>OHEI01000619.1_pt1 | contig 13738 bp, 8 predicted proteins | sample 1567241 | NCBI WGS metagenome assembly OHEI01 (sample SAMEA3879565, study PRJEB24766) | human gut metagenome | biome: human-associated habitat; feature: feces | place: USA | collected 1985/1987 | reverse complement strand
GCAACTGCCATGTTATTTGGCTCAAAACCGCACAGAGACTTTTCTTGATTTTGAACACCCCACCTTAGGCGTAGAGCCGCTTCCCCGTGCGAACCCACAGGAAAACCCTGCCGTCTTGCCGTTTTCCTTGCTGTCGCCATCCCGCTGTGAAGCGTTCTGCAAAGTTAAGCAATCATGAGCAATGAGGCATGGTTTCGTCCGTAACTTATGTGCTACGGCACAGGCAGAGCGTTATTCTTTCCAAAATCTTCGTTTATTTCGACCATTTTGAGTAAGTTTGCATGTATTTCCGGCTTGCGTCCGGAAGAGATGCCGTGTGTGCTCTCCAAAATGAAGAATACAATTTATGAGAAAAATATTCGTGACATTTATGTGGAGTGTCTTCGTGCTGCTGGTGTTGCTGGTGGCAGGAGGATTCTTTTGCATCCGTGAGGGCTGGATTGGATATATGCCCCCGTTGGATGAACTCCAAAGCCCCATCAGCAAATACGCTTCGCAAATTATCACTTCCGATGGCAAAGTCATCGGCACGTGGTCGCGCAACGAAAATCGCGTCTTTGTTGATTACGACAGTATCTCCCCCTACGTCTTTCAAGCCCTTGTGGCCACAGAAGACGTCCGTTTCTATGAACATTCTGGCATCGATGTCCGTGCCTTGGGACGTGCCATTGTGAAACGCGGACTCTTGCGCCATCACGAGGCCGGAGGCGGTAGTACCATCACCCAGCAGTTGGCCAAGCAGCTCTATTCGTCGACCACGGAGAGCACCACGCGCCGACTCATGCAGAAACCCATAGAGTGGGTCATCGCTGTCGAGCTGGAGCGCCATTACACCAAAGAGGAAATCCTTACGCTCTATCTCAATTATTTTGATTTTCTCCACAACGCGGTCGGCATCAAGACCGCAGCACAGGTCTATTTCAACAAGCAGCCCCGCGACCTAACCATCACGGAGGCTGCCACCTTGATTGGCATGTGTAAGAATCCCTCCTATTTCAATCCCGTGCGGGAACCCGAACGTTGTCGTGAACGCCGTAATGTCGTTTTGCACCAGATGCTCAAGGCCGGCTACATCACGGATGCCGAATATGCTGAACATTGCGAGAAACCGTTGGCGCTGAACTTCCACCGCGTTGACCACAAAGACGGGCAGGCCGCCTATCTGCGTGAATATTTGCGCCGCATCATGATGGCCAAGGAACCCAATAAGGCCGATTACCGCGCCTGGCAGCAACAGCAATATTATGCCGACTCGTTGGCGTGGGCAAAAGACCCGTTGTATGGCTGGTGTAACAAAAATTTCAAGAAAGACGGTACGCCGTATGATATCTATGTCGACGGACTGAAAGTGTACACCACCATCGATTCGCGCATGCAGCGCTATGCAGAAGAAGCCGTTCGCGGACATGTTGGGCTTTACCTCCAAAAGCAGTTTGAGAAAGAGCGTGCCTCTTCTCCCAACTTCCCGTATGCTTCCTCCCTTTCTTCGGCCGACGTGAAGCGCTCGTTGCAGCGTGCCATGCAGCAGACCGACCGTTACCGCCTCATGAAGCAGGCTGGCGCCAGCGATGAGGAAATCCAGAAGGCTTTCAATACGCCAGTGCAGATGACCATCTTCACCTATCAGGGTGAGAAAGACGTGCAGATGACACCGATGGATTCCATCCGTTATTATAAATCATTCCTCCGCTCCGGACTCGTCTCCATCGACCCTTCCAACGGCTATGTGAAGGCGTATGTCGGCGGACTCGACTATACGCATTTCCAATATGACATGGCTATGGTGGGCCGCCGTCAGGTTGGTTCAACCATGAAGCCCTTTGTCTACACTATGGCAATGGAAGACGGCTATACGCCCAACTCCACCATCCTCAACGTGCAGCGCACGTATGGCGGATGGACACCGCGCAACAGCAGCCGCTCAAGATATGGCGAGGCGGTGACGCTGAAGTGGGGCTTGAGCCAGTCAAACAACTGGATTACGGCTGAGCTCATGTATCAGATTGACCCCTACGGCACGCGCCTTGTTAACTATCTGCATGAATTTGGAGTGGCCAACAACCAGATTTATCCGTCGTTGCCGCTTTGCTTGGGTGCCTGCGAAATCACGGTTGGCGAAATGGCCAGCGCTTACACGGCCTTTGTTAATAAAGGCATCCGTTGCGCCCCGATTCTCGTCACCAAGATTGAAGACGACCAAGGAAACATCGTTGCGGAGTTTACGCCGCGTATGAGCGAAGTGATCAGTGAGGAGACATCCTATAAGATGCTCGACATGATGCAGGCCGTCATCGACCAAGGTACGGGCCGCCGCCTCCGTTTCAAATACGACATCAAGGGGCAGATTGCAGGCAAGACCGGTACGACGAACGAAAACTCCGATGGATGGTTTATGGGCTGTGTGCCACGCCTGGTAACGGCTTGCTGGGTTGGCGGTGAAGAACGCTCCATTCATTTCGCTTCTATGGCAATGGGGCAGGGCGCTTCTTCTGCCCTCCCAATTTGGGCCTACTATATGAAGAAAATTTATCGCGACCGTTCTTTGGGATATAAAGACACTGAGGAATTTGACATTCCGAAGCCCAAGCCGAAACCCGTGAAAGATTCCGAACAGGAGGAAGAAACGCCTCCTGCCGCCACGGCTCCCAATGACAACAGCCGACAGAAGTCGGAGGCTTTGTTTGAGTGAGTCTGATGCGGGTTGAACTTATCTTGTCGCACTTCCGTGTGTCAGAAGTTTTAACCGAAAGAAAAAAGAAAATGAAGAAATTCTTGGCAATCATACCTGCGCGTTACGCATCAACGCGCTTCCCAGGCAAACCGTTGGCCCTTTTGGGCGGCAAACCCATCGTTCAGTGGGTTTACGAACGTGTGAACCGGGTATTTGAACATACCGTTGTGGCAACCGACGACCAGCGCATTTTCGATTGCGTGGAGCAGTTTGGCGGTAAGGCCGTTATGACGAGCACCAACCACAAGAGCGGCACCGACCGCTGTTTTGAGGCCTTGAACAAATCGGGCGTCGAAGCTGACGTGGTTGTCAATGTTCAGGGCGACGAACCATTCATCGCTGCTTCGCAACTGGAGTCTATCAAACGGTGTTTTGAAGACGACAACACCGACATCGCCACTTTGGTGCAACCCTTTACCCCAAGCGACGGCATTGGAGCGTTGCAGAATCCAAATAGTCCGAAGGTGGTGGTCGGCGCCAACGACTATGCGCTCTATTTCAGCCGTTCGGTCATTCCTTATCTGCGTGGCGTGGAGCCTTCAGAATGGCTCAGCCGACACACGTTCTACAAGCACATCGGACTCTATGCCTACCGCGTCCCTACGCTTAAAAAAATCACCTCCATGCCGCAAGGCGTGTTGGAAAAAGCGGAGTCTTTGGAGCAATTGCGCTGGCTTGAAGCCGGTTTGCGCATCAAGGTGGGCTACACCGACGTGAAAACCATCGGCATTGACACACCGCATGATTTGGAACTGGCACAGCTGGCGTTGCGGATGAACTTGGAATAATCCGTCCGGCAGGTAAATTTGTCAGATGCCAATAGTTTACTTGAAGAAACAATCATAGATTTTCAGACCCTTCACTGCGGGGGAGGTTGTTCAGTTTATCCTTTCACTGCTGCTTGGGTCAACAACAAACAGACATGAAGCATATTATCATCACATCGTTGTTTGCAATGGCATCGGTGTTGAATCTTTCAGCCCAAAAGATAGAAGTGGGCTCATACACGTTCAAAGACGGTTCTGTCTATACCGGCAGCCTTTACAACGGAAAGCCCAATGGCACTGGCCGCACCGTTTTCAAGAACGGCGACAGCTATGAAGGCGATTACGTGAAAGGAAAACGCGACGGCTCCGGTATTTACAACTATGCTAACGGCGAACGCTACGACGGGCAGTGGTATCAAAACCAACGCCACGGCCGTGGCACGTTTTTCTCGCTGAACAACAACCGTTACGAAGGTTTGTGGTATCGCGACAGTAAGGAAGGTTCTGGCACGATGTTTTATTACAACGGCGACACTTACGTCGGCGAATGGAAAGACGACCTGCGAAATGGTAAGGGAACGTACACCTATAAGAATGGCGCTTATTACAAGGGCGACTGGGTGGACGACAAGAAAACAGGACACGGCGTTTTCGACTGGCATGATGGTTCGAAATATGAAGGCGGCATACTCAACAACCTTCGGAATGGAAAGGGCACGTATTTCTATCCAGACGGCGACTATTATAGCGGCGACTGGAAAAACGACGTGCAGGAAGGCCGTGGCATCTATAAGTTCAGAAACGGCGACATCTACGAGGGCGACTACAAAAATGGAGAGAGAACGGGCGAGGGCGTGTTCACCTTTGCCAACGGCGATGTCTACAAAGGTTCGTTCCTGAAGGGAGAGCAGAGCGGACAAGGTACGTTCATCTGGAAAAATGTGGCCGTCTACACTGGAAGCTGGAAAAACAACAAGCGTAATGGCTTCGGCCGTTACAAATGGAAGAACGGCGACGAATATGAGGGCAACTGGAAAGACAACCTCATGGACGGAGAAGGCGTTTGGCGCCGCACCAATGGCGAAAAATACAAAGGCATGTTCAAGATGGGCCGCAAGGACGGTCGTGCCATTGAAATCTCTGCCGACGGTACGCGTTTCGACGGCTATTATAAAGACGGTGAGCGCGACGGTGCTTTCACGGAATATGACAGCAACGGCAATGTCCTCAGAAAAGGCACGTACACCAACGGCCGCTTGAATAAGTGATAAATCGAGCGGAACATCTGGGCGTTCATGGCGTTCTTTTGCTCCGCAATATTGGGGGCAAAATCCAGAAAAAAAACTCTGCACGATTTTAAGTCAAAATAATAAGTGGCGAAGCATGCGCCATGATAAACGAATAAAGCGCGAAGAGGAGCGCCCTGAAAGGGCAGCCAGTTTATAGCCCAGGGCAACGCCCTGGGTATCAGTGTATAAACGTCCTCGCCCTGTAAGGGCAAAAGTATGGGCGAACGGTTGGCTCTTACTTTTGCCCTTACAGGGCGTAGGGAATGGGGACATGGCACCCAGGGCGTTGCCCTGGGCTAGGGACTTGCTGGGCTTTCAGCCCGTGCTTGGCCGCCGCAATCTTCGTCCCCCTCACTTTGCAAGCAAAGTGAGCTACAGTGCTTCGCCTCAGGTCTTCGCTGCATGTTCGCGCAGCGCGTATTCCTTTCGCGTTCCTCTTTGAGGTGGTTGGGCGGCGGCGTGTGGCTGTTGCGCCAGAGATAAATTGTTTGTTTTGTGGATGTTAGCGTTTTTCGTTGTGGACGTTTTCGGGTTGACAAAAGGGCAAAAAAAATGGGATACCTCTGTATCCCGACCTTGTTAACCTTAAATCTAATACTATGAAAAACACATTGCAAATATAGGTATATCCTTTCAAAAAGAAAGGTATTACCTGATTTTTATTTCTATATATAACTTGATTTAAAAACTCTTTTGACAGTTTGATATTCTTATATAACAAAAGCAGAGTGACGCGCCCGAAGGTGGGCCTGTCACTCTGCTTTTTTGTATGACTTTCAGTCGTTTGCGGCGGCGGCATCCGTTGTCCGCGCTGATGGAGGACGCATTGTCTGCTCTCCGCCATGCCGTTCGGCTGGTCATTTCAGTTGTTTCACGTAGTAAGTGATGGTCGGGAAGTGGTCAGAATAACCATTCTGCCAGATGTTTCCGTTGAAAGCGCGGAAGGGGTATCCCTTCTTTTTGCCGTCGGGGGTGACAAGGTATTCGCGATTGAACACTTCCGTCTTCCAGTACGACAGACCGTTGGCCGGTTTGCCGAGAAGGTTGGCAGAGAGAATTTGCTGGTCGTAGAGACACCATGAATCCTGATAGCACAACGTTCCGATGCCCTTGTCGTAGAGTCCCCATGTGGCGTTGAAATAGCCGTCGGCAGGGGTGTCTTTCTTGTGACGCGTTGCGCCGAGCACCTTTGCCACGCTGGCATCTTTCGGGTCGTCGTTGAGGTCGCCCATGATGATGACCTTGGCAGAGGGGTTGGCCGTTCGCACCGAGTCGGCGATGTGCTTGCTCAGGGCAGCGGCAGCCTCTCTGAGCGGCGATGATTTCGCGCCGCCGTAGCGTGAGGGCCAGTGGTTGACGAGGATGCAGACGTGTTCTCCAGCCATCGTGCCTTCAACGAGGAGCTGGTCGCGCGTCTTGAAGTTAGGGTTGTCGGGGATGATCAGTGGATGCGTGCTCGACTTCGTGTAGCGGAAGAGGCGCGGATTGTAGATCAAGGCCACGTCGATGCCGCGTCGGTCGGGAGAGTCGTAGTGAACGTACTTGAGATTCATCTCCTTGGCAGGCGACGTGTTGACGAGGTCGCGCACGACGCGTTCGTTTTCAACCTCCGAAATGCCGATGACGGCAGGACCGCCAGGGCAGGTTGGACGGGCGAGGTCGCCGATGACGCGTGCCATGTTGTTCAACTTCTGCTGATATTTCTCCTGCGTCCACTTGTATGGTCCGGTCGGCAGGTATTCGTCATCGCCCTTGTTGTTGGGGTCGTCTTCATAGTCGAAAAGGTTTTCGAGGTTGTAGAAGGCCACGCCCCAAACGCCCATGCGCTGCGCCAGTGTGGGGGCAACGGCACAGAGCAGCAGGATTGAGGTGAGAATGATTCTTTTCATGATAAATGTTCGCTTGGTTTGAAGGTCGCTAAAGAAAGCAGGTGTTCAAAATCGATGCTGAACACCTGCTTCAGATGTTTCTTTATTTCTTGCCGACCAACTTGATATTGGCTAAGCGGAGACCTACGCTCATGGCGCTGCCCGTTGCCTTGAAGTGGAGTTCGGAAGCGTCGGTGGCGTCAGTGGCCGGGAGTTCCACCGTGAAGGTATAGAACTTGCTGTCGTCGCCGGCAGGGCCTGAGAGCACCTTGCTTGGCGTGGTGAACTCGTGGCCGTTGAATGTGCCAGAGATGGCGGCAACGTCCTGTTCGCCCACACCTTGGTAGAGGTTGGCGGCGAGGTCGTAGCTCAGTGTCAGCGTGGTGTAGCCAGCAGCCTTGATGCCTTCAATCTTGAGGTCGCTGTCGCTGCCTTTTGGAAACCACACGTTGTTGACACCATTGGTGGAGCGCACAGAGAGCGTTTTGCCGATGACGTCGGTGAAGGTCAGGCCAGAAGTGAAGGCCGTGTAGTCGCTGAGGTACGGCCAGCCGTCGCCCTTGCTAAAGGAAGAGTTGCCGAAGTTTTCCTTGAAGATGACCGTGCCTTCCGTGTTGTCGCCCGGCTGGTCGGGAGTTTCGGGCTCGCCAGGAGCCACGCCATCGAAGCCGTAGATGTCTTCAGCGCTGCGGATGGTGAGCTGCCAAGCACCGCGGAAGCGGCCGAGAACGCCGATGACGTTACCCGTTCCGACGGGGAGCTTCGTTGCAGCGAAGGCGGCATAGTTGCTCGTGCGGACAGAGATGGAATTGCCGTACTTGTCAACGAGGTCGTGCGTGCCATAGCCGCTGTTTTCAGCGAAGTTGGCCTTGCCGCCATCAGTGAAGTGGACACCGATGAGGCGTACAACCGTGAACTTGTTGGCATCGGGGTCGTCAGAGAGCTTCGAGATGTTGGAGAATTCCTTGAGTTCCACTTTGCTTTCGTCGGCCCAGCCGTTGCGATGGATGTGCTGTTTGAATTGCTCGTAAGGCGTGCGGTAGAGATAGCCTGCAGGGTGGCCGAGCTGTTGCTCGTCGCCGTAGACAGAAACGCAGAGACCCTTGAGGTCAACAATCACTTCCTGTCCGGCAGGATAGTCGCTGTAGACGCTGCTCTGGTCGACGAGGACGCTGATGCCGCCTGTTTCGTCTTGCAGATAGATGGTCTTGTAGATGTTGCCAGAGCGGTCGTCGGCGCTGACGCGGGCGCGGAGATAGAGGCTATCTTCGATGGTGATGGGAGCGCTTTGCGTTGCAGCGGCATATTTCTCGCGGAGCTGCTTGATGGTGATGGTCTGCGCGTCGGCCGGGAGTTCAAATTTCGGTTCGTTGAGCGGCGGCATGTCATAGTCGCGGTCGCAAGCCGATTTTATGAAGGATTTTCATATTGTTTTTTATATAGGGTTGGTTTTATACTTTAGAATTTGTAGCTGACATTCAGGAAGCAGTTGATGCCCTGCATGTAATAGAACTTCGTCTTGTAGAGCTCAGGTTTGTCAACGCGCACACGTCCCTGTTCACGACCGCCCGTGCGGACGTTCTTCTTGTTGAGGACGTTGTTGACAGAAAAATTGAGGTTGATGGAGTTCTTGCGTCCGAGATAGAACACCTTGCCGATTGAGAGGTCGACGGTGCATGCCGGGTCGATTTCTTCCTGCTTCGTGAGTTCCTGGTAGGCGTTCCAGAGTTTCGGCTCTGCGGGATTGACTGGCGCAATGGTGGTTGAGCCGCTGGTGTAGCCGTTGTAGATGGATGCCGTTCGGCGCGACGGAGCCACTTCTACGAAGTTGCGTCCGAAGGCGTTGAGGTTGGCACCGAGGAACCAGTAGTTGATGAAATAACGCACACCAAACGTTCCGGCCACCTGTGGCGTTCCGCCAACGTAGACACCGTTGAGGTAAACGCGTTCCTGAGGATTGAGGGAGTATTCGCCCACGTCCTTGCCGTTTTCGCTGGTGTAGAGACCCATCGGATTGTTTGAGAAATAGTATTCAGAAACCGTTCCTGCGAGGTCGAAGGTCCAGTGGTTGTCGAGCTTGTAGCTCAAACCGAGTTCCACACCGTGGTGCACCTTGTTGACACCCGTCATGACGTGGTTGACGAAGGTCACGCCGTCATAGTAGTAGCTGTTGCGCACCAGCTGGTCGAAGAAGTTGGTCTGGAAGAGCGAGATGCGTCCCTGCAAGCGGGTGGTTGAGAAGATGTAGCTCAAGTCGGCAGAGAAGATGCGTCCGCTCTTGAGTCCGTCGGGCGTGGCGTCGTTGACACGCGGAGAAATGTAGGCATCGTTGGGCAGCGGAGCCTGTGAGCCGTAGGTGATGTTGGCGGCCAGGAGGTGGCGTCCGTTGAACTTGTAGGTCAGTCCGCCCTTCACCATCATGTCGGTAAACGAATGGTGGGCACCTGCTCCGAAGGAGTTGTTGGGGTTGTGGCCGTTACGCATATTTCCGTCGCGCCAGAAGTCGGTGTAAGTCACCTGCATGCCATAGTAGGCATCCCAGTGTCCGATGCTGTAATTGTTCATGATCCAACCCTTGAGCGAATTGATGTTGAGGTCGAAGTCATAACCGAAAACGCCGTCCTTATAGACCTTTCTGTCGGGGCGGTTGAGGTCGCTCTGCTTCTGGTCGGGCTGTCCGGGATAGTCGGTGTCGGCGTATTTGTCGATGTCGAGCACATAGTCGGCGCCGAGGAGGTCCTTGACCGTCTTAAACTGCTTTGAGAGCGTGTGTTTTGCCACAACGCCTGCCGTGAGCTTTGAATGGCGGCCCAGTTTGGCGTTGATGGTTGAGTTGAAAGTCGTTTCGTAGAGGTCTGAACGACGTTCTTCCACCATATAGACGGCGTTGCCGTTGCCCATGCGCTTGTTTTGGGCATTGGCCGCAATCAGGCGGTCCCAGTTGATCTGCGTGAAAGAGGGGTCGCCCGAACGCCAGCGCTCAGCATAGTCTTCAGCAGCGTCGGTGAGGGGGCCGCTGGTGTTGTAGTAGAGATAATAGGATGGGAGATAGCGGTAGTAGTCGGGGCGCGGGTCCGTTCCGTCAAACCAGTTGAGCGAACTGTTGCCGTAGCGTGCATAGTGGAAGGCGAGGCCCGTGTTGATTTTAATGTCGCGCGAGAGGTTCCACTCGTGGGCAAGCACCGTTGTGGGGTCGAAAGACTGCACGACGCGGGCGTTGCGCTTCTTTCCGTTCTGATAACCCCAGTTGGGGTTGTAGAGGTTGTTGCCCGTGAGGTCGTAGACTTCCTGCACCGTACCGCCCTGCTGGCCACGGCAGACGGGCGAGCCGAAGGTGGTGAGCGTCAGGCTGTGGGTGTTGCCCCAACGTTTTTCAAGCATGAGGGCGTATGAGAAGTTGCGATAGAAGGTACCGTCGATGACACCTTCGTTGGAGTAGCGTCCGCCAACGAGTGCCGAGAAGGCCCATCCTTTGTCTGAAAGGCCAGTGTGGTACGACATCATGGCGCGCATCCAATAGTTGCGGTTGGTATAAGTCAGCGTGGCTTTTCCGCCGTGGCCGTAGTCGCCGGCACGCATGCGGATGTTTTCGCCGCCACCGATGGAGCCGAAGGCAAACTGTCCCGGCTGGGAATAGTTGATGGCATCGCCGTTACGCGTGAAATCGTTGATGGCACCGATGGAAGAGAAGTTAAACACGCCGCGCAACTGGTCGTTGAACGGCACACCGTTGATGTATGTCTGGCTGTAGATGTTCTCATAGCCACGCGTGCGGAAGCGCATGTTTGAGAGCTGGTAGCCGATTTTGTTGAGGTACACATCGTGTGAGGTCAGGACGGTGGTGTTGATGTCCTGCGAAGTGGAGTTGTCGCCTTCTTCGCCGTCGTTGTCAAAAACCGAAGCGTCCATCACGCCCACAAGCGAGAGGTCTTCCTCGATGATCGAGTCGCGTTGTTCCTGCTGGATGTTCTGTGCGAACGTCATACAAGGAAAGAGCAGTGCCCCGAGCAAGATGATTTTTTTATTCATATATTATAGAAACATAAAAAAGGGCGCAGGGTATCGGGATTAGTCCATACCCTGCGCCCATTTGTTTATCGTTACTTTAAGGCGTTGGTCTTACTTTACGCCGACCAGTTTCACGTCGTCAACGCGCCAGCCAATCTTGTTGGCAGTTGCGCTGGAGTAGAACGTGAGGGTGTTAGCACCTGCAGGAATGTTCTTGATGACAACGTCCTGGAAGGTGTTGGCTGTTGCAGTTGTGCCAGCAGGAACAGTTACCACTGTTTCGCCCATCTTGATAACGAGGTCTTCTTGCTTAGCACCTGGATCCTGAGAAGCAAACTTGTAAGAGAGCGTCAGAGTCTTGTAGCCAGCAGTGGTGAAGCCTGAGATTTCCATAGAGCTTTCCTTATTGGCAGCAAACCATACGTGTGGTTTCAAAGCGCTTGTCTGACGAACTGAGCAGCTGCTGAATTTCCATCCGTTGGCTGTTGCAATCGGATCTTTGAAAGTCATGCCGCTGGTGTTGCTCCAGTTGCTCATGTCGTAGATGCTTGGCCAGAAGTTGTTGACCTTGGCAACGCTTGCGCCGAAGGTTTCTTCGAAGATGACAGTTTCGGTGCCAGTGCCTGGTTCAACAGTGCCGCCGCCAGTGCCTGGATCAACAGTGCCGCCGTTGAAGTCAACATTGATGTTGCCGCCAGGAACGTCAGTCCAGTCGGTGATGGTTGCCTGACCGAAGTTTACGTAAATTTCACCCGTTGATTCGCCCTTCAAGGTAACGTCGATGGCGTAGCGGTTGCCAGCAGCCCAAGTTGCAGATGCAGCTGGGAGAGCCTGTTCAACGGTTTTGCCGTTGAGCGTGAATTTAACCTTGACGTTAGCAGCGTTCTGAGGCAATACGATGGCTTCAGCCTGAGTGCCAGCAGCGTTAACGGTGAATGCGATGTCAGCGGCAGAAGCGTCGGTTACAGCGAGAGAACCATCGGCGAGGTTGAAAGAACCAGCCGTTTTAGAACCCGTCAGAGTGGCAGTGAGTCCAGCTGTTGAAGCGATGCCCTGAGCCTTGATGTTCAAACGAACAGTGGCCAACTGGTGCTTGAAGCCGAGGTTAACGGCGTTGGCAGAAGCCGTCACGTTGGTGGCGTTGTTTGAATAGAGAAGGTCGATGGCTTCTGGCTTCGACTGGTTCTTAACGTCAACGGCCACCTTGTTCTCCGTTACGCTGGCAGTGTAAGGATAGTAGGCAACGAAGTCAACGGCGCCTTCTGGGTAAACGAGGGCCTGGTCGGCTGCGGCAGCGGTGAGGTTGCCACGGTCGTCAGCGATAAACTGCTTGTTGGCGGCAGTTGCAGTGCCGAGGTCGGCACCAGCCTTCTTCATGAAGATACCTACTTTGTCGCCGGTTGTCCAAGTTGTGCCTGAGGCTTTCACTGTTTTCTGACCTTCAATGTAAGAAGAGAACTTCACATTTTGAGAATCTGAACCCCATGAGCTATTGTCATCGAGGTTGTTGGAGCAAGAAGACAGCGTCAAAGCTGCAACTGCACCTGCGAGAATAAACTTTGTCTGTTTCATAGGTATAATTGTTTGGTTTTTTTATTAGCCCTTGCGCCCGATGGGGGAATCGGCCTCAGGGGTTTGGTTTATTTTATTGGTTTTATTTTTGTTTGATTGGCGGCGTGTGGCCGCCGCTATGTCTTATTTCGTTGACCACTTCGACTTGTCGAAGCTCTGTTTATACTTGCTGTCGATGCCTGGGAAGAAGGTGAAGCCCGTCATTTTCTCCAGTTCGGCCACGCTCAATGCGGCGTTCATAAAGGTGCCGTTGAAAGCCTGGTTGTCGAATTTGAAGGCGATGGTGTAGGCAATTCCCGATTCGCGGTCAATGCGGCAGAGCGCCTTGAAATAGTAGGCCGGCACGCAGATTTTCTTCTTCGACACGTCGTTGGTGTACTTGATGCTGGTGCTTCCAACGGCCGATGGCATGGCGCCCGTCACAACGTAGAGCGTGTCGATGTTTGACGACCAAGCTCTCAGTTGGTCTTCCAGATTGGCCCAAACCTGCTGGTTGAGCTTGCCGATCTGTGGCGTCATGTTGGTGAAGTAGAACGTCTGTGCGTTGGCTTCACGGCAAACGAGACGGTCGGCGCTCGGGCACTGGTGTCCGCGGTCGTAGCCAGCGATGCCCTTGGTCATGTTGGGCTGTTCTGAAGTGGAGAAAGCCGGGTCGTAGCCCCAGTCGTCTGTACGGCTAACACCTTTGTGAGTGTAGTAGTTGCAGAGCGGATAGGCCACCCAATAGGCCATCTTCAGGTCGGTGTCGTAAAGGAAGGAGTAGTTGCGCACCTGCTTCGCACCATTGGTGAAGTAGTGTGTCACATATTTGAGGTTCGTTGCCTTGAGCTGGGCATCGGTGATGGTTGGTGTTTCCATCCAGTGTGTGTAGCTAACCGATGGTTTTGCAGGCGTGTCGCTTGCGTTTTTTACGTTAATCGGATAGGTATAGTTCTTTCCTTTCTCAAGCGTGAGGTCGGAAACGAGCGTAAATTTCTGTGACTTGCCATTAGGCATGGTGAGCGTTACGCTGAGCGGCTTTGTGCCAGAGAGAGAGGCGTTGGGGATGACGAAGGCCGTTGCCACAACGGAAGCGCCAGTGCCAGTGACGTTCATTTTCACGTCGGCCGTTGCCGAAAGATTGGCAAACTCGCCTGTTGCGAGCTTGAAGTCGGCCGTTGTCGACATGTTGTTGAGCGTGGCGGTCAGGCCCGTAAGGTAGGGTGTTCAAAATCTAGAAAAAATCCGATGTTAAAATTGCGAGATTTTGGGCTTGTCAAGTTGCTGGCATTTAATGCTTAAAGTCGGAAAATAGTTCTTGAAAAATTTGCACAACTCGCTGGTTTTTAGTAATTTTACATAAACAATACATGTGACATTTATGAAAAAATCAGCTCAAGATAAGGAAATAGAAAAGCTCAAAATGCAGGTGGATAAACTCAAGAAAGAGAAGGTGTCTCTCCAAAGAGACAAGCGCAATCTCATGGGAAGGTTGTCTACCGCCCAGTCAAGGAACGCTAAATA
>OHEI01000617.1_pt1 | contig 13774 bp, 9 predicted proteins | sample 1567241 | NCBI WGS metagenome assembly OHEI01 (sample SAMEA3879565, study PRJEB24766) | human gut metagenome | biome: human-associated habitat; feature: feces | place: USA | collected 1985/1987 | reverse complement strand
CCCCCTCTGCCGGAGCCCCGGGAGGAAACGCCGGACTGGAAGCCCAAAAAGCTGCCCCTGTGGCGCAAGGCCCTGGCCGCCGTGTCCGGGGCGGGGGCCCTGGCCATATTCCTGTATGCCACCGGAGTCACGGACCTGTCCGCCGCCGTGGGCAAGGGCGGCCTGACGGCTCTGGGCTGGCAGCAGCTGCGGCTGTATCTGGTGTTCTGCGGGCTGCTGCTGGTGCTGGCCCTGTCCATCGGCCGCCGGACCAAGCCCCTTGACCTGGTGCAGGTTCCGGCGGAAAAGCGCAGGCTGTCCCGCCGGACGGCAGCGGCGGCGGTGTCTATCCTGCTGCTGATCCCCGTGACCCTGTTTGTGGGGGTCTATTACCTGGACAACAGGCAGTATGGCCTCATGTCGGTGCTGGTGCTGCTGGAGTGCATGGCCCCGTTCTTCCTGGTGTTCGAGGGGCGCAGGCCCCAGGCCCGGGAGCTGGTGGTCATTGCGGTGCTGTGCGCCATCTCCGTGGCGGGCCGGGCGGCATTTTTCATGCTGCCTCAGTTCAAGCCCGTCATAGCCATGACCATCATCTCCGGCGTAGCGCTGGGGGGCGAGAGCGGTTTTCTGGTGGGCGCGCTGTCCATGCTGGTGTCCAACATGCTGTTCTCCCAGGGCGTTTGGACGCCGTGGCAGATGTTTAGCATGGGAATTATCGGATTTTTGGCCGGAGTCCTGTTCCGAAAGGGGCTTTTGCGCCGAACTCTGGGGAGCATGTGTACCTTTGGTGCCTTCTGCGCCATCGTGATCTACGGCGGCATCATGAATCCGGCGTCAGTACTGATGTGGGCCGGGGCGGAAAGCCTCACCTGGAAAACACTGCTGACGTACTACGTCACCGGCTTCCCGGTGGACTGCGTCCATGCGGCAGCCACGGTATTCTTCCTGTGGGTGGCCGCGGAGCCCATGCTGGAAAAGCTGGACCGCATCAAGGAAAAATACGGATTACTCACATAAAAAATACCGGAACCGGCAAAAATTCTGCCGGTTCCGGTATTTTTTATGCAAGTCCTTTGAAAAAACTGTCATTTTTTGCGCGTTTCATGCCGGTTTTCTTCCAGTTTTTCCCAGCACAGGGCAGCGACATAGCCCTCCGGGGCCGGGAGAACGGAGAAATCGTAGCCGGGGACGGTGCAGGTGACAGAATCCCCGTCGATCCGGAAATGAACGTGCCGGACCTGGCCCAGTACACCTCCCTGACACTTGATGAGGGCCTCCTTCAGGGTCCAAAGGCGGAAGAAATCCTCGTCACACCGCACAGATTCGCGTTCAGCAGGCGATAAAATGCGTAAAAGCCGGGGCGATACCGGGCGGATCTTCTCCACATCGATGCCCACCGGGACCTCCGCCACGGCGCAGGCCACCAGACCGTGGCTGTGGCTGATATTGAAATAGCAGCCATTTGTCATCGGTTTGCCGTTTTTTCCTATAAAAACTGTCCCGATATCCGGCGGGACGTCCCGCTTTTCCCGGGCTTTGTCCCGATACAAGCGCAGCATTTCCCGGGACAGGGCACGGCCTGTCTCATGCTCGTCGCCGCGGGACCAGACAAAGCGCCACTCCATATCAGAAAAACGTGATCTGGCTGGTGTCCGCCATGCCGGCAAAGGCCCCCAGGGCCTTCAGCTGCTCGATGTGGGTTTTGGACAGCTTGCTGCAGCAGGCGGCGAACTCCTCCACGGAGATGAAGGTCTTTCCCTTCCGCTTTTCCACGGTGTCCAGGGCGGCGGTCTCGCCCAGGCCCCGGACGGAGACGAAGGGGGGCAGCAGGCCGTTCTCCGTGATCTTGAAGGCGGTGGCCTGGGAGTCGTAGATGCTGATGGTGTCAAAGTGGAAGCCACGGAGATAGAACTCGTAGCACACCTCCAGGGTGACCATCAGGCTCTGCTCCACGGCGGTGGCGTCCTTGTTGTTCTCGATCTCACGGATCTTCCGCTTCACGGCGTCAATGCCGGCGCAGCAGTATTCCGCGTCGAAGGCCTTGGCCCGGACGGTGAAGAAGGTGGCGTAGAACGCCAGGGGCTGGTGGACCTTGAACCAGGCGATGCGGAAGGCCATCATCACATAGGCCACGGCGTGGGCCTTGGGGAACAGATAGCCGATCTTGGCCAGGGAGTCAATGTACCAGTCGGGCACCTCATGGGCCCGCATGGCATCCTCCCACCCCTCCTGGAAGCCGCCCTTTTTCACCTTGCCCTTCCGGACGGCCTCCATGATCTTGAAGCTCATTTTGGGGTCCAGACCCATATGGATGAGATAGAGCATGATGTCGTCCCGGCAGCCCACGGTCTCCAGAACGGAGGCAGTGCCGCTGACGATCAGGTCCCGGGCATTGCCCAGCCACACGTCGGTGCCGTGGGAGAAGCCGGACAGGCGCACCAGGGTATTGAAATCCTTGGGCTGGGTATCCACCAGCATGCCCCGGGTGAACCGGGTGTTGAACTCCGGAATGGCCACGGCCCCGGTGGGGCCCAGCAGCTCGTCGTTTTCAAAGCCCAGCACCCGGGAGGAGGTGAAGATGCTCATGGTGTCCGGGTCGTCCAGGGGGATGGTCCGGGCGTTGACCCCGGTGAGGTCCTCCAGCATGCGGATCATGGTGGGATCATCGTGGCCCAGCATGTCCAGCTTCAGCAGGTTATCCTCCATGCAGTGGTATTCAAAATGGGTGGTGATGGTGTCGGCGTCCTCGGCGTCGGCGGGGTGCTGCACGGCGGTGAAATCCTCCACATCCATGTCGTCGGGGACCACCACCAGGCCGCCGGGGTGCTGGCCGGTGGTGCGGCGGACGCCTACGCAGCCCTGGGTCAGGCGGTTCACCTCGGCGCTGCCGGCAGTGAGGCCCCGCTCGTCCAGGTATTTGCGGACAAAGCCGAAGGCGGTCTTTTCCGCCAGGGTGCCGATGGTGCCGGCCCGGAACACCTGGGTCTGGCCGAACATCTCGATGGCGTGACGGTGGGCCCGGGCCTGGTACTCGCCGGAGAAGTTCAGGTCGATATCCGGCACCTTGCCGCCGCCGTAGCCCAGGAACGTCTCAAAGGGAATGTCGAAGCCGTCCTTGACGTATTTCGTGCCGCACTCCGGGCAGCATTTGTCCGGCATGTCCGCACCGCAGCCGTAGCTGCCGTCGGTGATGAATTCCACATGGCGGCATTGAGGGCAGCGGTAGTGGGGCGGCAGGGAGTTCACCTCGGTGATGCCGGACATATAGGCCACCAGGGACGAGCCAACGGAGCCCCGGGAGCCCACCAGGTAGCCGTTTTCCAGGCTGCGCTGCACCAGCTTCTGGGCGGACATATACACCACGTCGTATTTGCCCAGGATGCTGCCCAGCTCCACATTCAGCCGGTCCACCACCAGCTGGGGGGGCTGATCGCCGTACAGGGCGTGACACTTGTCCCACACCAGGCGGTTCAGGTCCTCCTGGGAGTTTTCCAGGCGGGGCGGGAACAGCTGGCCCGGAGGCAGCAGCTCAATTTCCTCCACCAGATCGGCGATGCGGCGGGGGTTGTCGATGACCACCTGATGGGCCAGGTCCTGGCCCAGATAGGAAAACTCCTCCAGCATCTCGGTGGTGGTCTTGAAGTAGATGGGCAGAGGCGCGTCGGCATCGGGGAACTTCTTGCTGGCCAGGAGAATATGGCGGTACGTCTCGTCCTCCGGCTCCTGGAAGTGGACGTCGCCGGTGGCGCAGACGGGCTTTCCCAGCTCCCGGCCCAGGCGGACGATGGTGCGGTTGAATTCCCGCAGCTCCTCCTCGGACCGGACGTCGCCGTTGCGGAGCATGAACAGGTTGTTGCAGATGGGCTGGATCTCCAGATAGTCATAGAAGGAGGCGATGCGCTTGAGCTCGGCCCAGTCCTTGTGGTCCTTCACCGCCTGGAACAGCTCGCCGGCCTCGCAGGCCGAGCCGATGATGAGCCCCTCCCGATGGGCCATCAGCTCGGTTTTGGGGATGATGGGCACCCGCTTGAAGTATTGCAGGTTGGAGGCGGAGATCAGCTGGTACAGGTGCTTGAGGCCCATTTTGTTCTTGGCCAGAATGATGATGTGCTTGGGAAAGCGGCTGGACTTGCTGCCCTGGGGCCGCAGCTTCAGCATCTGGGGGTTGATATCCTGGAGCCGGCGGATGCCCAGCTCCCGCTCCAGCTTCTCAAAGAACGGGATCAGCATGTAGGCCACCATGGCCGCGTCGTCGGAGGCTCGGTGGTGATTGAAGGCGGGCAGGTCCAGGTATTCGGCCACAATGTCCAGCTTGAACTTGTGAAGCTGGGGCAGCAGGTTCTGGGCCAGGATCAGGGAGTCCACATAGGTGGGGTCAAAGGGGATGCCCTCCCGGCGGCAGCCGGCCCGGATGAAGCTGATGTCAAATTCGGCGTTGTGGGCCGCCAGGGGGCGGCCGTTCACAAAGGACAGAAAGGCCGTCAGGGCCTCCTTGGGGGAGGGGGCACCGGAAAGCATGGCGTCGGTGATGCCGGTGAGGCCGATGATCTCCGGCGTCAGGCGGCGGCCGGGGTTCACGAAGGTCTGGAACCGGTCGGTGACCTGGCCGTTTTTCAGCACCACGGCACCGATCTCGGTGATGGCCTCCCGGTCCACCTTCAGGCCGGTGGTCTCAATATCGAAGCAGACGATCTCGTCGGAAAAGTCCTGGTCCTGGGGGCCGTGGACGGCGATGCGGTCGTCCAGGTTATTGACAAAGTAGCCCTCCACGCCGTAGAGGATCTTGATCTTGCCCTTGGCGGTGTGCCAGGCGTCCGGGAAGGACTGGGCCACGCCGTGGTCGGTGATGGCGATGGCCGGGTGGCCCCAGGCGATGGCCTGCTTGATGACGGAGGCGGTGTCCGTCAGGGCGTCCATGTTGGACATCTTCGTGTGCAGGTGCAGCTCCACCCGCTTCTCCGGGGCGGTGTCCTCCCGGGGCTTGTGGGGGATCTTCATGATGTGGAAGGGGCGCAGCTGAATGTCCTTGCCGTCGCGGCTGAGCTCCACATTGCCCTGGACCCGGAGCCACATGCCCGGGGACACGGCGTTCTGCATGGACTGGGCCTCCTTGCCCTCCATGTACTTGGTGACGGTGACGGAATTCCGGTAGTCCGTCATGTCGAAGGTCAGCCGCCAGACGCCAGGCTTGCGGGTCTCGCAGCACTCGGCGGCAAAGACCTTGCCCTCTATCACCACGGCGCCCATTTTGGGGTTCAGACCGTCGATGGAGACGGGCTTGCCCTTGATCTCCCGGCCCATGAGGACGTCGGACTTGTCCTCTGCGGGCCGGGGGGTGCGGAAGTGGAGCCGCAGCTGGCGCAGCTGATACTGGTCCATCAGCAGCTGGCGCAGGGCGGTGACGGCGGCCTCCGGCAGGGGAGCGGAGGCGGTGAGCTCCAGCTCCATGGTGCGCTCCGCCCGGTCCATGCTGCCGCCCACCACACAGGCGTCGTGGAGCAGCAGGCCCAGGTCCCGGGGCGGCACAAAGCTCTCAAAAAAGGTAAAAAACGGTATTTTATCGCACATACGGGACCCTCCCTTACAGCTTGTCGATCTCGTCCATCAGGGCGTCCACCAGCTTGTCCTGGGGGACCTTGCGCAGAATTTCGCCATGGCGGAACAGCAGGCCCTCGCCGTCGCCGCCGGCAATGCCCACATCGGCGGCCCGGGCCTCGCCGGGGCCGTTGACCACGCAGCCCATGACCGCCACGGTGATGGGCTTGGTGCAGCCCTGAAGGCGGCGCTCCACCTCCCGGGCGATGGGGATCATGTCGTACCGGGTGCGGCCGCAGGTGGGGCAGGAGATCAGGTCGGGCCCGGTTTTCCGCAGACCGGCGGCGGACAGGATGTCCAGGGCGGCGCGGACCTCCTCCTCCGGGTCCGCCGTCAGGCTGACCCGGAGGGTATCGCCGATGCCCTGGCACAGCAGGCCGCCGATGCCGATGGCGGATTTCAGCACCCCCAGGCGGGGGGTTCCGGCCTCGGTGACCCCCAGGTGCAGGGGATAGGGCGTCTGCTCGTGGAGCATGCGGTAGGCCTCCATGTTCACCGGTACCCGGGAGCACTTGACGGAGATGCAGATATCGTCGAAGCCGCAGTCGTTCAGCAGATGGACGTGGCCCAGGGCGCTGTCCACCAGGGCCTGGGCGGTGACACCGCCGTATTTTTGCAGCAGCTCCCGCTCCAGGGAGCCGCCGTTGACGCCGATGCGGATGGGGATGCCCCGGTCCCGGCAGGCGTCGGCCACGGCACGGACCTTTTCCGCGGAGCCGATGTTGCCGGGGTTGATGCGGATCTTGTCCACCCCCTGGCGGACGCACTCCAGGGCCAGGCGGTAGTCAAAGTGGATATCCGCCACCAGGGGGATGTGGATGCGGCGGCGGATGGGGCCGATGGCCCGGGCGGCGTCCATATCCGGCACCGCCACCCGGATGATCTGGCACCCGGCCCCCTCCAGGCGGAGGATCTGGGAGACGGTACGCTCCACGTCCTGGGTGGGGGTATTGCACATGGATTGGATGCTGACCGGCGCGCCGCCGCCCACGGCCACGGCGCCCACATGAATCTGCTTGCTCATGGTTTATATCCTCCTTGCGAGTAAAATGCGCCGCACGGGGCGGCGAAATGGGGCCGGCAAAGACGCCGGCCCCATTCCGGGACGGTCTGCCGCTATTGAAACAGCTTGATGACGTCGTGGAAGGTGATGACCAGCATGAAGCCCATGAGAAGGACAAAGCCGGCCAGATGGACGTAATTTTCAAACCTGGCGGGGATCTGCTTGCGGATGATGCGCAGGGACAGGGCGTTGACCACTAGGAAGAAAATCTTGCCGCCGTCCAGAGCGGGCAGGGGCAGCAGGTTCATCACCGCCAGGTTCACGGCGATGAGGGCCGCCAGGTACGCAATGTTGGCGGCGGCGGCCCGGGCATTTTCCGACTGCTCGCCCACGGTGGTGATGGTGGACACGATGCCCACGGGGCCGCTCATATCGGAAAAGCCCGCCTCGCCGGTGATAAGCATCTGGAGGCTCAGGCGCACCAGGCGGACAAAGTCCACCGCCTGGTCCCAGCAGTATCTCAGCCGCCCGCCGAAGGTCAGCTCCTGGGCGCCGAAATACAGGCCGAAGCCGGTGAATTTCTGGCCGGACTGGTCCAGGTACTCGCCGCGCTCCATGTGGAAATTCTCCAGACGGAGCTTCTGGCCGTCCCGGCGGATGACCAGGTCGAAGTCACCGGTCTTGTTGCGGCCCAGCAGCAGGGACACGTCGCTGAAGGTGTAGATGCGCTCCCCGTCGATGGACAGGATGCGGTCGCCCACCTGAAGGCCGGAGGCGGATTCCAGCGGGCAGCCGTCGGCGAAGCCGTGGATCACCGGGACGTTGACGGCCTTGACCCCGGCGTAAAGCACCAGAATGATGACAAGGCCCGTGAGGAAGTTCATCAGGGCGCCGGCGGCGAAGATCAGGAGCTTGCGCCAGAAGCCCTGGTTATTCAGGGCAGCGGGGTCGTCGGAGTCCTCCTCCTCCCCTTCCATGGCGCAGAAGCCGCCGATGGGCAGCAGGCGCAGAGCATAGGTGGTATCGCCCCTGGTCTTTTTGAACAGGGCGGGGCCCATGCCGATGGCGAACTCGTTGACCCGCACGCCGCAGGCCTTGGCCGCCAGGAAGTGGCCCAGCTCGTGGACGGCGATGAGCACACCGAATATCAGGATCGCAGCTAAAATATAGATCATACCATGTCTCCTACCGTTTGCAGTACAGCGGCTCGCGCCTGTCTGTCTGCTTCCAGTATATCCGGAAGGTCCGGGGCATATTTCACCTCCACCCGGGAAAGGGCGGACTCCACCAGGCGGGGAATGTCGTTGAAGCCCACACGCTCCTGCAGAAACAGGGCCACCGCCGCCTCATTGGCACCGTTCATAATGGCGCAGGCGGTGCCGCCGGCTTTGGCGCACTGGCGGGCAATGCGCAGGCAGGGGAAGGCGTCCAGGTCCGGAGCCCGGAACGTCAGGTCCCCGCAGGTCAGCAGGTCCAGGGGCGTATCCGGGCTGGGGGCCCGGTGAGGCCAGGTGAAGGCATAGCGGATGGGGAGCTTCATATCCGGGGTGCCCAGCTGGGCGATCATGGCGCCGTCCCGGTACTCCACCAGAGAATGAACGATGCTCTGGCGGTGGATCACCACGTCCACCTGCTCCACCGGCAGACGGTACAGCCGCATGGCCTCGATGACCTCCAGCCCCTTGTTCATCAGGGTAGCAGAGTCGATGGTGATTTTTGCACCCATGGACCAGTTGGGATGCTTCAGGGCATCGGCGGGAGTGACCCCCTCCAGGTCCCGGAAGCTGCGGCCGAAGAAGGGGCCGCCGGAGCAGGTCAGCAGCAGCCGCCGGACCTCATTCCGGTCCCGGCAGCCCTGGAGACTCTGGAAAATGGCGCTGTGCTCGGAGTCCACGGGGACGATGTCCGCCCCCCAGCGCTCCGCCTGGGCCATGACCAGCTCCCCGGCGCAGACCAAGGTCTCCTTATTGGCCAGGGCGATGCGTTTTTTTTGCCGGATGGCGGCCAGGGTGGGCTCCAGGCCCACGCTGCCCATAACGGCGGTGACCACGGTGTCGGCCTGGGGCAGCTGGGCCGCCAGCAGCAGACCCTCCGGCCCCTCCGCCACCCGGATATCCGTATCCGACAGGCGCAGGCGCAGCTCCTGGGCGGCGTCCCGGTCGTACAGCACCGCCAGCCGGGGGTGAAACTCCCGGGCCTGCCGCTCCAGCAGGTCCACCTGGCGGTTGGCGGTCAGGGCCGCCACGGAAAGGCCCAGCTCCCGGGCCACTTGCAGGGTCTGGCGGCCGATGGAGCCGGTGGAGCCCAGCAGGGAAATGGTTTTTGTCATGTTGCGATTCTCCTTATGCCGTTTACGCCGCCAACGCCCGCAGCAGGGCGCACAGCACCGGGGCGGCAAACAGCACGCTGTCGAACCGGTCCAGCACGCCGCCGTGGCCCGGCAGCAGTCGTCCGTAATCCTTGATGCCGTACTGGCGTTTGACGGCGGAGAAGCTCAGATCCCCCAGCTCCCCCAGCACCGCGCCCAGCAGGCCCAGGGCAATGCACAGGGAATAGCTCAGGGCCGTGTGGGTCATGGCCCGGAACACCGCGCAGAAAACGGCCATGCCGGCCATGCCGCCTGCCAGACCGCCCAGGGCACCCTCCACGGTTTTGTGGGGGCTGACCAGGGGGGCCAGCTTATGCTTTCCGCAGGCCATGCCGGTGAACAGGGCCAAGGAGTCGCTGCAGAAGGCCGCCACCAGGGGCGTCAGCACCAGGAGATAGCCGCTATCCAGGGTGCGCAGGCCATACAGCCCGGAGAAGGCCCCGGGAATGGCAAAGCCCGCCGCGGCCATGGCGCACACGTCGGTAAAGGTCAGGGCCTGAGGCTTTCCATAGGTCAGCACCCCGGAAAGGGGCAGGGACAGAGCCGCCGCCAGCAGCAGCCACTCCAGGCCCGGCCAGGAAAATACCTGCCGCCCCAGCAGCAGCACGGCGCACAGGGCGGGCAGCACCGTCCAGCGCCGGGCCTTGTCCGGGCCGGACACCGCCGTCAGCAGCTCGTGGGCCGCAATGACGGACAGGGCCGCCAGCAGCAGGGCCGTGGCCCAGGCCGGGGCGATGCACAGCACCGCCAGCAGGGCAGGAATCCCCACCACAGCCACCAATATCCTCTGTTTCATAGTTGTATCCTCTCTATTTCACGCCGCCGAACCGCCGGTCGCGGCTCTGGTAGGCGATGATGGCTTGGTCCAGGGCCCGGCTGTCGAAGTCCGGCCACAGGGTATCGCAGAAGTAAAACTCCGAATAGGCGCACTGCCACAGCAGAAAGCCGGACAGGCGCTCCTCGCCGCTGGTGCGGATGATGAGCTCCGGGTCCGGGATGCCGGCAGAGTACAGATAGGAGGAAAAGCCCTCCTCGGTAAGGTCCTCCGGGGCGGCCTCGCCCCGGGTGCAGTCCTGTGCGAAGCGGCGGGCGGCGTGGAGGATCTCGTCCCGGCCGCCGTAGTTCAGGCAGACGTTGGCCTGAAAGCCGTGGATATGGCTGGAAATTTCATTGGTGCGGTCCACCAGGGCCTGAAGCTCCGGCGAGATGGCGGACAGGTCCCCCAGAAAGCGCAGGCGGATCTGATCACGCTCCATAGAGTCGATGGCCTCCAGCATATATTGCTTCAGAAGGCCCATGATGACCCCCACCTCGTCGGCGGGACGCTTCCAGTTCTCCGTAGAGAAGGCGTACACCGTCAGGTATTCCACCCCCAGATCCTTGCAATAGGTGGCGATCTTGCGGAAGGTCTCGGCCCCTACTTTATGTCCGGCAGTGCGAGGCAGGCCGCGCTGCTTCGCCCAACGACCGTTGCCGTCCATAATAATAGCGATGTGGCGGGGCAGGCGGCTCATGTCCACCTGCCCCGCCCCGTGATGATGGATCTTTTTGGAAAACAGGCCCATCAGACAGACAGGAGCTCCTTTTCCTTGTTTTCCAGGAGCTTATCCAGCTCCTTGCAGCTGTCGTCGGTCAGCTTCTGCAGGTCCTTTTCCGCCATCTTCAGCTCGTCCTCGGTGATCTCGGAGGCCTTCTGCTGCTTCTTGAAATTCTCCATGGCGTCGCGGCGGATGTTGCGCACGGCCACCTTGCCGCCCTCGGTATACTTGCGGATCTGCTTGACCAGGTCCTTGCGGCGCTCCTCCGTCAGCTGGGGGAAGCTCAGGCGGATGGACTTGCCGTCGTTCTGGGGGTTGATGCCCAGGTCGGACTCCTGGATGGCCTTTTCAATGCCCTTGAGGGCAGAGGCGTCCCAGGGGGTGATGACCAGGCTGCGGGGATCGGGAGAGGCCACGGACGCGATCTGCTGGATGGGGGTGGGGGTGCCGTAGTAGTCCACATGGATGCGGTTGAGCACGGAGGCGTTGGCACGGCCTGCGCGGACGGCGGCAAAGTCGTTGGCAACGGATTCGATGCTCTTCTTCATTTTTTCCTCGTAAATCTTGTACTCGTCTTTCAGCATGGGGTTATGCCTCCTTCACAATTGTTCCGATTTTTTCGCCGCGCAGGGCACGGACGATGTTGTAGGGGTCCTTCAGCGCGAACACCAGCACGGGAATGTGGTTGTCCATGGACAGGCTGGTGGCAGTGGAATCCATGACGGCCAGGCGGCGCTTGAGCACCTCGTCGTAGGTGATGGCGTCGAACTTCACGGCGTTGGCGTTCTTGGCGGGGTCGCAGTCGTACACGCCGTCGATGTTCTTGGCCAGCAGGATCACATCGGCGCCGATCTCGGCGGCGCGAAGCACGGCGGCGGTATCCGTGGAGAAGAAGGGGCAGCCCACGCCGCAGCCGAAGATCACCACGCGGCCCTTTTCCAGATGGCGCACGGCACGGGCCCGGATGTAGGGCTCCGCCACCTCCTTGATCTCCAGCGCCGTCTGGACCCGGACGTCCACGCCCTTCTGCTCCAGCACGTCGGCCATGGCCATGCAGTTCATGGCGGTGGCCAGCATGCCCATATGGTCGGCGCGGGTGCGCTCGATGTGGCCCTCGCCGTTTTTGACGCCGCGCCAGAAGTTGCCGCCGCCGATGACCACGCCCACCTGGACGCCCATGGCCACGCACTCCTTGATGACGTCGGCCACCCGGCCCATGACCTGGAAGTCCAGGCCGAAGTGCTTGTCGCCGGCCAGGGCCTCGCCGCTGATCTTCAGCAGCACCCGCTTATACTTCGGTTCGTCCATTGACAGAATCCTCCCTATCTATACTTAGGTGTATTTTACCTTATTTTTCTGGTTTTGCATAGGGGGTAAACGGAAATTTTTCCGAGGTTGTTTTTTCCCGTCGAAGGGTATATAATATGGAATATTGCACCATGGAGGGGGACGAAATATGGAGCTGCGGCACGTATGCGGAAGGACCTATGCCGCCGTGGGGGCCACGGCGCTAATGCCGGTATATAAGCTGACGGACACGGACATCGTGCTGATGGACACGGGATACGCCAAGCTGGACCGCAGCGCCCTGACGAATCTTATTGAGGACAACGGGTTCCGGCTGCGGGGGATTCTGTGCTCCCACGCCCACTTTGACCACACAGGCAACGTCCGCTACTTGCAGCAGCGGTACGGCTGCCAGGCGGCGGCCCAGATCATCGAGGCGGGCATCTCCGTGAATCCCGATGCGTACCGGGCCAACTATGTGGCCCTGACCTATGGCAAGAGCCACGAATACTTCCTGGAGGAGTGCTTTCTGGCGGACGTGATCATCCCCGCCGACGCAGACCATGTGGACTTCTGCGGGGCGCGGTTCGGCATATTGCAGCTGCCGGGACACTCCGCCGGACACATCGGCATTGTGACCCCGGACAACGTGGCCTATGTGGGAGACTGTCTCATTGACGAGGGGCAGATCGAGGGGGCCAAGCTGCCCACCAGCATGTTCATCGCCCGGGACCTGGAAAGCAAGGAGAGCCTGCGGGCGCTGCGGTGCCCGGCATACATCATCGCCCACAAGCAGGTGCTGACGGATATCGGGCCGCTGATCGACCGGAACCTTGCGTTTATCCTGGACAAGGGGCAGGAGGTGCTGGACTGCCTGGAGGACGGCATGTCCTTTGACCAGTGGATCTATACCTTCTGCAAAAAAGAAAACGTCCGGACCCACAATGAGTTCAAGTTCAGCGTGGTGGAACGGAATTTTGCCAACTTTGTGGACTGGCTGGCAGACGAGGGCCGCATTGAGGTGCGGCGGGAATTCTGCGCCAAGCACTATTTCCGCAGGGATGCGTAAAGCAAACGATTGCATTGGGGGCGGAAACCGGCTATCATAGGCGGGCACCCCTGCAAGTATAACGAAAATCTGAGGTATTGAAGGATGAACATTGAGGAAAAGCTGAACATGACCATGCTCTGCGACTTTTATGAGCTGACCATGGGCAACGGGTATTTCGAGAACGGCTTCAAGGATAAGATCACGTATTTTGACGTGTTCTTCCGCCGGGTGCCGGACCAGGGCGGCTTTGCCATCGCCGCGGGCCTGGAGCAGCTGATCGACTACATCGAGAACCTGCACTTCACCCAGGAGGACATTGCGTATCTTCGGGGGCGGAACCTGTTCTGCGAGGAATTTCTGGAATATCTGGCCAATTTCCGGTTTACCGGCGACATTTACGCCGTGCCGGAGGGGACCCCGGTGTTCCCCAAGGAGCCCCTGGTGGTGGTGCGGGCTCCGGCCATTGAAGCACAGCTTATCGAGACCTTTACCCTGCTGACCATCAACCACCAGAGCCTCATTGCCACCAAGGCCAACCGCATCGTCCGGGCTGCACGGGGCCGCACGGTGCTGGAGTTCGGCTCCCGCCGGGCCCAGGGCGCCGACGCCGCCATCATCGGCGCACGGGCCGCGTATATCGGCGGCTGCGGCGGCACCGCCTGCACCATCTCCGACCAGCTGTACGGCGTGCCCGCCGGGGGCACCATGGCTCACGCCTGGGTGCAGATGTTCGACACGGAGTATGATGCTTTCAAGACGTACTGCGAAATTTACCCCACCAACGCCACGCTGCTGGTGGATACCTACAACACCCTGAAATCCGGTGTGCCCAACGCCATCCGGGCCTTCAATGAGGTGCTCAAGCCCATGGGCATCACCAAGTGCGGCATCCGGCTGGACTCCGGCGACATGGCGTATCTGACCCGGAAGGCCCGGAAGATGCTGGACGACGC
>OHEI01000585.1_pt1 | contig 14165 bp, 8 predicted proteins | sample 1567241 | NCBI WGS metagenome assembly OHEI01 (sample SAMEA3879565, study PRJEB24766) | human gut metagenome | biome: human-associated habitat; feature: feces | place: USA | collected 1985/1987 | reverse complement strand
ATAGAACTTCATAATTATTTAAAAAATATATCTCTTAAAACATCTCCTATCCACGGTTCCCTCATTTTTTCTCGAAAATGATCATCCTTAAATTTAAAGGCATCTTTATTGTATATTCTTTTAAGATTGTGATTCACACTGTCTCGGTAGTGTAAGATTAGCCGATAATACAATGCAGAGTCATTAATTTCATCTTGTTTTGCAGTTATTGAATCTTTAACAGCAGGTATAGTAGCAAGGGTATCTTGAATTGTACTCGTTACCAACGTGTCTTTTACAAATTTTATATCTAACGTATCTCTATTTAAATTGAGAGATCTATTCGTCTGTGCAAATAAAGCCCCGTTGCTAAGTGCAAGAATTAGTAAGATTGATATTTTAAGTACATCTTTCATACACCGTTTTTTGCAAAGATACAACATTCTAAAAATAGAGGTTACTTTTACCAGAAAAATAGAGGTATATCTGTAAGTTCCAAGTTTTGAGATTTCAATAGAAGCATATCTAAGTCCAACTGTCCTAACAAAGAATAAATGTTATATATAATGGTAGGAGAAGAATGCAAGAAGCTAAAAAACAAATATGCAAACCGGAAATAATTAGCGAAACACTTGACATCGCCTTCTCAATATCGTATCTTTGTAATATCCTTTTATAGATAATCTTTATTCAACTTTGCATTAAACTACATTTCACGACATATAGGAACGGAGAAGCAACTGCTTCCCCGTTTTTTTATTCCCTCAACACAGCAGGTTCCGATAGCTCACAGTTATATAAGCGTGGGCTTACACTTATATAAGCGTGAGCCCACACTTGCACAACCGTAATGCCACACTCCGTCGTCTCCAATGCCACACTTCAACAGTTTAAACATGTGGCATTCAGCGGACTAAGATGTGGCATAGAGGAGAATAAAGTGTGGCATTTGCCTCGCTAACCACAGGCAAAAGATATCAATTCACAATCACAAGACATTCGAGTCATGACACTCATCTTGGCAGTATTCCCGTTAATAATACATAAATCTGCTATTGACAAAAGGCAACGATTATCTGCCGGAATCAGCAGATATTATTCTTAATTTGAAGCAAATCACAATAAAGAATGTTTCATTGCAAGCAAAATAATTTCAGAAACATTCCCTCTTATTTCATAATATTACTCCTATACTGCGTCGGCGTCAGATTAACTAACTGCTTAAACGTGCGATTGAAATGAGTGATCGAATCGAAGCCGCATTCCACAGCTATCTGCGAAATATCCATTTCTCCCAATGCTAACAACTTACAAGCATATCCCACACGCATTTCCATCACATACTGCAAAAGCGTCTTCCCTGTATTCTCCTTGAAATAACGACAGAAGGCGCTGGAGTTCATGCTCGCCATTCCGGCTATTTCATTCAATTTGAGGTTACGGGTGTAGTTATTGTTTATAAAGGAAATGATTTTATCAATCCGCTTGTTCCCCAGCGTAGGAAACTTTTCGTAATAATGCAGACTTGCCAGCGTCCTTCTTTGCGGACTGACTGCCAGCTCCTGCAACAAATCCAGCAACCCGCTTATCTGGTGAAAACCACTTAATGAAAGAAAGCCGGAAAGCAACTCCCCTACCCGGGTTGCATCCTGTTTCGGAAAAATGATACCTCTCTTCGATTCTTCCAACAGCATTTTTATTTGCAGAAACTGAGGATAATAATCAAAGGAATATTGCATAAAATTCTGCTCAAACTGAATAATAGTCCCTTGCACACGTGAAGTGACGTTCTCCGAACCATAAATATCATTACTCCGCATGTAATGGGGCAGATTAGTACCGAACAGAATCACATCACCCGCAGAGAACTTCTCAATGCAGTCGCCTACAAAGCACAGGCCATGACTCTCTTTTACGTAAATGATTTCATACTGACTGTGGAAATGCCACGGATAAGTGAAACGATCATAATCGTAATGCCGCGCCTTGATCGGATTCGACTCCGATATAGGCAACTTTTCATTTATAATCGGTCGGCGCATATATTCTGCAAAGCTTAATTCACACACAAAGATAAGGAAAGACAATAGAAATGCTACCGCATACATGCAAAAATCCGCATATATTCTGCAAATATCCATTTATCGCAGCATTATTTTTGCACGTATATTTGCAGTCAATAATCAGTTAAACTATTAATATATAAATGTTATGGAAAAAACCTGGAGATGGTTTGGCAAGAAAGACAAGATAACCCTTGCCATGTTGCAACAGATAGGAGTGGAAGGCGTTGTCACTGCCTTGCATGAAGTTCCCAACGGTGAAATATGGACGTTGGAAGCCATTGAAGATTTGAGGGATTATATTGAATCCTTCGGATTGCGCTGGTCTGTAGTAGAAAGTCTGCCGGTGTGCGAGGCTGTCAAATATGCGGGGAGTGAGCGTGACCGATTGATAGAGAACTATAAGATAAGCCTTGCCAATCTCGGCAAGGCAGGCATCCGGACGGTATGCTACAACTTCATGCCGGTGATTGACTGGATTCGCACGGACTTGCAACATCCCTGGGAAGACGGGACATCTTCTCTTTATTTCGACAGAATCCGTTTTGCCTACTTCGACCTGATGATATTGGAACGGGAGAATGCGGAAGCCGATTATTCTCCGGAAGAGCTGGACAAGGTGGCAGAACTGGATAAGGTGATTACGGAGTTTGAAAAGGCAGAGCTGGTAGATACGATTATCGTAAAGACACAAGGATTCGTAAATGGCAACATCAAGGAAGGTGACAAGGAGCCGGTAACCCTGTTCAAGCGTTTGCTGGCGCTATACAAAGGGATAGACCGGGAGGCTCTGCGCGAGAATATGCGTTATTTCTTGTCTGCCATCATGCCGGTATGCGAGGAATATGGGGTGAATATGTGTGTACACCCCGATGACCCTCCTTTTCAAGTATTGGGGTTGCCGCGCATTGTGACAGACGAGGCAGATATTGCCTGGATACTGAGTGCAGTGGACAATCCCCATAATGGCCTGACTTTTTGCGCCGGTTCATTGAGTGCGGGTGAACAGAATGATACCCGTGAACTGGCAAGGAAGTTTGCCAGGCGTACCCACTTTGTGCATTTGCGCAGTACGAAGGCAATACCGGGTGGAAACTTTATCGAAAGTTCCCATCTGGAGGGAAGGGGACACCTCATTGATTTGATTCGTATCTTTGAGAAAGAAAATCCGGGATTGCCGATGCGTGTGGACCACGGTCGCATGATGTTGGGCGACGAGGATAAAGGGTACAATACAGGTTATTCTTTTCATGGCCGTATGCTGGCATTGGCTCAAGTGGAGGGAATGCTAGCTGTGGTAGACGATGAATTGTACGGAAAATCTGTTTGATTGATTTTAAGTTAGGCACGGATTACGCGAAAAATCATGGATATTCTTCATTTATTATCCATGATTTTTCATGTAATCCGTGTCTAAAGAATCTATTAGTGTTGTAAATCCGGCTTAATAGTTGAAAGCCCTGGATTTTACGTAAACCTTGAAGTCTTTGATTCCACCCGGTAGCTCGCTTTCCATTCTGGGTAGATATTGTATGCCGGTCAGGGTGCGGGTACTACCCAAGTCAATCACGACAGAATGCGGGTATGGAGTGTCTTTTGTTGTGCTCCAATAGGTTGATTCCTGGAGGTCGAAGATTTTGTCCGCAGAACAGTTGACGTGGGATACGTCTTCGCTGTCGGCATAATTGACAATCCAGGGTTCGCGTGACAGACGTTCCCCATTCTCATCCAGCAGATACATTTCGGCAATGCAAGCCAGGTCTTTTCCATCTTGTGCACTCAAGGCTTCCAGGCAGACATAACGTCCGGTGACGGGTTGGTCGAATTTGCGTTCCTGCCAACCGTTGCCGGGATTGAAGCTGCCGGAGAGGACGGGCTGCTCACCGGACAAGTCGAGATTTTCACCCTCATTGCGGTGCGTCAGCGGTTTGGTGACGAGCAACTGGTCCAGTAATGGCTCGCTCAGTCCTTCGGACTTAACTTCTTTGGGACCGATGATGTCGAAGACAATCACTTCATTCTCACCTTTCTTCAACCAGCATCCCGGGATGTAGAGGGTCTGTTGCGGGCCGATTTCCCAAATGCGTCCCATGGCGTGCCCGTTGACGTAGACAAGTCCCTTGCCCCAAGTCTCGAAGTTTAGGAATGTGTCGCTGGGCTTGTTCACCTTAAAGGTGGCACGGTAGCAACCCGGAATGCGTTGTCCTAACTCATCTTTCAGTGAGCCGATGGGCTGGAACTTCATGTTCTTATAGAAATCGTATGTATCTTCGAGATTATAGACTTCCCAATCCTTCAGGTTGCAGGTGAAAGGACGGCCGTCGATGTCTACGGTAAGTTCTACGCTTTGGGTGATACCCTTGAAGTCCTTGATGGCACGTCCAAAGTTGATGCGGCCCATGGCTTCTACCAGAATGTCGAGGCGTGCACCTTTGGGGCAGGCGGGGAATTCCAGTTGCTTTTCACCGTTGCGGCGGTCCAGTTTGCCGATGTATTTGCCATCCAGGAAAACTTGGGCATAATCGTGCGCATCGTTCACAGTGAGCAGGGACGGGGTTTTCATCTCGGGCAGTGTGGTGCGGTAGAGAATACTTCCGAATCCCTGGTTATATTCCTCCATGGTACGGATATTGCGGTCTTTCTTGGCAGCAGGAAGATTGTCGAACAAAGGAGCCATCTCTGTAAATTGGAAAGACGGAATACGGATGGGCTTGATTAAAGCGGGAACTTTAGCCTGCTTCTCGCCGTTCATGTATTTGGACAATGCTTTTCGCAATTCCCAGTATTTGGGAGTGGTCTGTCCCGATTCGCTGATGGGGGCGTCGTAGTCGTAAGAGGTTACGTCAGGGGCGAATCCGGGTGAGTTGGCTCCTGCCCAGTGTCCCCAGTTGGTCCCTCCGTGGGTCATGTAGAGGCTGAAGGAGATGCCTTTGGACAACATCTCGTCAATGCCGGCAATCATGTCGGCAGCCGGACGGGTTTCGTGGTTGGCTCCCCACTTGTCGAACCAGCCGCTCCAGAATTCGGAGCACATCAGCGGGCTATCAGGACGGAGTTTCTTCAGCGGTGCAAACTGTTGGTCGATGTTGGCTCCTGTACCGAAGTTCATGGTCCATACCAGGTCGTGGAGTCCGTTCTTGGTGAAGTTGGACGCCCAGTCGCATTGGAACAGTGCTACGCCGGGGTAGTTGGCGCGTACGATGTCGCGGATTTGCGATACGTAGCCTTTGTCTTCCCCGTAGGAGCCGTATTCGTTCTCTACTTGTACCATGATGATGGGACCTCCGTTCTGTATGGTCATACCAGCTACCTGCTCGGCAACGGCTTTTTCGAAGATACCTACACGCTCCATAAAGTAGGGGTCGGATTCGCGCAGGCGGATATCTTTTTTCTTGAGTAACCACCAGGGCAGTCCGCCCATTTCCCATTCGGCACAGACATACGGTCCCGGGCGCAGGATGACATACATGTCATTCTGCTGGCATAGGCGGCAGAATTCCGCCAGGTCATTCTGTCCGGTGAAGTCGAACACTCCCGGCTGAGACTCGTGGGAGTTCCAGAATACATAAAGGCAGATGGTGTTCATGCCCAGTGCCTTGCATAGCTTGATGCGTTGGTCCCAATAGGCTTTGGGGATACGTGGATAGTGCAGCTCTGCGGCTTTGATGACAAACGGCTTGCCATTCAATAGGAATGTTCCTTTGCCGGCAGAGAAGTCGCCTTGTTCTTCCCATTGGGTACGCGGGTCCCAGCTGTCGCGCCAGGGTATCGTGATTGTGCCGTCCTTGCCGAATTCAAGCGGGAGCCATACGTAGCGTGAGTCCTCAAGGTTTTTCTTTTTCCAGCGGTCGAACATGGCAATGTAGGCATTTCCTTTTCCGTATACTTGCTGCACGTAAGTGCTTTGTGCATAGAAGGTCTTATCAGCATCAGGACCGGTACACGGATTGCCGATGGTAGTCCATTGCCCCATGATGGAGTCGGCCACAGCCAGTTCGGCAACATTGGGATCCCAGCCGGTACAACCGGAAGAGAGCATATAGTACTTGCCGTTATACTTGAATACGGCGGGTGCTTCGCGGCTTTGCTTCACGAAATTGCGTGTATAGCGACCAGTGGGCTTCAGGTAGTCATCCGTTAGTTCGCTTATATATAAGGTAGCGTTGTTTTCCGACGAGTAGAACTGATATGCCTTGCCGTTATCATCAACGAACACTGTTTGGTCGCGGCTCATCGCACCGTTGGGACGGAAGCTGCCTACATAGGTGAATGTCCCGGTAGGAGAATCGCTGACCGCTACGCCGGCACATGCCTTACTGTAGTCGGCGCTTTCCACATGCGCCCACATGACGAATTTCTTTGTCTTTTCGTTGTAAATCACTTTGGGACGTTCCAACACCTTGCTGGGGTGCAGGTCGTGTTTCTTGTCATCTTTCACGGCAGGAAGTACAATACCCTCGAACTTCCAGTTCAGCAGGTCTTTTGAAGAGTAGCAGCTGACACCGGTTACGTCGGTGCGGTAGCATTCCCACGTAGCCCATTCGGGCAGGATGGTTTCCCCTTTTTTGTATTCGCCATACCAATAGTAGGTCCCTTCGTGGTAAAGAAGGCCGCCGCCATGGGCGTTGATGGGATTGCCGTCGGTGTCTTTCCATACTTCCCCGGGTATGATTGCGGCATTTTTCGTTTGTGCTTTTGTTTTTGCAGATGGCAGGCAGCAAAGGCAGGCCAGCAATGCAAAACTCCAAATAATTTTCCTTTTCATTTAAGAATTCGGTATTAGATAATTAATAAATCGTTTATGTTTTGGGCAAAGATATGCGAAAGTTGAGAAATGGAGGGTATGTAAATGTGTTAAAAAGGAGAGATTATAGCTCTAATCTCTCCTTTTTGTGATGTTTTTCGGTCTTTTCTATTTGGTTTGTACTTGTTTCATCACCCGGAGGAAATTTCCACCCCATATCTTGGCGATGTCTGTTTCTGTAAATCCATGTTCCAGCAGACGGACGGTGATATTGATGAAATCATTGTCCCCATTGCATCCTTTGACCCCGCCTCCACCGTCGAAGTCCGAGCCAATGCCCACGTGGTCTATGCCTGCCACTTCAACCATGTGTAGCAGGTGTTTCATGAAGTCCGTAAGGTTGGTTTTCTTGGCATCCGGGTTCAGAAACTCGTCTACCAGGCAGGCTTGAGCCACACCGCCATGTGCGGCAAGGGCGCGTAGCTGTTCGTCGGTCAGATTTCGGTCGTGTCTGTAGATGGCGCTTGCAGAGGAGTGGGAGGCTATGACCGGTGCTTTTGAATATTTCAGTACATCCCAGAAGGTGCTTTCGGCTGCATGGGAAAGGTCTATCATTATTCCCAGCCGGTTCATTTCTTTCACCACTTTTCTACCGTAAGGACTTAAGCCGTTCCAACGGGCAGTCGTGTCCGAAGAACTGTCGCAGATGTCATTGTTGCGGGTGTGGCAAAGGGTGATGTAGGTAACGCCTGCATCATGGAAACGGGTGATATTCTTCAAATCCTTGCCGATGCCGTATCCGTTTTCGATGCCAATATAAAAGGCTTTCTTTCCTTCGGTCTTGAGCCTGGACAAATCATCGGGCGTGCGGGCTATGGCACATTGCTCCCCGTTCATCTCCACTTGTCGGTAGATGTGGCGTATCAACTCATCCACTCGGTCAATGGCTTTCAGACTGTTCTCTTCATCGCACGGGCCTTGACGCACCCAGCATGCCAGGTATTGTCCATCCAATTTTCCTTCTCGCATCTTGGGCAGGCAAACCTGCGTTTTTTCGCGCGTACCTATATTATAGGAAACGTCAAAATCAAGTGGGGTGTCTGTATGCGTGTCGAGGGAGAGGATGCGGCGATGAATCTCTTTGGCATGCCGGTAGGTAGCTGCCTTTTGAACCAGAAAATAGAAGAATCTGGCAGAGATGCTGTCGCCTGCCGTAGCCAGAGCTTCGGGATGGAATTGCACACCCCATATCGGATATTCGTGGGAAGACTCTATAGCTTCGGGAATACTGTCTGACGACCAACCCGTTACGCTGAATCCCGGGGCAACTTGCTTGACCGCCTGGTGATGGTGAGTATTGGTGAAAAGTTGTGTCTGTCCGGTTATGGATGCCATGGCAGAACCGGGAGTGAGGTGGACGGTATGAGTTGGTATACTGCTCGGTTCCTGCTGCTGGTGGCAGACAGTGGTGTCGGGATGCTGGGTAGGGATATCCTGATAAAGGGTTCCACCGAAAGCTACATTGATTAACTGTTCTCCCCGGCAGATGCCAAACATCGGAATGTTACGCCGGGTAGCCAGGCGGATGAGTGCCATGTCGTATACATCACGCAGGGAGTCCACCTCTCCCAGCTGTTCGATGGGCGATTCATTGAAATAGGAAGGGTGGATGTCTCCTCCTCCTATCAGAATGATACCGTCCAGCCGGTTGGCAATGTCTGTCAAGACAAGGCTATCGGTAGTGATGGAAATCAGTATAGGTGTTCCACCTGCCTGGATTACAGACTCGGTATACGTCATCTGTGTAGATGAGCTTCGGCCCGGATGTGAGCAGGAAATGCCGATGAGAGGGGCTTTCCTGGTTGTTTTTTGGTTGGACTGTCCCATTGCCAAATATGGACATAGAACGAGCAGTGCTGTTAACAGTAGTTTGTTCATGGTTTTCGGGGGGATTCTTTTTCCTGCAAAGTTATAAGAAATATTTAAGCCGTCCAAGAAGTTGGATGACTTGTGAATTCGGGCAGTTTATTGGCAGAAGAACATTATATTCTTTGTTGGTGGAGGAAGTGTGTTATATAACATGCTTCCCGATGTTGCTTTTCTTTGAATTAATGCCTAATTTGCGCCTCACAAAAAGTTAACGGCATCATCGTATGTCAGGTTATTCACTTAAAATCTTAATATATCATGAAAGTATATCAGACGAATGAAATTAAGAACATTGCCCTCCTTGGCAATGACGGCTCGGGTAAAACCACTCTCACGGAAGCGCTGCTCTTTGAGAGTGGTATTATAAAACGTCGCGGCAGGATTACTGCCAAGAATACAGTCAGCGATTACTTCCCGGTGGAGCAGGAATACGGCTATTCTGTGTTTTCCACCGTTTTCCATGTGGAGTGGAACGGCAAGAAACTGAATATCATTGACTGCCCGGGTAGTGATGACTTTGTAGGGGCTGCTATGACGGCGCTCAACGTTACAGATACTGCCATTCTGCTGCTGAACGGGCAATACGGTCCCGAGGTAGGTACGCAGAACCATTTCCGCTACACCGAGAAACTGGGCAAACCGGTTATTTTCCTGGTAAACCAGCTCGATAATGAAAAGTGCGATTATGATATGGTGCTTGAGCAGTTGCAAACCATATACGGTCCGAAGGTGGTGCCCGTGCAATATCCGCTGGCTACCGGACCGAACTTCAATTCGTTGATCGATGTACTTTTGATGAAAAAATATTCGTGGGGACCCGAAGGTGGCGCTCCCATTATTGAAGAAATTCCGGCCGAAGAAATGGAAAAGGCTACAGAACTGCACAAGGCTTTGGTAGAAGCTGCAGCCGAACATGACGAAGGCCTGATGGAAAAATTCTTTGAGCAGGACTCTTTGACAGAAGACGAAATGCGCGAAGGTATCCGCAAGGGACTGGCTTCACGAGGTATGTTCCCGGTATTCTGCGTCTGTGCCGGCAAGGATATGGGTGTACGCCGTCTGATGGAGTTCCTGGGTAATGTGGTGCCGTTTGTGGACGAAATGCCACCGGTGCACAATACACGCGGTGAGGTGGTGAAGCCGGATTCTAACGGACCGACTTCCTTGTATTTCTTCAAGACTGCCGTTGAGCCGCATATCGGTGATGTTCAATACTTCAAGGTTATGAGTGGTAAAGTGCACGAAGGTGATGATTTTACCAATGCAGACCGCGGTTCCAAGGAACGCATCGCGCAGATTTATGCTTGTGCCGGTGCCAACCGTATCAAGGTAGAGGAAATGGTAGCCGGTGACATCGGCTGTACAGTGAAACTGAAGGATGTACATACCGGCAATACATTGAACGGTAAGGGCTCTGAAAACCGTTTCAACTTCATTAAATATCCGAACTCCAAATACTCACGTGCTATCAAGCCGTTGAACGAGTCGGATACAGAAAAGATGATGGTTGCTTTGAACCGTATGCGAGAGGAAGACCCGACGTGGGTGATAGACCAGTCTAAAGAATTGCGTCAGACTATTGTACACGGACAAGGTGAATTCCATTTGCGTACCTTGAAGTGGCGTCTGGAAAACAATGAAAAACTGCAAATCAAGTTTGAAGAACCGAGAATACCGTATCGCGAAACGATTACCAAAGCTGCCCGTGCGGATTATCGCCATAAGAAGCAGTCGGGTGGTGCAGGCCAGTTCGGTGAAGTTCATCTGATTGTTGAGCCTTACTACGAAGGCATGCCGTTGCCCGAAACCTATAAATTCAATGGTCAGGAGTTCAAGATGAACGTCAAGGGTACCGAAGAAGTTCCATTGGAATGGGGTGGCAAGCTGGTATTCGTCAATAGTATTGTGGGTGGTTCCATTGATGCACGTTTCATGCCGGCCATCTTGAAGGGTATCATGTCACGTATGGAGCAGGGACCGTTGACTGGTTCGTATGCTCGCGATGTACGTGTCATCGTATATGACGGAAAAATGCATCCGGTTGACTCCAATGAAATCTCCTTTATGCTGGCGGGACGGAATGCGTTCAGCGAAGCGTTCAAGAATGCAGGCCCGAAGATTCTAGAACCCATTTATGACGTGGAAGTATTTGTTCCGTCGGACAAGATGGGTGATGTGATGGGGGACTTGCAGGGACGCCGTGCCATGATTATGGGTATGAGCAGCGAGGCCGGTTACGAAAAACTGAGTGCTAAGGTGCCTTTGAAGGAAATGTCATCCTACTCTACGGCACTTAGCTCACTGACCGGTGGACGTGCTTCGTTCATCATGAAGTTTGCCAGCTATGAACTCGTTCCGAGTGATGTGCAGGATAAACTGATTAAGGAATTTGAGGCAAAGCAAGCTGAAGAATGATTTTCAGGGGTTGGTAGTTTGGCTGTTGTAACTACCGGCTGCTAATATAACAATTGTTAAAGCCGTTGTTACTTCATGGCAAGTAATAACGGCTTTTTTCATTAACGTAGATTAAGAACATGCAGAATTGTGAATTGAATGATTAATTTTTTATTAAATTTGCAAACCAAAGGCTTGTGTTTTTGTTATAATGCTCATAATACAACCTAAAAAATGGTCTTCGGTTAATTTACAAGAACGTCCGGTTAAATCAGGTTAATTGGTTAGGAGTGTTAATTAGGGAGTGTTAATTTTGTGACTATGAAAAAGTCAACTATATGGATATTAGGTGTTGTTATGGGGCTTTCCTTCCTTAGTTTGCTGTATCTGCAGATAAGCTATATTGAGGAAATGGTGAAGATGCGTAACGGACAATTTGATGAATCGGTGAAGCGTGCGTTGATGGCTGCTTCGAAAGAGGCAGAGTCCGCAGAGGTTGTGCGTTGGCTGAATGAGGATATCTCCGAGGCGGAAAAGAAGGCGTGGGAACAATCGCAAAGCAGTAGCGGAGTGATGCGTACCCAGCGGTTTGTGATGACAGCTCCGGATGGCAGTGTCCGTTCTTCGGTGGAATTGAAAACTTTCAGTAACGAGCCTTCTGAATTGCCAAGAGCAATGATTTCACGCAAACATGGAGCAAAAACCATTCCTCAGACTTCACGCTCGCAGATAGAGATGCTTAAAAACCGCTATCTTTACCAGCGTGCATTGGTAGACGAGGTGGTGTTGCAGATGGTATACAATGCCAGCGACAAGCCGATTGAGGAGCGTGTTAATTTCAAAAGTCTGGACCAGTATCTAAAAGCAGGTCTGATAGAGAATGGTCTCGGTGATATGGATTATCACTTCAAGGTGATAGACCGGGAAGGTCGGGAGGTATACCGTTGTGCGGATTATAGCGATGCAGGGAGTGAAAGCTCTTATTCGCAGCCATTGTTTTTGAATGACCCACCAGCCCGTATGAGTATCGTCAAGATACATTTTCCGGGAAAGAAGGATTATATCTTCGATTCGGTCAGGTTTATGATACCGTCGATGATATTTACTTTTGTACTGCTGGTGACGTTCATCTTTACGATTTACATCGTATTCCGCCAGAAGAAGCTGACGGAGATGAAGAATGATTTCATCAACAATATGACGCACGAGTTCAAGACGCCGATATCGACGATTTCTCTCGCGGCACAGATGTTGAAAGACCCGGCTGTGGGCAAGTCTCCGACTATGTTCCAGCATATATCGGGTGTCATCAACGATGAAACGAAGCGTTTGAGGTTCCAGGTAGAAAAAGTGCTTCAGATGTCGATGTTTGACCGTCAGAAGGCTACTTTGAAGAATAAGGAACTGGATGCCAACGAGCTGATAGCGGGTGTTATCAACACGTTTACACTGAAAGTGGAGCGTTATAATGGAAAGATTGAATCGGAGCTTAAAGCTACCAACTCTGCCATTTTTGCCGATGAGATGCATATCACCAATGTGATTTTCAATCTCATGGATAATGCAGTGAAGTATAAACGTCCGGATGCGGATCTGCAACTGACGGTGAAGACTTGGAATGAGCCTGGCAAACTGATGATTTCCATCCAAGATAACGGCATCGGCATCAAGAAGGAGAATTTGAAAAAGATATTCGAGAAGTTCTATCGCGTGCATACAGGTAATCTGCACGATGTGAAAGGCTTCGGCTTGGGACTGGCTTATGTGAAGAAGATTATCATGGATCATAAGGGAACTATCCGGGCAGAAAGTGAACTGAACGTAGGAACTAAATTTATTATTGCATTACCTTTATTAAAAAATTGATTGATATGGACGAGAAACTGCGTATTTTATTGTGCGAAGATGATGAAAATCTTGGCATGCTTTTAAGAGAATATTTACAGGCAAAAGGTTATTCTGCGGAGTTATATCCCGACGGTGAAGCTGGATACAAAGCTTTTCTGAAGAATAAATATGACTTGTGTGTGTTTGACGTGATGATGCCGAAGAAAGATGGTTTCACTTTGGCTCAGGAAGTGCGTGCTGCAAATGCCGAAATTCCTATCATCTTCCTGACTGCGCTAAACAGCACGACGGACATTGTAAAAGGTTTCCAGGTGGGAGCAAATGACTTTATCTCCAAACCTTTTAACAAGGAAGAGCTGATTATCCGTGTAACCCACCAGATTTCGTTGGTAGCTGCCAAACGTATTATTTTGAATAAGACCGAAGAACTGCAACGTACTATTGCCGGACGTGATAAACTTTATTCGGTGATTGCTCATGATTTACGTTCTCCTATGGGCTCTATCAAGATGGTGCTGAATATGTTGATATTGAATCTGCCGTCCGAGAAAATTGGTGATGAGATGTATGAACTGCTGACAATGGCAAACCAGACGACAGAAGATGTGTTCTCTTTGCTGGATAACTTGCTGAAGTGGACCAAGAGCCAGATTGGTAAGTTGAATGTAGTATATCAGGACATTGATGTAGTGGAGGTTGTAGATGGAGTGATTGACATTTTCAATATGGTAGCCGGTATGAAGAAGATTACAATCCGTGAAGAGAAACCGGAGAAGTTAGCTGTATCTGCCGACATCGATATGCTGAAGACCGTAGTACGCAATCTGATAAGCAATGCTATTAAGTTCAGTAACGAAAACTCTGAGGTGCTGGTGAAGCTGGAAGCGAAGGATGGCATGGCAGTAGTCAGCGTGCAAGACCACGGTTGCGGTATTGACGAAGAAGGACAAAAGAAATTGCTGCATACAGATACTCACTTCAGTACATTCGGTACTAACAACGAAGAAGGTTCCGGCTTGGGATTGTTGTTGTGCCAGGACTTTGTGGTGAAGAATGGTGGTAAGTTGTGGTTTACTTCGAAGAAGGGTGAAGGTTCTATATTCAGTTTTTCAGTTCCGTTGAAAAAATAAATGATACAATAAAGAAAAACAAAACGGGGTTGTGTCAAAACGTTGGCACAACCTTTTTCTATAATTTATAGTCCTGTT
>OHEI01000581.1_pt1 | contig 14261 bp, 11 predicted proteins | sample 1567241 | NCBI WGS metagenome assembly OHEI01 (sample SAMEA3879565, study PRJEB24766) | human gut metagenome | biome: human-associated habitat; feature: feces | place: USA | collected 1985/1987 | reverse complement strand
GCAAGACGCTATCATATTCCGATTTATGCAACAAAGGCCACAATCGGGGCCATAAAATGTACCAAATCCGTTGGAAATATAGATGATGAGCTGTTTCATCCTGTTGAGGCAGGCGTCGATTTTACAATAGGCGATATAGAGTTTGAGCCGCTTCACATATCACACGATGCGGCTGATCCTGTCGCGTACAGATTTAAAAACGAAAATCATGCGATGGCGGTCGTGACAGACCTTGGCACGTATGATGATGCACTGGTTTCAAAGCTTCAGGACCTGGATGGGCTGCTGCTTGAAGCCAATCATGATATAAATATGCTCCAGACAGGGGCGTATCCTTATCCGCTCAAGCGCAGGATCATGGGTGACAGCGGACATTTGTCGAATGAGAGAAGCGGGCAGTTGTTATGTGAGCTTCTTCATGATAAATTTGGCTCAGTAATACTGGGACACCTTAGTAAAGAAAACAACTACGAAAAGCTGGCGTATGAAGCCGTCAGGCTTGAGGTCACAATGGGAGACAATCCATATAAGGCAAGTGATTTCCCTATGTATGTGGCTAAGAGAGACAGGGCATCAGACCGCATAGCCGTAGAATAAGAGAACAGGAGAATAAGTTGTTATGGATAACACAAAGAACAAAGTAATCATCACAGTTGTCGGAAAAGACACAGTAGGAATCATCGCAAAGGTATGTACATATCTGTCAGAGGGCAGTGTAAACGTGCTTGATATCTCACAGACTATCGTTTCAGGCTATTTCAACATGATGATGATTGTGGATATGGCAAATGCTACAGCTTCATTTGCAGAGATTTCTGACCAGCTTGATGCACTTGGAGAAGAAATTGGTGTAACAATAAAGTGTCAGAAGGAAGAAATCTTTGAGATGATGCATCGAATCTAGTTTAGCATATAAATGTCATACACAGTTAAAGGAGAACAGCAAAATGATAAATATTGGTGAAGTAATTGAGACCAATGACATGGTGGAGAAGGAAAATCTTGACGTGCGTACAATCACACTCGGTATCAGCCTGCTCGACTGTATAGACTCAGACCTTGCAAAGGTAAATGAGAATATCTACAACAAGATTACAACACTTGCAAAGAATCTTGTATCAACAGGAAAAGAGATAGAGAACAACTACTGTATCCCTATCGTAAACAAACGTATTTCAGTTACACCTATCGCCCTTGTCGGCGGTGCGGCCTGCAAGAGCTCAGAGGATTTTGTTACCATAGCAAAGACACTTGACAGAGCAGCCAAAGAGGTAGGTGTCAACTTCATCGGTGGATACTCAGCACTTGTGTCAAAGGGCATGACAAAGGCGGATGAGCTTTTGATCAAATCCATCCCTCAGGCAATGCTTGAGACAGACCTGGTATGCAGCTCTGTAAATGTTGGTTCTACAAAAACCGGAATCAACATGGATGCAGTAAAGCTGATTGGCGAGATGATAAAGGAGACAGCAGAGGTGACAAAGCACCTTCCTGTATCAGGCTGTGCCAAGTTTGTAGTATTCTGCAACGCTCCTGATGACAATCCGTTTATGGCAGGAGCATTCCATGGTGTGACAGAGGCAGATGCCATCATCAATGTAGGTGTCAGCGGACCGGGAGTTGTAAAGACTGCTCTTGAAAAGGTAAGAGGCGAGAATTTTGAGGTGCTCTGTGAGACAATCAAGAAGACAGCCTTCAAGGTTACTCGAGTAGGACAGCTTGTGGCAAAGGAGGCTTCAAAGAAGCTTGGAGTACCATTTGGAATCATAGACCTTTCACTTGCACCTACACCGGCTATCGGAGACTCTGTAGCAGATATTCTCTGCGAGATAGGCTTAGAGAGAGCCGGAGCTCCGGGAACAACAGCAGCACTTGCACTCTTAAACGATCAGGTGAAAAAGGGCGGTATCATGGCATCCTCATATGTTGGCGGACTCTCAGGTGCCTTTATTCCTGTATCAGAGGATCAGGGAATGATAGATGCCGTAAACGATGGTGCACTCACTCTCGAAAAGCTTGAGGCTATGACCTGTGTGTGCTCAGTGGGACTTGACATGATTGCAATCCCGGGCGATACAAAGGCCACCACAATTTCAGGAATTATCGCAGACGAGATGGCTATCGGCATGATAAACCAAAAGACAACAGCCTGCAGACTGCTTCCTGCAATCGGAAAGGATGTAGGTGATGTGGTAGAAATCGGAGGACTCCTTGGAAGTGCACCGGTTATGCCGGTAAACAGATTCTCTTGTGATGCATTTGTAAACCGCGGAGGAAGAATCCCGGCACCTATTCACAGCTTTAAAAATTAGTAAATAATGGCATTGTTTACAAGCATGTACTTATAAGAATAACTTATAAGTACATGCTTATTTTAAAGTGGTACTTGACAATGACAAAAATACATGCTTAAATAAAGACAGTTATATGACTGACGGAAGTGGATAACCACATGGAGTATAACAGTTGATTGCCGACCGTCTGGGCGCACATTTATATAAGTTTCCTGCAGAGCTTTATATTATTATGTGTGTTCGGACGGTCTTTTTTATTCCGGCAGGCCCGAGTAATTTGGGGATGCAGACCACATTATCAGAAAACATGGAGGATGACATGGAAAGAGTATCATTAGCAAAGGAATTATCAAGCACAACATACCCTGGCAGAGGTATCGTAATCGGCCGCACAAAGGATGGTAAGAAGGCTGTAACAGCATACTTTATCATGGGCAGAAGCGAAAACAGTCGCAACAGAGTATTTGTAGAGGATGGCGAGGGCATCAGAACACAGGCATTTGACCCTTCAAAGCTTGAGGATCCAAGTCTTATCATTTACGCACCTGTAAGAGTGCTTGGCAACAAGACAATTGTCACAAATGGTGACCAGACAGATACTATCTATGAGCTGATGGACAAGCAGCAGACATTTGAGCAGGCATTAAGGACAAGAGAGTTTGAGCCTGACGCTCCTAACTATACACCAAGAATTTCAGGAATCATGCATATTGACAATGGCGAGTTCAATTACGCTATGTCAATCTTAAAGAGCAATAACGGCGATCCTGAGTGCTGCAACAGATATACATTCTCGTATGACAGACCTGTTGCCGGAGAAGGACATTTTATCCATACTTATAAATGTGATGGAAACCCGCTGCCAAGCTTTGAGGGTGAGCCTACATGGGTAGACATCGAGGGAGATATCGATGAGTTTACCAATATGGTATGGGAGAACTTAAACGAAGACAATAAGGTATCACTTTTTGTCAGATATATTGATATCGCAACAGGCGAGTATGAGAGCAGAATCGTAAATAAAAACAAATAAAACACTATATAAACGGTCAAATATACAAGATAAGCAGATAAAAACAGGAGAACAGAAAAATGCAGGAATACGAATTAAAATACGGATGTAATCCAAATCAGAAACCAGCCAGAATATTTATGAAGGAGGGAGAGCTTCCTATAAAAGTGCTTAACGGCAGAGCCGGATATATCAACTTCCTTGATGCCTTTAACGGATGGCAGCTTGTAAGAGAGCTTAAGAAGGCAACAGGTCTTCCGGCCGCAACATCCTTCAAGCATGTTTCACCTGCAGGTGCAGCAGTAGGACAGCCACTTTCAGATGTGGAGAAAAAGATTTACTGGGTTGATGATATGGATATTGAGTTTACACCGCTTGCAAATGCATACATCAGAGCAAGAGGAGCTGACAGAATGTCATCATTTGGTGATTTTATTTCACTTTCAGATGTATGTGACAAGAGCACTGCACTTGTAATCAAGAGAGAGGTATCAGACGGTGTTATTGCTCCGGGCTACACAGACGAGGCTCTTGAGATTTTAAAGGCTAAGAAAAACGGCAATTACTGTGTTATCGAGATTGACCCGTCATATGAGCCGGCACCTATCGAGAGAAAGGATGTATTTGGCATCACATTTGAGCAGGGCAGAAACGAGCTTCATATTGATGATGATTTCTTCTCAAATATTGTGACAGAGAACAAGGAGCTCACAGAGCAGGCTAAGATCGATCTGGCAATATCTATGATTACTTTAAAGTATACACAGTCCAACTCTGTATGCTATGTAAAGGGCGGTCAGGCAATCGGTATCGGAGCAGGCCAGCAGTCTCGTATCCACTGTACCAGACTTGCAGGCTCAAAGGCAGACAACTGGTGGCTTCGTCAGTCTCCACAGGTGCTTGGACTTCAGTTCGTGGATGGTATCAGACGTGCAGACCGCGACAATACTATTGACCTTTATATCGGTGAGGATTATATGGATGTGCTTGCAGAGGGCGAGTGGCAGAAGTTCTTCAAGGTAAAGCCGGACGTATTTACAGCAGAGGAGAAGAGAGCATGGCTTGACAAGAATACAGATGTAGCACTTGGCTCTGATGCATTCTTCCCATTTGGAGATAATATTGAACGTGCCCATAAGAGTGGTGTAAAGTATGTGGGTGAACCTGGTGGTTCTATTCGTGATGACCATGTTATTGATACATGTGATAAGTATGATATGGTTCTTGCATTCACACATCAGAGATTGTTCCATCATTAATGCACACTTTTGAAAAAACTATGTTATAATGCACTTTATGAGAATAAATGAGAATGTAGAAATCAAGGAACTCACTACAATGCGCCTAGGCGGTCTAGCGCGTTATGTGATTGAATTAGAGACCGTAGAAGATGTAGAAAAAGCTTACTTATTTGCAAAAGAACGTCAGCTTCCTGTATTTATTTTAGGAACAGGAAGTAATGTAATTGGAAAAGATGAAGGTTTCAAGGGGGTTATTCTTTTAAACCGTATTAAGGGTATACGTTCTATTGATGAATTGACAATTGTTGCAATGGGTGGAGAACTACTTGATGATCTTGTTGCTTTTACTACAGAAAAAAATTTATCTGGTATTGAAGCATTGAGTGCTATTCCTGGTACAGTAGGTGCTGCACCTGTACAGAATGTAGGTGCTTATGGTCAGGAAATTGTACAGGTATTAGACTCTGTTCTTGCTTATGATTTAAAGGAAGAAAAGTATGTCACTATTAAAGCTGAAGATATGAAGCTAGGCTATAGATCAAGTATCTTCAATCATGGTGAAGATGCAGGACGTTATTTGATTATCTCTATGACTATTCACTTAAGTCATGATACACTTACTCCTCCTTTCTATACTTCTTTACAGAATTATGTAGAAGAACATCAGATTACTGATTTCTCTCCTAAATCTATTAGAGAGATGGTGACTGAAATACGCTGGTCCAAGCTTCCTAAACCTGAAGAAATGGCAAGTTCTGGATCATTCTTTAAGAATGTTTATTTAGATGATGCTGAAGCTGATCGTTTAAGAGGCATGAATGTACCGGTATGGGAAGGAAATAAAGTCCCTTCTGGATGGTTGATAGACCATGCTGGATTAAAGGGAATGGTTTTCCATGGCATGCGTGTATCTGAGAAAGCTGCACTGATCTTAATTAATGAAAGTGCACAAAGTTATGCACACTTAAAACAGGCTAGAGAAGAAATCGTTTCTATTATTGAAAAGAAATATGGTTTAACTCTACAACAGGAACCTGTTGAACTGGAATAAATTTTATTCCAGTTTTTTTGTGTTCTTTCTTATGATATAATTAGTTAGATTAGGAGGAATTGCTATGTTATTTATCACTGATAATGAATTTGAACGTGTTGTATCTAGAGCACGTAACCGTGATATTGCACGAGAATATTATCGAAGAGATTATGTTGTGAATGTTTCTATTACAACTGATAATCGTGGTTATTATCATATTTCTGGTAAGGTTATGATTAATGGTAATATCTATCTTCCTCGTGTTCTTGTAAATCCCAATTCTAAAATAGTTTCTACAGACTGTAATTGTATTTATGCCGATGAGTATACAGCCTGTGGTCATATAGGTGCCCTTATCTTAAAGGTTCAGGAGTTATCTCCTAATACATTCCCTTATCGTTATGCTGTTGATTTACAAAAGCGTGCACAGGAAGAAAAGAAAAGTGCTATGAGAGAACGTCTTTTATGGGAACAGCGTATGCAGGAATATAGACGTAAAGAAAGAGAAAAGGAAACCAATGAACTGACTGACTATATTAAGAAACAATTAGTGAATCAGTTTACACCTGTTGATTCTACACCTGTTCATTTAAAACTATATGCAGATGACTGGCAGTTTGGCATTACTTTAAAGATTGGACGTAATAGAGATTATATTGTAAAGAGTATTCCTAATTTTGTGACACAAATGCAAAATAATGAATATCATACGTATGGTAAGACACTCGCTTTTGTGCATAATCCTGATATTCTTGATGAACCTTCAAAGAAGATTTATCAATTTATTTTAAGATATTATCATTCACATTTATCTAGTAATAACACTTTATTCATCAATGATGATAATGTCGATGCTTTCTGGGATTTACTTGAAGAAATCCCTCAGGCAATGCATCCTTTTGCCCGTTTAGAGGATGAGTTACATCCTGTTGTATCAGTGTCTAAGGATAAGCATGATACAATTCTAGAATTGGACACAGACCTCTCACCTTACTATATTGGTAAGAAGAACTTATATGGTTATAACCCTTCTACACACTCTTTTACACGTTATCGTTTTGATAAGCAGGGAGTAAGTGTTGAGTTATTGAATCGATTTGATACATTACAGCGTCTTTATGTATCTCATGATCAGTTAGAAAACTTTACACGTTATATTATTTCTCCTACAAAGAAATATATTGAGTATGTAGGTCTAGAAGATAAGATTAAAGAAGAAACGCATCTAGAAATCTATGCAGATGTGGATGAAGATGAATATGCTTTGATTTCTTTAATGGGAACATATGAGGATGGTAAACATGATATTCTTAAAGAAGATGTGCCTCATTCTTTAAAGGCAGATTTGATTATTAGTTTCCTAGAGAAATATAATCCTGATGATATGTCAGGACCTATGCGTTTTGATACACATCGCGATGAAACAATTGATATGATTCATGATGGTTTAAATCACTTGAATAAGTTGACAGATGTTTATGTATCTGATTCTTTACAGGCTATTGGTTCTAAGAAGTCTATGAACTTATCTGTTGGTATTAAGGTTTCCCATAATTTATTAGAAATGGATCTGGATTCTTTAGATGTTCCTAAAGAAGAACTGGCTGATATTATAGCAAGTCATCAGAAGAAGAAACGTTATCATCGTTTAAAGAATGGTCAGTTACTTTATATTGATACACATGAATTAGATGAGTTAGGTCAGATGATGGATCAGTATCATATTCTACCTAAAGATATTTCTGAAGATGGTACTATTGACTTAAATCTGAATAGAGCACATCAGATGGACTTAGCCACTCAAGGTTTTGAATATGTACAGGTCAACCGTGAAGAATCATTTAAGGATGTATTAGACCATTTAAAGAACTATACACATCATGAACATCCTTTAAATGAGCGTTATGCACCTATTTTAAGAGATTATCAGAAGGAAGGTTTCCAATGGCTTTCTACTATGAATGACCTTCATTTTGGTGGTATTCTTGCCGATGATATGGGGCTAGGTAAAACGATTCAGATTATGAGTTTATTAGAAAGTAATGAACATCATTTCTCTATTATTATCTGTCCTGCTTCATTGATTTTAAACTGGTTAGATGAGTTTAATAAGTTCTCTTCTCATTTAAAGGTGACTTGTGTTATGGGAAGTGCGAAGGAACGTAAAGAGATTATTAAAAGCTATAAACAGTTTGATGTTATGATTACTTCTTATGACTATATTCGTAAGGATTATGAACAATATAAAGGTATCACATTTGATTTTATTGTCTTAGATGAAGCGCAGTATATTAAGAATCAGAAAACTAAGAATGCGATTGCAGTAAAATCATTAGAAGGTAAACAGCGTTTTGCGTTAACTGGTACACCTATTGAAAACTCACTGGCTGAGTTATGGTCCATTTTTGATTTCTTAAATAAAGACTATTTATATAACTATCGTTATTTTAAGTCTCATTATGAAGCACCTATTGTCAAGGATCATGATGAAGAGGTTCAGACCCAATTACAGAAGATGATTTCACCATTTGTATTAAGACGTACAAAGAATGAAGTATTAAAGGATTTACCTGATAAGATTGAAAATACTGTACTTGTAGACTTCAGTGAAGATGAAAAGAAGCTCTATTTAGCACATTTAGCACAGGCCAATCAGTTATTAAAGACTTTAGATGGGTCTAAGGATCGTATTCAGATTCTTGCCATGTTGACTAAGTTAAGACAGATCTGCTGTGAGCCTCGTATTGTCTTTGATGATGTAAAACATAAGTCTTCTAAGATGGAAGCCTGCTTGAATATTATTCAGACATATAAGGATAATAATAAGAAGATTATTGTATTCTCGTCATTTAAGAGTTTATTGAATCTTCTTGCGAAAGAATTAGATAAGAGTAAGACATCTTATTATATGTTGACTGGTGATACAGAAAAAGAGAAACGTAAAGGATTAGTGGATGCTTATCAGAACGATGATACAACAGTCTTCTTAATTAGCTTGAAGGCTGGAGGTACTGGTTTAAACTTGACTGCTGCAGAAGGTGTTATTCATTTTGACCCTTGGTGGAATATGTCTGCGCAAAATCAGGCAACTGATAGAGCATATCGTATCGGTCAGAAGAATAAGGTATTTGTATATAAATTGATTATGGCTGATTCTATTGAAGAAAAGATTCAGACATTGCAGGCTGCAAAGAAGGATCTTGCAGATCGTTTTGTGGAAGGTAATAGTGGTTCTATTACGACTATGAGTGGTGAAGAAATCATGAGTTTATTTAGTGAGGATTAACATGAAGAAGATGACTATGGCCGATATCGCGAAAGTTGCAGGTGTTTCTAAGACAACTGTTTCTCGTTATTTTAATGGCGGCTATGTAAAAGAAGAAACACGTCAGAAGATAGAGAAGATTGTGAAAGAGTATGATTATGAGCCTAATGTGCTTGCTGCGAATTTAAAAGCCAACAAGACACATACTGTGGGTATTGTATGTCCTACTCTTACTTCATATGCTTCTAGTCGTATGATGATGAACATTGATCAGTTCTTAAAGAAGCATCGTTATACGACAATTATCATTAATACAAATCATGATGAACTCGATGAAATCAAATCTATTACTAAACTTATGCAGCTAAAGGTGGATGGAATTGTCCTGCTTGCAACATCTATCACAATGGCACATAGAGATATTGCCTCTAAGAGTTCCATTCCTATTGTGTTTATGGCGCAGGCCTATGATGATGGTGTAAGTGTTATTAATAACGATTATGAAGCAGGTTATAAGATAGGTAAGTATATTTATAATAATGGTCATAAGAATGTTGTATATGCAGGAGTAAGCAGAAAAGATGTGGCTGTAGGAGTCATTCGTAGACAGGGTGTTTATGATGGCTTACAGGATGTGCATCCTCATTTTCTAGAAACAGACTTCTCTGTAGAAAAGACTATGGATAAACTCAATGATTACTTAAAGAATCATACATGCCCTACTGCTATTATCTGTGCAACAGATACGATTGCGATGGGATGTATGAAGGTTCTAAAAGATCACGGTTTACGTATTCCTGAGGATGTTTCAGTGACTGGATTTGGTGGTTATTGGACTTCTACTGTCATGTCCCCTGCCCTTACAACTATTAAGTTCCATTATGCCCATGCTGGTCAGATGGCTGGACAAATTATTCTTGATATGATTGAAGAAAAAGAGGTCGAACGTGCTACACTTATTGACTTCACATTTATAGAAGGAGAAAGCGTCAGAAGTATCTGATGCTTTTTTTATAAAAAAAATGGTATCGGTTCCATATTTCTATTGACAAGTGCTTGCCCTTGATATATGATACAGATGTGGAATCGGTAACATACCGATAAAGGAGGAAATTTCAATGGACTACAATAAAGTCGCAAAAGAAGTCATCTCCCACGTTGGTGGACCTAAGAACATCAAAAAGGCATTTCATTGTGCTACACGTTTAAGATTGATGTTGAAGGATCCATCATTGGCAGATGAAAAAGCTTTAGAATCTGTAGATGGCGTTAAGGGAACATTCCTTGTCCAGGAACAGTTCCAGATCATCTTCGGAAGTGGTACTGTGAACCTTGTCACAGATGAAGTATTAAAAGAATTAGGTATGGACTCTCAAGATCAGGCTGATGAAGAGATTATAGAAAAGAAGGGAAATCCAATCAGCCGTGCTGTTAAGACATTAAGTGATATCTTCGTACCTATCGTTCCTGCCATCGTTGCGGGTGGTTTATTGATGGGGATCAATAACGTATTAACTGCACAGGGATTATTCTTTGCGAATAAGAGTTTGATTGAAGCTTATCCAATGTGGAAAGACTTTGCGACAATCATCAACTTATTCTCTAATGCAGCATTCACATTCCTTCCAATTCTCGTTGGATTTAGTGCTACTAAGAAATTTGGTGGTAACCCTTATTTAGGTGCTGTCATGGGTATGATCATGGTACACCCTGATTTATTAAACTGTTACAACTATGGTAAAGTAGCAACACCTTTCTGGAACCTATTTGGTTTAAAAGTTGCTGCAGTAGGTTATCAGGGAACAGTTCTTCCTATCTTATTTGTATCTTGGTTAATTGCAAAGTTAGAAACTAAGTTACATAAAATTACCCCTTCTTGGTTGGATAACTTAACGACACCATTATTATCCGTATTAATTACTGGATTTATTACATTCCTAGCTGTTGGTCCTGTATTAAGAGAAGCAGGTAATGTACTTGCAGATGGATTACAGTGGTTATATTTCTCATTAGGCCCTGTTGGTGGAGCAATCTTTGGTTTCTTATATGCACCTATCGTTATTACTGGTATGCATCAGAGCTTTATCGCAATCGAAACACAGTTGCTTGCAAGTGCCGCACATAGAACATTCATCTTCCCTATCGCAACAATGAGTAACGTGGCTCAGGGTGCTGCCGTATTAGCTGTATTCTTCTTATCTAAAGATGCTAAACAGAAATCATTATGTAGTGCATCTGGTATTTCAGCATTACTTGGTATTACTGAACCTGCAATGTTTGGTGTTAACTTAAAACTTAAATATCCATTTATTGGTGCTATCTGTGGTTCTGCTGTTGGTTCAGCGTGGATTGCAGGTACTAAGACTCTTGCAAGTGCTGTAGGTACTGCTGGTATTCCTGGTTTCATTTCTATTCCACCAGAAAGCTGGGGTAACTATGGTATTAGTATGGTTCTTGCAATCGTAGTGGCATTCATTGTTACTTGTATCCTACACAAAAGAAATGTAGAAGGTAAAACTCCTGCTGAAAGCGAAAACTTAGCTGCACCTATGAAAGGTAATGTCGCTCCTATTACTGAATGTCCTGATCCAACATTCGCTTCTAAAGCTATGGGTGATGGTTTCGTAGTCTTCCCAGAAGATGGTAAATTCTATGCACCAGCGAATGCTGAAGTGACTATGACTTTCCCTACTAAGCATGCTTTTGGTTTAATGACAAATGATGGTACAGAAATTCTTATACATATTGGTTTAGATACTGTTGAATTAAATGGTGAACCTTTCACTATGCACGTTAAAAAAGGTGACAAAGTAAAGAAGGGTCAGCTACTCGTTGATGTTGATTTAAAGGCTATTGAAGCAGCTGGTAAAGAAACTGCGACTGCAGTAGTTATTACAAATGGTAAAGCAGTGAACTTAATTAAGAGCGGTGCTGTTGATGCTAAAACAGATGTTGTAGAAATAGCGAATCCAGTTGTAGAAGTTAAGGCTGCATAAGGAGATTTTTATGAAGGAAATGTATAAACTTAAGTATCATCTAGAACCTGTATCTGGATGGATGAACGATCCTAATGGGCTCGTAGAAAAAGATGGAGTATATCATATCTATTATCAGTATTCTTACGAACCTGAAGGTGGATTGAAATACTGGAAACAATTCACTACTAAAGATTTCCTTCACTATCAGGATGAGGGGATTGCCCTCTCTCCTGATCATCCTCATGATCAGGGGGGTGCTTATTCTGGGTGCTGCTTCAATGATCATGGATTGTTACGTTATTTCTATACTGGTAATGTAAAGCTGCCCGGCAAGTATGATTATATTAATGCAGGTAGAGAACATAATGTGATGATGGTTGATTCACAAGATGGGCTTGTATTAGATCATAAGGAAGTTGTGCTTTACAACAAGGATTATCCTCAAAACATGTCTTGTCATGTAAGAGATCCCTTCATTTATGAAAATGATGGTATGTATTATATGGTTCTAGGAGCAAGAACCCTTGATTCACACGGTTGTGTGATCTTATATTCATCAAAAGATTTAAAGAAGTGGGATTACATGAAGACGGTTGACTACCATAAACCTTTTGGTTATATGTGGGAGTGTCCGAATTATATAAGTTTTGAAAAGAAGAAGTTCTTATTCTGTTGTCCTCAGGGACTAGAAAGCCATAACTATGATTATGAAGCGATTTATCAGAATGGATACTTTCCTCTTACAACAGATTTAGAGAAGGATTGCGTTTTAGAGGACTTTATCGAGTTTGATCATGGGTTTGATATCTATGCCCAGCAGTTCTTCAAAGATGAAAAAGGTCGTATGATCATGGCAGGCTGGATGGGGCTTCCTGATATTGATTATACAAATCCTACCGTAGAAGAAGGACGTCAGCATGCCTTCACTCTCTTTAGAGAGATTACTGAGCACGAAGGTAGACTCTATCAGTTCCCTATTGAAGAATATAAGTCTTTAAGAGAAGAGAAGAAAGAAGTACAGGGAACATCTCTTACAATGAATACGTCTTGTTTTGAATGCCATATAACTGACCTCCCTCAGTCATTCAAACTTCATTTAAGAGGTGTGAATATGAATTATGAAGATGGTCTTCTCACTATCGATATGAATAAAAGCGGTTCAGGTCGTGGTGTGAAGCATATTAAAATTCCTGAAATGAATAATATGACTTTGTTTAGCGACACATCTTCTTTAGAGCTATTCATCAATGATGGTGCTTATGCCTTTACTACACGTATTTACAACAATTCAGATACTATTGAAATTATAAGTAATAAAGAAATTGATATGACTGCTTATCAATTAAAAGCGATTGACTTAGAACCTGCCAAATAGGCAGGTTCTTTTCTTTTTAGCACTTTGCAAAAGAAAGTGCTGATTTTTAGCACTCAAGTGTTGACTTTGCTAAAAGAGTGACTATAATAATAGTTGTAATCGATAGAGAGGTTACTAGAAACAAGAAAAAACGTTGAGAGAGGCGAACAAATATGAGATATTATCCAAATTTTAGTGATGTGTTTGATGATTTATTTGATTCAGGAGTCAATACTACAAAAACAAATACAATGTTATGTGATATTCGTGAAACAGAAAATACATATGTTATGAATATCGCTCTTCCAGGATATAAGAAAGAAGATATTTCTTTGGAACTTAAGGAAGGCTACTTAAAAGTATCCGCATCTGCTAAGAAAGAAGAAACAACCGGACGTATTGTAAGACGTGAAAGATATAGTGGTAACTGTTCTAGAAGTTTCTATGTAGGTGAAGGATTTACTGAAGAAGATATCAAGGCTAAGTTTGATAATGGTGAATTAATGATTTCAGTTCCTAAGGAAGCTCCAAAGAGAGTTGAAAAGAAATCAATTACAATCTACTAATAACACGAGACGAAGAATCCCATGTTTAAATTTGATAAAGGAGATGTTATTTATGAGATTTTTACCCGGTTTCTATGATGTGTTTGATGATATGTTTGATGATGGCTGGATGAGTCCATCAACGAATGCAATGCAGTGTGATATTAAGGAAGTAGACAACAACTATGAAATGAATATTGCTCTTCCTGGATATAAGAAAGAAGATATTTCTCTAGACTTAACTGATGGTTATTTAACAGTTTCTGCTAATACTAATCAGGATAAGGAAGAAAAAGATAAGAACGGTAAGGTTATCCGAAGTGAACGTTATACAGGTAGCTGTTCAAGAAAGTTCTATGTTGGTGAGGGTTATAAAGAAGAAGACTTCACTGCTAAGTTTGAGAATGGTGAATTGATGATTACTTTCCCTAAGACTGAACCTGAAAAGATTGAAGAAAAGAAACCTATTATGATTGAATAGTTCATAACACGAGACGAAGAATCCCATGTTTAAATTTGATAAAGGAGATGTTATTTAT
>OHEI01000575.1_pt1 | contig 14346 bp, 12 predicted proteins | sample 1567241 | NCBI WGS metagenome assembly OHEI01 (sample SAMEA3879565, study PRJEB24766) | human gut metagenome | biome: human-associated habitat; feature: feces | place: USA | collected 1985/1987 | reverse complement strand
CGGAAAATATGCAAGCTTAGCGTGCGGCAAAGGCGATAGCCGTTAATTGTGCGGTATTGCCTTAAATTACGTTTTCATTGCCGAACGCAGCCTTGTGAACTCTCCGTTCATCTGGTTCTTGAGAGCCTGATAGTGAAGCTGTACCTTCGCAAGCTCGTTTGACTGCGAATCAACGTCTACGTTGTTGCCGTCCGGCTGAGTGTTGGTCGCTGTGTCCTCGTACACTCTTGTAGCAAGCTCGACCTGCTTTGAGCCTTCCTTCGCCTTACCTCCGACAACGCTTGTGCTTTCCATTCTGTCCTTGAGTACAGCGTAAAAATCAAGATACTTGCAGTTATATCCGGGCGTATCCTGGTTAGCTATATTCTGTGCGATAATCTGCTGCTTCTGCCACAGAACAGACAGACCCTGTTCGGTAATGCGGAAAGCGTTTGTGTTGAAAAGTGCCATATATCCTCCTTTTCAAGCCGGTCCTTCTCAGAAAATGTTCCCCGTGTCATAAACAGTTAATACGATGAACGATTTCCGTATTTTGTATTTCGGTGTAACAAAGTTACAATATGTAGAAAACCACCTTAAGTTATGTTAACATTACATGGTTTTTGGTGCGATTTTAACAAATTTCGAGTTACAGTTCCAGCAACTCAATTGTATATTATACAACATTTTTACCGTTTTGCAAGGCTGGTAGAAGAAATCTGTTGATTTTTGTACGATTCTCTAAAAGCGGTGACTGACAATATGCAACGGCTGCATTTTTTAGTCAGACTGCACAATAGTATAAGCTACCACTTCCTGTCGAATGTGGGAAGCTCGGTAAACGTTCTTTTCCTTGCCTGCCTGTAGACTATTCTTGTTTTCGGCCTTAAAACGGGCTTTGTTTCGGCGGCTTTCTTTTTCTCGCACCTTAGCTGATACCGCTTCTGAGCGAGCGAGCAGTGTCTGAAAATCGTTTTCTGCTTCGGAAAGCACTTGGGAAGCGTCAGCGAGGATATTTCCCTGAAGCCGTTTTCATTAAGCCACCAGCTGTCAAATTCAGGCTTGCCCTGCCTTATGTGGTACCCCAGACGGTCAGAGTCGCCCTCATAGCATCTGATTTTTCCCGTAAAGACAAGCCTGCCCTTTTTCACAGACAGCTTCATCTCGTCATACGGTATTATATAAAGCCTGCGTTGTATCCCGCCCGTGTCCGCCGATATTTTTCCGCCGTACCTGCTGAGAATGGCGGCGGATTTCTGTATCTCGAAGTAGGTGCATCGTTTTATACGTCTTGACCGTGTTTCGCATATAAAGAACAAAAGAAAGGTGATCGCAAGCCACACGGCAACGCATATCGCAGGAATCGCAAGTCCTGCGGCGAGAAACCCCTCCGTCCGCCACTTTCTTGTCTGTATTATCAGCGACATAAGGCTCAGAAGCGCCGGGAGCGCAAGCACAGCTCCGACAGCTACGCTTGCTTTCTCGCAGACAGTGCGTGCTTTCGATGTGTCGGCGTGAAAAAAATTCTGCATTGACCCTGCGGAACAATATTCCGCTACCGCACCTCCCTTACGACAAACTTCTGCTTATACTAATTATATTATAGCCGGCTTACAAAAGTCAACGAGCTTTTCTTAATTAAATTGTATAAAAACAAGCTGTACTTTTTAAACAATTCGCAGAATTTTTAAAAACCGACTAAAAAACTGCTGATTCTGCTTGATTTATTGTTCAATTTATTGTATACTTAATGATAAATGATAATATAGGCGTGTTGGGTGCGGCTGTAATGCCTTTTCCCCGTGTCTTAGGAAAGGGGAGTTGTGCTTTTTGAGCTATAAGAAAGAAGACTTTACTTCTTTTGAGATAACCTCACTTGACGGTGAGCGGCTGATGTACACCGAGAGCAACTTCGACTTTCCGATAATGTACGACCTTAACGATAATATTATCGACAATATGCTGATGATAAAGGGACGGAAAATGCCCGAGATCGACACATCTCAGTATGTTTACGTCATTGCCCGTATGCGTGACGGTGACCGCTACAGATACAAGACGAACGTATCCGTATCGACCGACCGCCAGCTTAATGTGATATTAAGACCCGACAAGGCGGAGCTTCTTGAAGAACGCAGAAGATATTTCAAGATAAAAACGAATGAAAGAGCGTTTATAACGCTAAGAATGCAGGAGGGCGACGACAAGCCCACCCCGCTTGATCCGCCTGCCGAAATATACATCAAGGATATAAACGTCGGCGGAGTATTTTTCGTCTGCACCGACGCACGCAGGCATTTTGCCAAGGGCGACAAATTGCTGATGATAATCAATCTGTCCGGCTCACGCCTTGAGCTTAACGCAGAGGTGCTCAGAGAACAGACGATAGATTCGCAGGAAACCGATACAGGCTACGGATGCCGTTTCATCGGTGTTTCTCATTCGCAGGAAGAAACTATTTCAAGATATATCTACAAGCTGCAGTTTGAAATGCTGCAGAAGGAACGTGAAAAACGTGATATGTTTTGACAGAATTTAACATAAAATGTGAAGCGGTTGATTGATATTGAATTTAAGGGTTTCGGAGGTTTTATAAAATGCAGTCATTAAAGATTAAAACGACTTTACGCATACTCACTACGGCTTTCGCCGTAATACCGATGCTGATAGTCGGCATAGTGGGATATTTCAGTATGACGGGCTTTGCCGCAAATTCGGTAAGCCAGTTCGCAAGAGCGGCAGGTGCGGCTCAGCAGGAGATAATCAATCAGTACATAAACGAGTGTATATCCGATGTTGCTTATCTTTCATTAAGCAGGCCTGCAGGAACGCTTGCAAAGAGCGGTCAGGGCGATGACGCAAAGTCAATGCTTTCGCTCATTGCCGAGAATATTGTCGACAGAAACAGCGGCTTCAAGAACCTTGTGATAACCGATTCCTCCGGCAATATCGTTTACGAATACGAGGATATACAGGGCATGAAGGAGAGCTTCTTCGGCTTCGAGGAGCTTGAGGGCTATTCCGAAGGCTCGACAAAGATTTCAAAGATCTATATGAACAACGAGGACTACGAAACAAGCGTGTTTTACGTTGCAAAGAGCATAGATGCTGACGGCCTTAACAATATCGACGGATTCGCCATAGAGATTATCGACCTTTCAAAGATAAACGAAATACTGTCTAAGACGTCATACGGCGAAGGCAAGGGCTATCTTTCCGTAACCGACGGCACAGGATGCGTGCTGAATTACGAGGGTAACGCCGTACAGAAGATAGACGATATCACTGACAGCGGAATAAGAGATGTTATGAAGTCTACAGTTAAGCCCACATCGGCTGAAAATAACATTGACTATAACGTAGGCGGTAAGCTCGGTTGCTACAATTATTTCACAGGTGCGTCCTCATTAAACTGGAAGTGGGTAAGCGTTTACCCTGCAAATATGGCAATGTCGCAGATTGCAGTTCCTCTTGCAATATTGCTCGGTACTATGGTGGTTCTTGCCGTTATATGCGCACTTCTCGGTATTCTCATCACAAAGTCTATCGTAAACCCGATGAACGAGATGGTAAAGGTTGCCCGTGAGATACAGGAGGGCGACCGTGACAAGCGCCTTGATATAAAGGCACACAATGAGTTCAAGGATATTTCCGAGCTGTTCAACAATATGCTCGATGACGTAAGTATGTCTGAGGAGCTTCACAGAACGATCTCCGACATTTCGGACAATATGCTGTTCGAGTGGGATTTCCACAAGGAAACAATGTACGTTTCGGATAACTTCAAGGAGAAGTTCGACATAGACCCGTCAGAAGCTCAGCTTGCAAACGGTAAGTTCCTTGATAAGATAATGACAGAGGATTATGCCGAAATCTATAAGCGTGATATAAGCGCACTGCTCAAGAACAGAACAGGTCACAGCGGCGAGTATCAGATGACCACAAAAAACGGAAGCCTGTTATGGTTCTCTATCCGTGCGCTCTGCGTTACCGACCGTCTTGGCGAACCGCTCCGTGTTATCGGTGTCGTAACCGACATAGACAGCGAAAAGAAGCTTGAGCTTCAGCTTTCCGAGCGTGCAAGCTATGACTTCTTATCACAGCTTTATAACAGAAGCACATTTGAGCGTGAGCTTAAGAGCGAGATTGAGCGTAGCGCACACGCAAAGGTTGCGGTACTCTTTATAGACGTTGACGACTTCAAGTTCATAAACGACCGTTTCGGACATTCCGTAGGTGACGAGGTTATCAAGTATGTTGCCGGCTGTATCAAACAGCGTGTAAAGGGAAGCGGATTCGCAGGACGTTTCGGCGGCGACGAGTTTGTTCTTTGTATCACCGATCCTAAGCAGATTGAGGAGATAGAGAGCCTGTCGCTTGATCTTATAGATGAGCTTTACGAGGGCTACCACTCCGAGCTTGCTAACGTTTCGATAAACGTAAAGGCAAGTATCGGTATAGCGTTCTACCCCGAACACGGCGATGACAGCAACAAGGTAGTTGCCGCCGCTGACGAGGCTATGTACTTCGTAAAGAAGAACGGTAAGGCAAACTACCACATCTATCAGCCCGAAGATTCCGAGATGGAAGATCTTCAGCACACATTGTAATAAAAGTGATTAGAAATATTCATACCCGCTTTTTCGGCGGGTATGATTGCTTTTATCTGTAAATAATTTGAAAAACTAAAATTTAACCCGATAAGGCAAAGAGAGGATACACTGTATGGCAGTTGTTATAGCGATAACAAATCAGAAGGGCGGTGTCGGCAAAACCACGACCTGCTCCGCATTCTGCGGAGGACTAACCGAAAGCGGCAAGAGCGTTCTTGCAATAGACCTCGATCCGCAGGGAAATCTCAGCTTCAGCCTTGGCGCTGACGCAGAAGAAAGCTATACTATGTACGATGTATTCAAGGGAAACTGCACCGTAAAAGAGGCAATACAATGCACGGATAACTGCGATGTTATCCCCGCAAACATACTGCTGTCGGGCTGTGAGCTTGAGCTTACGGGCGTTGGCAGAGAGTACCTTCTCAGAGAGGCGCTGTCGGACGTTATGGACGATTATGATTACATAATGATAGACACCCCTCCTGCGCTTTCCATCCTCACGATAAACGCATATACGGCGGCGGACAAGCTGATTATTCCGATGATAGCCGAGATACTCAGCCTGCAGGGAATAGCACAGCTTAAAGAAACGATTTTCGCCGTAAAGAAATATTACAACAAGGATCTGGAGATCACAGGCATATTGCTTAATAAATATAATCCCCGACTTGTGCTTACAAAAGAAGTTGAGGAGCTTGCCGGAATGATAGCCGAACAGCTTGGCACAAAGATACTCAGCTCAAGGATAAGCACGAATGTTTCTCTTGCGGAAGCTCCTGCACACGGCATTTCCATAATGGAATATGCCCCACGCTCCAAGGCAACCGCAGAATACCGCAGTCTTATCAACGAAGTGACCGGTGTGCCGATGAAAAAATCGCAGAGAAAAGACAGCAAACGTCCCGTCCGCAGACCGTCAAAGAAACAGTAATTCATGAAAGGAGCGCCTCCTGTGGCAGAAGAATATAAATCAAGCAAGACAAGACAGGTAATGAATCTTATAAATGCAAAGCCCTCAGGTGTCAATCCGTTCTTACCGCCTGCCGAGCAGGAAAGAGAGAAAAGATCGCTTGCCGAAAGTACCGTAGAGGACAAACTGCGTAACTATACGCAGTCAAAGCGAGGCACATCCGCTCCTAAATCTCACACAAAGCATAACCCGATGCTCCATATCCCCGAGGACGATGAGCCACAGCAGACGGTTAAAAGCGTAACACGTCACACAGGACAGATAACGATAGACATAAACCGCATAATCATTGACGAGATACTTGACGATGCGTTAAGACGATTTAACACCTGCCACTGCGAAAAATGCAAGCGGATAATATCCGAAAAGGTGCTTGACCTTGTTCCCGTAAAAATAGTAACGGTAACACAGGATGAGGAGCGTTCGGTAGTAGACGGCTATTGCAGCTATGCCCGAAAGGATATATACTCTGCAATCGTCAAGGTCGTTCTTGAAAACAAACGCAGACCCTTCCACAACGAACGGCTGTGAGCCGCTTCAAATTCCGACTTTTTTAAAGGTTGGTGCGTTATTGGGGTTAGTAAAACGGTCGGGAATAAACAAAGCAATGATTACCGGATAATCTGCGGTGCGGGTGTGACCCGCATCAAATTCCGACCTTTTTAAAGGTTGGTGCGTTATTGAGGTTAGCAGAACGGTCGGGAATAAACAAAGCAATGATTACCGGATAATCTGCGGCTGTGAGCCGCTTCAAATTCCGACCTTTTTAAAGGTTGGTGCGTTATTGAGGTTAGCAAAACGGTCGGGAATAAACAAAGCAATGATTACCGGATAAGCTGTCGGGCGGCAATGTGCCGCATCAAATTCGCCGTTCTATTTGATTGAGCTTTGCCTGACTTTCGTCACCTGCGGTAATAAACGTTAAAAAGAGAAACCAAAAGTTTCGCTTAGTCCTTTTCAAAATAACCGCCGCTCTCATTTCACCGTTGCGGTGCTTGAGTTTAGCGACAATATGAAAGCCACAGCTTTTGCTGTGGCTTCAGACTGTCGATAAACCTATATAATTTTTGAAAATGGGGTCGCAGGGGCGTAGCCCCCGACAGGGTCTAGGGGCGGTAGCCCCAGTAAAATCCCCCTTTCCCGGGGAAAGGGGGCAGGGGGATAGGGGTAGTGAGTTAGAAGTTTGTTTCAAAAACATACTTTTTCTACAAACTGAAAGCCACAGCTTTTGCTGTGGCTTTCAGTTATATACCCCGAAATTTAAATCCTATAGCGCAGAATAAAACAAAAACCCCTCCGCCATAAGCGGAGGGGTCGTATGCTCTTTAATTCAAAGCGTTAAACCGTTTAAAAGCAATTACTTGCTTCTCTTCTTAAGAACGATACCTGTTGTAGCAACTGCTGCTGCTGCGAGAACTGCAGGGATAACTGCTACTGCAGCACCTGTAGGAGGGTTAACGGGCTCGCCTGAGCATTCGCCGGGGTTAACATCGCCTGAAGATTCACCGGGCTCAGCAGGATCTTCTGTTTCACCGGGCTTAGTAGGATCTTCTGTTTCGCCGGGCTTTACTGTGATTTCTTCATTGATCTTAATCTGATCGATAGCGATTGTGGGGATAGCATCGCCGTCAGCAGCCTTGAGGTCTGTGCAAACTGAGATGAATGCCACACCATCGATAACCTTGTCAAGGTCGATTGTTACAACATAAGTACCATTACCTGTTACTTCAACGGGAGTGCACTTAGCGTTTGCATTGCGCTCGTCACCTTCGCCCTGGAACTGGCATTCCCACTTGGAGTCAGCCATAGCGATCCAAGCCTTGAAGGGAGTTGTGAAGTTTGTAACTGTAAACTTCACAGAAATCTTGTTAGCACCTGCAAAAGCAGCCTTATCAGCGATTACGTCTGCATCGTTGCCGGTCCATTCATTGATGATGTTTGTACGAACAAGACCTGAATCGATAACTGTCCTACCTGAGTTAGCAATTGTAACGTCAGCGGGAGCTACAGGCTCAGCAGGATCTTCTGTCTTACCGGGATCAACAGGAGGATCAACAGGATCAACAGGATCAGGTTCACCGGGCTTTACTGCAGCTTCTTCATCGTTGATTGTAAATGTGTACTGAACGCCTTTATATGAATCCCAGCTTAAGCAGTAGAAATCAACTACAGCACCCTTAACAACGGGGATAGAAAGCTGACCGCCGTCAGCGCCGACAGTGCCTACCCATGTTTCGGTGCCAACGCCGTCTTTAGTATCTCCAACACCATCACCGTTTACATCCCAAGCCCATGCTATGCTTGCACCGCCCCACTGATAGTACTTAACTGTACCGTCGGGGTTCTTAACAGCAACGCCTGCAGAGCAGTAATCGTTCCAACCTGATCCAGCTGCTGCTGCATCAGCTGAAAGTGCAACATCAACCTTAAGCGCATCAATGTCGCCCTTAACTGTGTATGTGTATGACGGAGTTTTACCATCGGTAAATGAAATATCTGCCTTTGTCTGAACAGGCTTAGGCTTAGCGGGATCTGCGGGTTCATTGTTCTTAAGGTTAACCTTCCAGTTGATTGTGTAATCAACGCCGTCGCCCTTGCTTAACATTACACTGAAAGCGGGGAAAATTGTGTTTTCTCCGATTTTCTGTGCAGTGAGAACTGCATCAGTAACTGTAAAAGTGTTAGCAGGAGTCTCAGATGCCTTCCATGTGCTACCTTTCGTTTCATCAGTTACTGTTGTTGAGTTGTAACCGATGAGGAAAGCAGTGTCGCCTGTGAATGTGATTGATTCGACATCTTCGGGCTTGTTGCCTTCCAAAATATCTTCAATCTTTAAGTCCTTCTGTGTCCACCAGACTTTATCACTGAATGTGATAGAACCGGCGAAAGCACTTACTGCAAGTGAAGAAACTGCGATTGCAGCAGCGCAAACACTTGCTAAAGTTTTTGTAAACTTCATTGGTTTTGTCCTCCATAAAATATTTTTTTAAGCTTCTAAGCTTTTCTTAATCATACTATATCGCAGTTTTTTTTACAAGTGTCATTTTGCACAAAAAAGACTTTTTCGTTTTGGTGAAACGATATAAACAGCAATGCAATTTTGTTCCTTTACAGCATTAAATTTGAAAATATCCCAACTTATGTGATAAAAAAACCCCTCCGCCATAAGCGGAGGGGTCGTATGCTCTTTAATTCAAAGCGTTAAACCGTTTAAAAGCAATTACTTGCTTCTCTTCTTAAGAACGATACCTGTTGTAGCAACTGCTGCTGCTGCGAGAACTGCAGGGATAACTGCTACTGCAGCACCTGTAGGAGGGTTAACGGGCTCGCCTGAGCATTCGCCGGGGTTAACATCGCCTGAAGATTCACCGGGCTCAGCAGGATCTTCTGTTTCACCGGGCTTAGTAGGATCTTCTGTTTCGCCGGGCTTTACTGTGATTTCTTCATTGATCTTAATCTGATCGATAGCGATTGTGGGGATAGCATCGCCGTCAGCAGCCTTGAGGTCTGTGCAAACTGAGATGAATGCCACACCATCGATAACCTTGTCAAGGTCGATTGTTACAACATAAGTACCATTACCTGTTACTTCAACGGGAGTGCACTTAGCGTTTGCATTGCGCTCGTCACCTTCGCCCTGGAACTGGCATTCCCACTTGGAGTCAGCCATAGCGATCCAAGCCTTGAAGGGAGTTGTGAAGTTTGTAACTGTAAACTTCACAGAAATCTTGTTAGCACCTGCAAAAGCAGCCTTATCAGCGATTACGTCTGCATCGTTGCCGGTCCATTCATTGATGATGTTTGTACGAACAAGACCTGAATCGATAACTGTCCTACCTGAGTTAGCAATTGTAACGTCAGCGGGAGCTACAGGCTCAGCAGGATCTTCTGTCTTACCGGGATCAACAGGAGGATCAACAGGATCAACAGGATCAGGTTCACCGGGCTTTACTGCAGCTTCTTCATCGTTGATTGTAAATGTGTACTGAACGCCTTTATATGAATCCCAGCTTAAGCAGTAGAAATCAACTACAGCACCCTTAACAACGGGGATAGAAAGCTGACCGCCGTCAGCGCCGACAGTGCCTACCCATGTTTCGGTGCCAACGCCGTCTTTAGTATCTCCAACACCATCACCGTTTACATCCCAAGCCCATGCTATGCTTGCACCGCCCCACTGATAGTACTTAACTGTACCGTCGGGGTTCTTAACAGCAACGCCTGCAGAGCAGTAATCGTTCCAACCTGATCCAGCTGCTGCTGCATCAGCTGAAAGTGCAACATCAACCTTAAGCGCATCAATGTCGCCCTTAACTGTGTATGTGTATGACGGAGTTTTACCATCGGTAAATGAAATATCTGCCTTTGTCTGAACAGGCTTAGGCTCAGCAGGCTTTGTATCTGTGTCAGCAGCTGCGGGATATGTAGCGAGTAAATCGCCGGCCTTATCATAGAAATCAACCTTGTCGATTGTTAATGTAGCAGGAGTCTGATTGCCCTCTTCTCCCAGAGCATTCATCCACCATACTTCTACCTTGAAGTAACCGTTTGACTTACCGTCTGCATCCTTAGTCTGAAGACCGCCGATGCTGTCCCAAACCCATTGATGTGTGCCGGCTTCACTGCTTTGGATCTGGTCTGATGAAGCCCAACCGTTATTGGCAACAGTGTTACCGCCTAAAGCACCGTTAGCATAAGCCTCAGTTGTAATAGTAGCTACTGCCTTATCAACCTTGCCTGCCCATGCTTCAACGCTGTCATCAAAGGGAAGTTCCCATAAATTAACCTGACCTGCATCCTGAGGTTTACTGCTCTCAGGAACAGTCATTGAAACTAATGCGTCTGCTGCAAATGCGCTTACTGCAAGTGATGATACTGCAAGTGAAGCTGCTGCGATTGCAGCTAAAGTTTTTGTAAACTTCATTTTTTTGTCCTCCATAAAATATTTTTTTGCATTTAAGCTATTTCTAATCATACTATATCGCAATTAGATTTGCAAGTGGCATTTTGCACAAAAATACATTTTTGTTTTGGTGAAACAATATAAACATTAATGGATTTTGTACGTTTACAGCATTAAATCTGAAAATACAACAATTTGTATAACAAAAAACTTAGCATTAAGCTAAGCTCCGGTTCTGTTATTAACTGTTTTTGTAAAATCCGTTTCATTTGTATGTGTTGCAAACGTTACAAACGACACATTTTCTTTATTCTGCTCCGTTTATTATGTTCCCCTTGACTAACCGCCCCGTTTAATGTACAATATAATGGAGGAAATATGCAGACAGCACGCACTTCGTGCCATATATTCTGCTTCCCGGCAGTCAAAAATCAATATATGGTTATACTGCACAAAAAACATTCTTATTTTTTTACTTATCCGATACACAGAATTTTCATTTCGAGTGAAACTTTTTCTGAAATTCAGCCTACTACAAAGTAGGTGACAAAGTGAGGTGAGCCGATGGGCGCAGAGATTCACGGAGGTCACGAGAATAACGAAGAATATTTCAACCGTGTCTACAACGAAACCTGCAGATCCGTTTCCCGTTTTGTAGTCAGCAAATGCGGAAACAGAGAAGATGCGGAAGATATTATTCAGAACGTCTATACACGTTTCTTCAAGCGCATAAGCGAAAAAGGACACGAGGACATCGAAAGCCCCGAGGCTTTCCTTATAAATATAGCGAAGTTTGAATGCCGCACCTATTTTTCGGGCAGGAAGAAGGATGACAAGGTTTCCTCCTTTTCCGACTATACCGAAGAAGAAATGGTCGCTATCGAACGGGAGATGTCCAAGCCTCAGCAAAGACTTGAGGACGTTATCAGCAACAAGATCGTTGCAAAGCAGATTTTCGATGACATAATGAAGACCGATGAACTGACAGGTCAGATATTCTATCTTCATTTTGCATGTGATATGAAGCTGGAGGATGTAGCGAAGGCGCTTGACGTCAAGCTGTCTACCGTTAAAAACAAGCTCTATCGCACAATAGAAAGACAAAAGAAAAAATTCAAATTATAACGACTTACGGAAGGGGGCTTTCAGATGAATACAAACGATTTTTACAAAGAACTGATGAGCGAGTATTCGTTTGATTACGAGAAGATAAGAAAAGCCGCTATGGGTAAGTCTGTACAGGCTAAAAAGAGCAGGCTGAAAACGGTTTGGCTTTCTGTGGCAGGTGCCGCAGCCGCCGTAGCTATCACATTTTCAAGCGTCGCCCTGCTGAATTCCGGCAGTCCTGTTGTTGTTTCACCGACAACCTCGATAAGTGCGGAAGACCGTTTCAGAATGGCTATGGAGGCATACAGCAAGGCGGAAGAGAACACCGAAGATGTTTTCCTTTACGTTACCTTCAGAAATTCAGTAACGCCCGAAGAAATGCAGAGCATTTTAGCTAAGGCAGACAGCAAGGGCAACATCCGTGTTACAGAGGTTTATCTTTCCGATAACACAAAGGTAAAGGGCAGCGAGGCTATCGCCGCATTATTCGAGGAGAACGCTAAGGATATTACAGCAGTAAAGGTATATTGCCCCGGCAACTTCCTTATAAAGCTGACAGCGCTTGACGGCGTTTACCTTGTTGAAACAGAAGATTCCTTCTCAAAAGATGATTTTTCTGCGATAGATACAAGCAGCGAGTACGATTACTACCCCGACTACAGCACAACCGAGCCGGTCGCACCGCCCGATGCTGTTCCCGGAGATACGACTAACGTAGCCGAGTAAAAATTTCTCCTATATATTATAATAGTATACCGCCTGTAAGACTTAACGGTTTTACAGGCGGTTTTTTACATTCTGCAAACGCCGTGTAATCGTTTTAGCAAAATTAGCGGATAAGTCTGTTTGGCTATTGACTTTTTCCGTGAAAACCATTACAATATGATTGACATAATAAAAAACGGCTGTCAGCATATCAAAAAAACGGCAGTCAAGGAAAGAAAGGTATCTATGAAGAAAAGAATGCTCGCCGCAATTTTAAGCGGCATAATGGTGATAACGGGAATTTCCGCTTGCTCGGGAAATGCCGCAACATCATCTGAAAACAGTTCGGCTTCAACAACAACAACTACTACCACAACGAAAGCCGAAACAACAGCGGCAACCACTACAACCACAACGACCACAACACAGAATCCGGAACCTGCACCTGCCGAAACAAAAGGTGACTCTGTTCAGTTCTCGCAGAACTTAATGCCCGGCTGGAACCTCGGTAATCAGCTTGAGTCAAACTCCGACGGAACACCGAGCGAAACAGCGTGGGGCAACCCCGTAATTACCGAAAATCTCATCAAGCAGGTAAAGGCACAGGGCTTCAAGTCTATTCGTATCCCCGTATCATATCTTTCGAAGATAGGTGCAGGCCCCGACTACACTATCGACTCAAAGTGGCTCGACAGAGTGCAGGAAGTAGTCGATATGTGCATTGATAACGGACTTTACGCTATAATCAACGTTCACGGCGACGGCTACTACAGCATAAAAGGCGGCTGGCTTCTCTGCGGCGAACCCGCTTCCGAGCAGGAGACTATAAAAGCAAAGTACGAAAAGGTCTGGGAGCAGATAGCAAATCGCTTCAAGAAATATGACGATCACCTCGTATTCGAGTCAATGAACGAAGTGTTTGACGGATCATACGGCACACCCAAACCCGAATACTACAACAACATCAACGCATACAATCAGATTTTCGTTGATACGGTAAGAAAAGCAGGCGGCAATAACAACAGCCGTTATCTGCTTATCCCCGGCTGGAACACAGATATAAACTTCACAACAGGCGACTGTGATACATATACAATGGAAGCAAAGTTCGTTATCCCGAATGACAGCAGGATAATGGTTTCCGTCCACTACTACACCCCGTGGGAATTCTGCGTAGACGAAGGCAAGGATACCTTCTATAAATGGGGCGACTCGGTCAAGAAATTTGTAAAGCCCAGACAGAGTGAAACGCTCGTAAACAGACAGTTCGATAAGCTCTACAATGCGTTTATCAAGAACGGTTACGGCGTTGTAATAGGCGAGTACGGCTCAAACGACAGGACCTCAAAGGATAAGAGCAATACTATATATCGTGCTTATTTCGCAGAGTATGTGAATTATGCCGCTCATCAGAGAAATATCGTTACTGTTTACTGGGATAACGGCTATAACGGTAATCACGGCTTCGGCTTATTCGACCGCACAGAGTGCACAGTAACCCAGCCCGAAATAATCAAGAGCATCATAAACGGCGCCAAGGCGACAACAGCACCCGCCGCACCTACAGAATAAACTTAGCCGAAGACTGAAAAAATTTGTATAATTTTCCGCTTGCTTTTTCGGAAGAAATGTAGTATAGTAGTCTTTACAAAAAGAAGAAAGGAATGATACTTATTATGAAGAAATTAACCTCTGCGGTTACAGCCGCAGCAATGTCGATATTACTGGGTATTACCTGCTTTGCCGAAGAAATCGGCGCAAGCACAGTAGTCGGAGCAAGCAGCGGCAACACAAACACAGGCGTGACTTTTGATATGACAGCGATCATTATCTGCGTTGTCGCACTGGTAGTTTTAGTTGCAGTCGGTGCTATTACATTCATCATCAGCAAGAAGAAAAAGAATAAGTAATTTCTTTGCGAGCCTCCCACACAGGAGGCTCGTTTTTTCTATGTCACATATTATAATATGTGCTGTATAAATAAATTTTCGCAGACACCGCAGAAAACATTTTTAGTACCCACAGGGAATTAATAATTTCGTGAGTGTATCAGTGCAACTGCACTGACA
>OHEI01000568.1_pt1 | contig 14431 bp, 9 predicted proteins | sample 1567241 | NCBI WGS metagenome assembly OHEI01 (sample SAMEA3879565, study PRJEB24766) | human gut metagenome | biome: human-associated habitat; feature: feces | place: USA | collected 1985/1987 | reverse complement strand
GTGCACAAATCTTTTATTGTTGCTGTCATTTGTGACTCAACTTCCATCACACCTAAATACTTAAGAAAACGTTTTCTCGTAGCAGTTAAAACTAAATTGCCAACTGAAATTATTGAATTTATTTGTTCTACCATCGTATTAACTTTATCAAGTCCAATAGTCGGAGTTTCTGCTTTAGCTGCATAGCTTTGTATAGTTTTATCAGTTGTGCCAAAAGATATTTTTAAATCAAATAAACCTATAATGCTATAAAAGATTTTGTCAAATTCTGCTCTATCATCAGAAAAGCCTATGATATCCAAAAACATATTTTTATGAGAAATATTATCTAAAAACACTTCTAGATTAGTTGCAGGCATGGAGTTGATAATTTCACCTGCACGTAACCTTTCTTGGTTTTGTAAAAATCTAAAATATTCTCGTACCTGTTGGTCAGTTGCGTCAGCAATATATGTCATAGGTATATTGTATGAATTAATATTACCTTTAATTATTTCTGGTAAATCGTTAAACTTCAAACGAACATTGCCTTTGTTATTTAATTTTTTTACTAATTTATCTACTACTTCATCTTGTACTCCGGCTGACTCGTAATAGTTTTTGATGACTTCTATAATTTTCTTTGACCATTCACTTTTAATGATATATTGATTCGAAACGAAATCTCTAATAGTAGTTAAGCGTTGTTGTCCATCAACTACCTCGCTTTTTGCTCCCTTTGCATTTGGCGTTTTTAATACACGTACACTTATATTTCCAGTAGGGTAGCTTTTTACAATACTGTAGATTAGTTTATCCTTGAAATCATCTTTCCAGACATATCCACGCTGATATGTAGGTTGTAAATCAAGACCTCCAAAATTCACTGTATTAATACTATTCAGAACAGACGTTACAGGAACTGATGCGTTAGAAAAATTCATTTGTTCAAGCATAATATGACCTCTTTCTTTACTTTTGATTATATTATACCACAAATTTTACGCCTGTCAATAGATTCTGATAGAATCCAATACTATTTCCTACTAATATATTGGATTCTAACCGAATATACGCTGCATCGCGTGAGCTGTGAAAATTTTATTACATAGCATTAACCATTTACAATACTTAACATTTATTATTCAGTTGATAGCAGTAGGTTGGGAGTAGTATGCTTATCATTTCTCCTGTAAGCAATATTGTTGGCTTTAAGAAAATTATTTTTGTTCCTTTTTAAATTAGGTATAAAACATATAATTCAACATCATAAAACAAATCATATTACGAATGTGCGGATTATAGCCAACGACTGTCGTCTCAGAAATAAATCTAAGGCGACGGTCTTTGGCATTGTATCAGAGCGAACAATTAATGGCAAAGCTGCCGATGAAAAAGTAGGTGTTCGCCCAATACCCATTTGGTGGAGCTGTTGAAAAATCTTGATGCGTATTTAGATTATTCTTATGTGGAGGCAAGAGAGAAATTCGCAGAGTATATATCCATTCATGGAATCACAAGGAGTGATGTGGATTTGTATATCAGAAAGTATCCGATGTCTACGTTTAAATACTATTATGAATTGGAGTTAGATCATGTACTTGCATAAAGAAACTGAAATATAACATATTGAAGCCTCTTGCGGATGAGTTAGGGCTTGTGATTCGTAACTTCGACTCTGATTGATAAAGTTTTTGCTGTATGCGATTACTACCTACAGGGCAAGGCTCACAGAAATGCAAGACATTTGTATAATATTTATAAGCTGACAGAGCGTGTGAAATGTTGAAAAAGCATTATAAAGAATTGGTGGAGAAAATATTTGCCTAATATGTTTTCTGCCACAAAAGGTGCAAAATGGGGTAGGAAACGAAGCGATGGGGTAGAATATGTAATTGACATAGCGGTCTGAATGGCATATTATTCATACAAAGGTCTCCATTCACCTTATGGTTTTGAACTATAGAAGAGATGAACATTAAAGAAATTATTATGTTATAGTTTGGACTGGTCGAAAGACCTGATAAACTCAGGAGGAACACAATGGTTAAACACATTATTTTATGGACACTCAAGGATGAGTACACAGAGGCACAGAAGGCTGAAATACGTGCCGGCATAAAGGAAGGCTTAGAGGGACTTAAGGGACAGATTCCGGGAATGATCGACATTTCAGTTCGCACAGATTATCTTCCGACATCTACCGTAGATGTGATGCTTGATACTACATTTGAGGATGCTGATGCACTTGCAGCGTATGCAAAGAATCCTAAGCATGTTGCAGTGGCGGATACCAAGGTGAGACCATTTACTGCAAATAGGGCATGTATGGATTTCGAGGTGTAATAAGCGGGAAATTAGTGTATTTGACTATAAATCATTTCCGAAATTAGGCGATATGTCAAAAATGACGAATATTGTCAAATTATCATTGAAATAGTACTATGGTAATGATATAATAATCTTACTGTATAGAACGAAACCTAAATGAGAAAGGGAGAATTACATATGGGTGAGGAAGCTAAAAGCAAAATAATGGAAATGCCACTTCAGCAGAGATTGAAATATGGCTATAAGAAAGTATTGGATATGCTGCTTGTATCGGGAGGCATATCAATTGTTGCAGTTTTATTGGTTTATTTTGGTGCAAAGGCTAATATCTTTGGTGTCGAGTCGGGAACAGTTGCTACGTTTTTCCTGATTATAGGACTGGCTAATGTAATAATAGTTGGAATTGTAGCCACAATGATTGCCAAAAAAATCAGTGACCAGGTTATTGATTCTGTGCTTGAGCCATTACAGCAGATTGAGGTAGTGGCAGGAGAGCTTGTTAATGGAAATCTTCACAGCAATCTGGAGTATCATTCAGATGATGAGGTTGGCAAACTTGCACATGACCTTAGAAAGTCTATCAGGACACTTGGCACATATATTGATGATATCGACCAGACTATGAGACAGTTTGCAGATGGCAATTTCAACTTTAAGCCACAGGTGGAGTGGAAAGGCGATTTTGTAGGAATTAAAGAATCAATTGTTGCTTTCGAGGAGAGCATGTCAGATACAGTCAGTGGTATCCAGAGAGCGGCAAATGAGGTTTCAAATGGTGCTGAGCAGGTAGCTGCCAGCTCAAGTGATCTGGCGCAGGGCGCAACAGACCAGGCCGCCGTTGTGGAGGAGCTTACAGCCACACTTGCTTCTGTAGCGGATCAGGTAGCTGAGAATGCCGAGCATGCAAAGGAAATCAGCCAGAAGGTTGATGGACTCGGAACTGAGATTATGGATAGCAACGGACAGATGCATGAGATGGTTACATCCATGAATGAGATAAATGAGGCATCTCAGGAGATTGGTAAAATCATCGCAACAATCAATGAGATTGCATCACAGACAAACCTTCTTGCACTCAATGCTTCTATCGAGGCAGCCAGAGCAGGAGAGGCAGGAAAAGGCTTTGCAGTTGTAGCAGATCAGGTTACTGTACTTGCTGAGCAGAGTGCAAATGCTGCTAAGGAGTCAGCAGCTCTTATTGAGTCTTCAGTCAAGGCTGTTGAAAAAGGAATGGTTATTGCAGGCAAGACAGCATCACAGCTTGAGGAGGTTGCAGGCAATTCCAAGACTATTACAGATGAGGTTAATGGAATCGCAGAGACACTTGAGACACAGACAGATGCTATCAAGCAGATTAATAATGGCGTAGAGCAGATTAACGATGTAGTTCAGACTAACTCAGCTTCTTCACAGGAGTGTGCAGCTGCAAGTCAGGAGATGAGCAGTGAGGCAGAGAGCTTAAATGAGCTTATACGTCATCTGAGAGTTGCTGAGCAGTAAGCATATTATATTGAATAGAATTATTGATGGTCACAATCAGGAGTGATTTGACGGTAACCGGATGTTATTGTTAAGACTGAGATGTGAAGCAGCAATATTAATATCCCCACGTTTATTTCCATGTATATGGCGAAAAACGTGGGGATATGTTATTATATGAGTATGACATTAAAAGATAGAATACCAAAAGAATTTTATAGCTTATTCCGCACAAAAAATATGGATGCATACATGCAGATAGTTGTTGCGTTATATGAGGAGAATAACGAGGTCTATGCATCACTGGGACTGACACGTGAGGAGTGTCAGATAATCATAGCGGATACCATATCAAAAACAGGCATTGTATGGCAGACTGATTATAATGAAGATGAGAGTAATAAAGATAGTGACAGCATGGATAATCATGATGATTATAATCCTGATCTGGAAATTGTCGATGTATATGACCAGACCAGCTTCGCATACACCCTGACACCATCAGCTATATTGGGCAGGCTTATAAACTGGGGCTGGATCAGGAGTGATTTTGATGAAAAGCTCAACACATATGTGATTGCATTTCCTCAGTACAGCCAGATGTATGCTGAGCTATTTAAAAAGCTGCTTGTGGATGATGACAGCAGGGAGCGTGAGAGTATTTTGGCTGTTTACAGTGCGCTTTTTACATATTTTTCAGACCCGGAAAAAAATAATGATATTCTGAAAAATGCGTTGTATACGTCAAAAAATCTTGGTCAGCTTTTATCAAATATGCAGGATGGCATGAGGGCATATTTTGATGAGCTGTCACGTATGAAGGATTTTATCGGTATACAGAAGGTGCTGATCAAGGAAATTAACAACAGTGACAGCAGACGTTATGCAATCCTTACGACCACGGATAGCTTCTATCGTTACAAGGAGGCTGTAAAGGAGCTTATCAGCAAAATTCTCAATCAGAATGATGACAGAAGGGCTGAGCTTGAGGGAATTCTTAAGCAGACTACACCCGGTACATTTGAGAGAAAACGCTATGAGTACAGCGTGGAGTACTGCGATAAGGCAAGTGAGCTTGTATATAAGGTGGAGCATGAGTTTGACCTGATTGAGAGAAAGTACAACAAGCTTATTGAGCAGAAGACGATTTTTGCAAAGAGGGCGCTTGCAAGGATACACTATATCCTGCAGGAGGGTGCAGATGACGAGGACAATATAGTAAAGCTCATTAACCTGATAGATAAGAGTGATAAAACAGATGAGATACTTGGGGCTCTTCGAAACAGAATGAAGTTCACCAGACAGTTTTACAATGTAACGGACGACAGTTTTCCGGGAAGAAGAGAGAGAGGAAGAAGTGAGTTTGTTCCGTTTGTTATTGACGATGCTTCGGCAGGCGAAGATGATATGGCAGATTTTGTGCCAAAGCCATTGTATACCAAAAAGGAGCTTCAAAGCTTCAGAGATAAAAATATGCGTGATGGCATGTTTGTGACAGATGAACAAACTGTAGAATCCATGGAGGATCTGGAAAAGCTTCTGTTTTTATGGCAGGAGGAGACCAATGAGCGCATGGGTGAGGATACGGTGAGTCTGGATGGAGAGATAACAAAGAGTGATGGTGTAAGCTACTCAAGGCTTGTAATATCCAAATCGGACTCTAAACGAGAAGCATAGAAAAGAGAGCAATGTATGTTTGAATATATGGAGAATGTTTCGCCAAATGAGGCAGAAAATATTAGAAAAACTATTCAGGATCTGTTGAGGCAGACCTGTATTTTGCAAATGAAGTGTGACCCCGTTACATTGATTCAAAGAGACAATCCAAGGTATCAGGTGTGTCTTAGAAACAGAGAGTTTATCTCTGATTATCTGGCTGTGCTTGACTGTGAGCTGGTTCATGACCAGCAGGAGCATCTTTTCAGGATAACGGGTGATGGTGTCATGCTCGAGAAGATGACTCTTCTGACTGCAAGGATTGTCATTATAATGAAGATTATATACAGGGATAAAATCATGGGCGAGGGGCTTAATGCGACAACAACGAATCTGGCAGAGATTCGTGAGTATGGCAGAAATACAAATCTGATTACCAGAAAGCTCAATAATCAGGAATGGTCAGACGCTCTTTTGCTTATGAAAACACATCAGATGATTGAACTGCCGGGGGCTATTGCAAACCTGGAGGACAACACACCAATCTATATTTATGGCACAGTAAATATATTCTGCTCAGCCATGGATATAAATGAGCTTGTGCGCATGTACAGTGATGAGGTGGAGCTGATTAAGTATGATAACGAGTCGGCTGCAACACTTGAAGCTGCCGGATTGAATACAGAAGGCAGTTCTGTAAACCATACCCATGAATTTGCCAAGAACAGTGAAATGGAGGAGTTACCAATTGAGTCAGTCTAAGAAGATATTTACCAGAATGTGTCTAAACAACTGGGGCGGAATAAATCACAAGGTTTTGCAATTTAATGAGTATGTCAATTTGTTCAGTGGTAAGAGTGGCTCGGGAAAATCAACCGTCATGGATGCGATTCAGGTAATCCTCTACGGCAGCTTCAGCCCCACCTTCTTGAACAAGGCTGCAGATGATGCAAAAAACAGGAGAAGTGTTCTGAGCTATTTGAGGGGTGAGCAGAAGGATGGCTCCGCAAATCGTGGCGACTGTGATTTTTGTTCGGTCATAGCGCTTGAGATAGAGGATACAGGCAGTCATACGTTTACATGTATAGGAATAGCCTTTGAGGTACGAAAAAACGATTCTGAGATTAAGAGATTTGTGTACTTCAGTCATTCGGGCAGGATGCCGGAGCCTTCATATGTGACAGCGGACGGCTTTTGCTATTCAAATAATGATATTAAAAAGCTTGTAAATACTCGCTCACAGTCAGCTGACAGACGCGCCAGAGGGGATGTAAACCGTATTTACGCATCGAAGGAGGCATACCTTGGCACATTATATGATGTGATTTTAGGATATATTGATCCGAATCGTTTTATCACAATGGAAAAAAGTGCTATTGCACTCAGAATGACAAATGGAACAGGCCAGTTTATACGTGATTATATGTTTCCAAAGAGTGACTCGGGCACGATAGAGACTATCAGTGAGCAGCTTGATGCATACAGACAAATCAGGGAAAAAATAGAGGATATGCGCAAGCGTATTGAGCTTCTCAAGGAAATAAAGGAGTCAGGGCAGGAACTGGTAAATATCCAAAGCGATATTGTCATGGCAGAGACAATGATCAGGTGCATAGATATCGAGGATATGCGTGCAAGGATTCAGGCAGCTGAGGATGATAAAAAGCGTATCGAAGAAGAACAGGACAGACTTTCAGAAAAGGCAGATGATATAGCCGGGCAGCAGGCAGATCTGCAGCAAGAGTATATCCAGGTATGTGCAGATTTGAAATCGAGCGACTTAGGAAGCAAAAAGGATCAGCTTAGGGAGCTTGAGAAGAGAAGTCTCATGCTTACCGACAACAGCCGTCAGTGGATTAAAATCACAAACGGACTAAAGGCCTGGGATGAGGATGAGGTCATCACAGATTATGTGAGCAATGCAGTTTTAAACCTCATTGAAGAGATTGTGGATGGCGATGTCACAGAGGCAAAATGTCAGGAGCTTCATCTAAAGCTTGAGTCTATAAAGAAGGATATCGAGGATGAGCTCGAGGACAATACTTCGCAGAAAAATGAGATAACAAAAGAGCTTAAAGAGAAAAAACGTCTGGTCGACGATATGAAGAACAACCGCAAGTCATACAGTGAGAGCCTGCGTTCGGCAAGAGCTGCGCTGCAGAGAGACTTAAGTGATAGATTTGGCGAGCCTGTGAAGGTACAGGTATTTGCGGATATGTTTGACGTACAGGACGAGGAATGGAAGAATGCCATAGAAGGACGTATGGGAAGGCTCAAGTTCTCACTTATCACAGAGCCGCGTTATGCGCATACTGCTGCTGTTATTTTCAGGGACATGAAGCAGTTTGAGGATGTCGACCTCATCAATTCCAAGGCTATCATGGACAGTGAACCAAAGGCCATGGATGGTTCGCTTTATGAGGCAGTGGATACAAAGGAAAAGTATGTAGATGTCTGCCTGAAAAGATATCTGGGACATATTATAAAGTGCCGGAGTGTTGACGAGCTTGAGCAGGTACGAGATGGAGTTACACCGGACTGCTACTCATACAGCAACTTTATTTTCAGACATCTGAAGAAGCGCGATTATACTACAAATGCCTGCATCGGAGGCAGGGTATCCAAGGCAAGACTTGCTGAGTATGAGGCAGATGTGGAGAGGCTTGAGAAGGACCAGATACAGCTTATGGGTATTATTTCAAGTCTCAAGGCACAGAGAGATTTTGAGTGCTTAAAGGGGGAGCCGGAGTATTTTGTGGGCCTTTCTGAGGCGTCAGATGAGCTTAAAGCAGTTAATTCGCAGAAAAATGAGCTCGAAGAGATTATTAGGACAATGGAGAATGGGCAGTACAAGGAGCTAAAGGAGAAAAAGAGGCTTCTTGAGAAAAACATCGATGCACTTAAGAGTGCTTTTTCACTGAATCAGCAGCAGATAAATGAAAAGATAAGCCAGCATGAGAAAATCATAGGTGCAAACGAACAGCGAAGAGCACAGCTGGAAGATATGTTACAGGGCTATGTTGCCAGAGAGGAGCTTGAGAAGCAGGTTCAGGATATGCTGCAGCATAGCTCAGGAGCATCGGTCAAGAGCAAACAGCGTGAGAAGCTTATTGAGCTGCAAGGCGCAGACGGAAATGGTGGCAGGCAGCAGTCGTGTGTGGAGACGTTGCAGACTGCCCGCTACAGGTATATAAAGGAGTTTCCGTCAGGTCAGTTCAGCGGAGCTGAGAAGTCAAATAAGGCATATGAGGAGCTGCTGGAGAAGTACGAGAAGGATTATGAGCCGGAATATGAGAGTGAGTTTGAGGAGCAGTGCAAGGTGATCTACAAAAGTCTCAGAGAGAATGTCATCGGTACAATCCACGGTGATATCAAGGCTGCAAAGCGCCATGCCTATGAGATAAACAGGCTTCTTAGGGAGACTAATTTCTCAGACAGTACCTATCAGATTAAGATAGAGCCGGCAAAGAACGAAAACGGTCAGTTCTATGATATGCTTATGGCGGAAGAACTGGACAGTAAAAATCCGGATAATGGCGGAATAGCTGGACAGATAAGCTTTGGTGAGGATGATTTTTATAAGAAATATGAGCAGAAAATTAAACTTTTGACAGACAAGTTCATGCCGCCAAGGGATGAGGATGAGCATCTGCGAATGCAGAAGCGCAAGGAAATGGAGCAGTATGCGGATTACCGCAATTATCTGTCATTCAGCATGTATGAGCAGGTAACGGACGAAAACGGTCGTGTCATCAGGGAAAACTTTGTAGATGACATGGCAGGACGTGATTCGGGCGGCGAGGGACAGAACCCTAAGTATGTTGCGCTTCTTGCGGGCTTTGCGATGCTTTATATGCAGCAGAGCAATCGTGATTCAAAGATTAAGCTGGTGCTTTTGGATGAGGCATTTTCCAAGATGGATCAGGAGCGAAGTGCGGTGTGTCTCAAGTATGCAAGGAAGATGGACTTGCAGCTGATTGTCTGTGTACCGGATGAACGTCTGCAGTCGCTTATCCGAAATGTGGACTGTGTCTATGGCTTCAGGCGGCATAATAATCAGATTTCTATGATGCATATAGACAAGGGCGATTATCTGAAATTGATGGAGGGATAGATATGGCATATTATATAGCAGAAGGCGCCGTTGTTAAGGGTCAGGTGACAATGGCTGACGGAGCAAGCGTATGGTATAATGCAACTGTAAGAGGCGATTCAGAACCGATAGAAATAGGCAGAAATTCGAATATACAGGACAATGCGGTGGTACATGTGGACTTAAGCCACCGTGTCAGAATCGGTGATAATGTGACAATAGGACACAGCGCAATTGTTCACGGGTGTACTATAGGTGATAATACACTCATCGGCATGGGTGCCATCGTGTTAAATGGAGCAAGGATTGGTAAAAACTGCATAATAGGTGCGGGCGCTCTTGTCACCCAGGGCACCGATATTCCTGACGGAAGCCTCGCATTTGGTTCTCCGGCAAAGGTAGTCAGGGCACTGACCGCTGATGAGATAGAGGAGAATCATCGCAATGCCATGCATTATGTGGAGATTGCGAGGGAGTCGCTGATTTAATATTGGACGGATTATTTACATAAACTTTGCAAATGGGTGGTAGCGGTTTTTACATAAAAAAAATAAAATCGTAATCTGGGACATACAAAACAGGGAAGGTATAATTTATGAAATCAAAAGAAGACAATACACAAAAGAAAACCAAAAAGCTCTCATCAAAGGAGCTCTCATGGGTATTATATGATGTGGGAAATTCCGCATACACACTGCTTGCGTGTGCGCTCATACCGATATGGTACAAAAGCCTTGCCGTTGGAGATGGTGCAGGGCAGATTTCATCTGACAGGGCAACCGCGTATTATGCGATGGCAATAGCTGTGATGACAGTTGTATCAGCACTTATCGGGCCTGTCTGTGGTGCGATAGCAGACCATATGCGCATCAAAAAGGCTATTTTTTCAACGACCGTAGTTGTAGGAGTGTCGGCATGTATACTTAACGGTTTTACACCTACATGGGTGCTGTTTCTTGTTATCTATGTGCTTACAAAGATATTTTACAATGCATCGCTGGTGTTTTATGACTCGATGCTTGTCGATGTGACGACAAAGGATAGAATGGACGAGGTGTCTTCCTACGGCTATGCCTGGGGATATCTGGGCTCGTGTGTGCCGTTTCTTGTTTCACTTGCAGCGTACATCTGTGGACCGGATATGCTTGGATACATATCAAACCGCCTGTCGATGATAATAGGCTTTGCAGTTACAGGAATCTGGTGGTTTGTTGTTACAATTCCATTGTTTAAGAGCTATAAACAGGTGAATTATGTATCGTATGCAGCAGACAAAGATATTCATAAGAATTTTGAAAATGATGTATTTATAAGAGACAATATCAAGGAGAAAAACAAAACAAACAAAAATCCGGGAGTCCTAAGACTTATAGCTGACGCATTTGCACAGATTTTTGGAACAATCAAAAAAATAGCTACAAAAGATAAAAAAGTAGGACTGTTTTTGGTTGCTTTTTTCCTTTACATAGATGGTGTAGGTACTATAATAGATAATTGTATAAACATAGGAACTGATTTAAAGCTCGATTCAGTGGGACAGGTAGTGTTTTTACTTTTTACACAGATAGTGGCATGCATCGGTTCACTTGTTTTTGGAAGACTGTCACAGACATACAAAACTACAACGCTTTTGTATGTCTGCATTGCGGGATATTTTGCAGTTTGTCTATATGCACTTACATTGCATGATCTGATTGGCTTTGGAATCATGGCATTTGGTGTGGGATGCTTCCAGGGCTCATTGCAGGCGCTGTCACGCTCATATTTTTCAAAGATTATTCCTCCTGAGAACTCGGGAGAGTACTTCGGAATCTATGATATTTTTGCAAAGGGAGCTTCATTTTTAGGCTCGCTTGTCATCGCGTCAGTAAAGCTTGCAGGCGGCACGATAAATGTAGCGGTTGCAACTATGGCAATATTCTTTGCAGTGGGATTTGTATTTTTAAGGCTTGCAGACAGATATGATGCACCGAGGCATGAAAATAACTAAAATAAAAAGTAACGAAAGAAGGCTTAAAGCATGATAAACACAGAGGGAACAAAGGTCTGGGCACACAGAGGAGCATCCGGATATGCACCGGAGAACACACTTGAGGCATTCAAGAAGGCAGAAAAGATGAAGGCTGACGGCGTGGAGCTTGATGTGCAGCTCACAAAGGATGGAGAGCTTGTGGTCATACATGACGAGACCGTGGACAGAGTGAGTGGAGAGAAAGGCTTTGTAAAGGACTATACACTCAAGGAGTTAAAGCGCCTCAATGTGTCAAAGCACATGCCGTCCTATGACAAGAAGACTCGCATTCCAACACTCGATGAGGTGTTTGACCTGCTCAAAAACACAGAGATGACCATAAATATCGAGCTCAAAAACGGTATCGTACAGTACAAAAATCTGGAGAAAAAGGTACTGGCGCTCGTGGAAGAGTATGATATGCTTGACCGAATCTGGTGCTCATCATTCAATCACGAGTCGATTGTGCGCATGAAAAAGCTTTGCCCTGATATGAGGTGCGGTCTGCTTTTTTCTGATATTATAGTAAATCCGGCAGAGTATGCAAGCGAGCTTCATGTGGATGCGCTTCATCCGGCAACCTACCATATGCAGGATGAAAACTACATTGACAAGGCGCACGGAAGAGGACTTAGAGCTCATGTATGGACTGTAAACGAAAAGCATGGGATGAAGGCACTTGTCAAGGCAGAAGCAGATGCAATTATCACAAATTATCCTGATATTGCTGTTGAAATAGTTAAAAATGCCTAAAAGATATATAAAATGCACACAAAATTAATTTATGTAAAGCTGAGTAAAGAAATGTAAAGTTTTTACCATGATTTTACATAACTGCGTTTTGGACTTTACATTAGCTTGATACTATTAACTTGTTGAATAGTTATTGATTAATTTTAATAATTTATCATGCTAATGGAGAGATTAATTATGTTGAAAAAGAAATTACTAAAGAAAGCGGTCGTCATAGGAATGATGGCAACGATGATAACAGGCTGTTCACAAGAGGTACAAACTACCTATGTGGACGGCCTTAATTCATATAAAAATGCGTCACAGAGGTGATAATGCAGCTTGCGGTAAAAGAAACACTCAGATGTGCTGATAATGTTGAAGAAATGTTTGTAAATTTGCATGAATGTATTGACAAAAAAGACAAAAATATCGAAAATGAACTTAAGAGTGCACGGACATTGCAGAAGCATTATGTGCTGTGCGGTATAGCGAGAATTGGAATATTATCAGATGATATCAACGGAGAGGTAAATATTGCATAGGGAAAGAGTTTTGAAGGCACTTGCACAGCTGCTTGTCGGGGTGGAAAATAAGCTTCATCTGGCAGACAGAAGGAGACGCCGTGAGGATAAACTGATAGAGCGGGCAAGGCTGCTTGAAATACAGCGGGCACAAAATAAAACGAACTTAAAAGACGCGGATGCGAATGGAAAAATATCATATAGAATAGGAGCATATATGCAGATGAAAAAACTGGAAGAAATTTACACAAACAGGGAGCTGTCATGGTTACAGTTCAATGAGCGAGTATTAAATGAGGCGGGCAATCCAAGAGTACCGCTTGCAGAGAGACTGACCTTTGCATCAATCTACCAGACAAATCTGGATGAGTTTTTCATGGTTAGAGTCGGATCACTCATGATGCAGATGAATTCAAAGGAAAAGATTTTCGAGAACAAGACAAAGATGTCGAGTGAGGAACAGGTATCGGCAATCCTTGACAGAGTATGCGAGCTTGAGAAGAAAAAAGCAAGGATTTACGAGCAGCTCATGGGTGAGCTTGAGCCAAAGGGCGTGCGCATAATCAATTTCAATAAGCTGTCAAAGGATGAGGGTGATTTACTGGAGGCATATTTTGATGCACACATTGCACCTTTCCTCTCACCAATGATTATAGGAAAGCAGCAGCCGTTTCCGTTCCTTGCAAATAAACAGCTCTATGCGGTAGTGCTTTTAACTACGCAGAAGGGAAAGAAAAAGACAGGTATCGTGCCATGCTCAAACAGCGTATTCAAGCGTCTGATTGAGATACCTACAAGACCGGGCACATTTATGCTGTCAGAGGAACTTATTTTACACTTTGTATCAAAGCTCTATCCAAAGTATGTAATCCGTGAGAAATCAATCATGCGTGTGACACGTAATGCGGATATTGATGCGCAGAGCATGTATGATGAGGATATGGATTACCGTAATATGATGGAGGAGCTCATCAAGAAGAGAGTGCGTCTTGATCCTGTAAGAGTTGAGCTTTCAAGAAAAATCAACCGCAAGGCGATTGACGAACTTTCGAGCTTCCTTGAGATTGGCAAAAAGCATTTTATCAGTGTAAAAACACCGCTTGATATGTCATTCGTATTCCAGCTTCAGCACTATCTGCGAGACAAGCAGGAGCTTTTCTTTGAGAAGCGTACACCGCGTGACACACCTGAGCTTTCGCTTAAGGAGAGTATACTCGGTCAGGTTGAGAAAAAGGATGTGCTTCTTTCATATCCGTTTGAGAGCATGAAGCCGTTTATCAAGATGCTTAACGATGCAGCAGAGGATCCTGATGTAGTTTCTATCAAGATGACACTATACAGAGTTGCAGACAAGAGCCAGATTATCGATGCACTTATAGAGGCTGCAGAAAACGGCAAGGAGGTTATCGTGCTTGTCGAGCTGCGTGCGAGGTTTGATGAGGCTAACAACATAGAGATGTCACACCGCCTTGAGGACGCAGGCTGTCAGATACTTTACGGACTCGGTGATTACAAGGTACACTCAAAGCTCTGCCTCATCACAAAGAAAAAGGGCAATCAGCTGCACTATATTGCCCAGATCGGCACAGGCAATTACAATGAAAAGACCTCCGAGCAGTATACGGA
>OHEI01000566.1_pt1 | contig 14444 bp, 11 predicted proteins | sample 1567241 | NCBI WGS metagenome assembly OHEI01 (sample SAMEA3879565, study PRJEB24766) | human gut metagenome | biome: human-associated habitat; feature: feces | place: USA | collected 1985/1987 | reverse complement strand
AGAGTCCGGTACAATACCGAACCCTTTCTCAATACGGATAATATTTAACCCGTCCGACTTTTTGGGGGCACTTCAATGGGGGTGGCGGGTGTTTTTTTATTTCTTCCGGGAGCATTGACCGTCTCATTATTTTCTGTGGAGGAAACCGCATTTTTTACTTTTTTTATACTATCTTTGTCCCACGTTTCGGCTATGCCGGAAGGAAAAACATTCAGACGGGATATAAAGAGGAAAAAAATATGCAACAACTCAAGGAGCGCATTTTGCGCGATGGAAAATGTTTCGAGGGAGGAATACTGAAAGTGGACAATTTCATCAACCATCAGATGGATCCCATACTGATGAAGTCCATGGCCGTGGAGTTCGTGCGCCGTTTCGCTTCGCGTGACATCAACAAGATATTGACGATAGAGGCCAGCGGCATTGCACCTGCCATTATGGTGGGCTACCTCTTGGAGCTCCCGGTGGTCTTTGCCAAGAAGAAGAAACCGAGCACGATGGAAAATCTGTTGGCGACGAAAGTCTTTTCGTTTACCAAAAACAATACGTATGATGTATGCGTGTGTAAGGATTATCTGCAGCCGGGTGACAAGGTGCTTTTCATAGATGATTTTCTGGCCAATGGCAATGCGGCCAAAGGGGTGATGGATTTGGTGCGTCAGTCCGGTGCCGAATTGGCCGGGATGGGATTCCTCATAGAAAAAGCTTTCCAACATGGGGGCGATTATTTGCGTGCGCAGGGCATTCACGTGGAGTCGTTGGCGGTGATTGAAAGTTTGGACGGATGTCGCATCACGTTGAAGGATTAAGGCATGTGCCTCGTGCCCTCTTGGTTGTATAAACCGTTGTGCCCGGATTTCCTACAGGGGAGTCCGGGCACAACGGTTTATATTAAGGGTGTTTCACTTTTCGCTTTCGGGTCGGTAAGGTTTCAAGGGATCTTTTACGGCCAACTTACGGCGGTCCGAAGCAAATTGGGTGGCATAAAGTGTGAAGAGGATAACCGACACGGCCACACCAATCAGGTCGAACGCGCTCCATTGCTGTCTGCCAATGGCGTAATGGGTTTCACGCCACGGGGCGTAGATATACAGCGTGTTCACGGCTATCAGGATAAGGCGTACTTCTGTCGGCCCTAATTTGCCGTAAGTGAGCCGGAACTCGTCGATGATGATGGTACTGATGTAGGTGTAGATGGAGAGGCACAAATAACCGCCCATGATGAGCAATGCCACGTCCATCCGCATGACGGGCGAGAGGCCCAGTCCGAGGCAAAAGAGGCAGGTGGCTAACGCATCCAACGTATGGTCGATGAAGAAACCGTATATGGGGCGTTGGGTATGGCGCACCCGTGCCAACGTGCCGTCCAGGCTGTCACCGTACCAGTTCACCACAAGCCCGAGTGAGCCGAGCCACAGGTAATGCAGGTCGATGTGTGCTAGCATGCCGCCGACAGCGAAGAGCACGGCTCCCATTACGCCTACGAACGTGAGGAAGTCCGATGTGACCCAACGTGGTTGCCGTCCGGCTAACCACACTAAAGCTTTCTTCTCCACCCGGCTCAGGATGGAGGTCTGTATCCTTTCTGATTTTTCGTGTCCCATTTTGTTTTTCCCTATATGTCAGGTGAAACGAAACGCCCGACCTTACCATTCCGCAAGGGGAGATAGTGAAGTCGGGAGTATTGGCGGAAAGACAGGGATTCGAACCCTGGGAACAGTTGCCCGTTCACCGCATTTCGAGTGCGGCCCGATCGACCACTCCGGCATCTTTCCTTGTTCGGTGGGCAAAGTTACAACTTTTTTTCTTATCCGCATGCCGAAAGGGCAAAAAAGTACGGGAAATAATGAGATAGGGCTTGGAATGTGAATCTTTGTCGAAGGCTTTTGTTCCTGAAAAATAATGTTAATATCTTGATTTTAAAATATTTTTGTAGGTTTGAAAGAATTTTGGTGGCGTTATGATGTCATTTTATTGCAATATGAATTGATTTTTATGGGGAAATATGAATAATAATTTGTTTTTTATATGGTAACTTGATTTCTTTTGTATATATTTGTCAGGTCATAACATGAGAAAACTTTTCAATTTATTATTCATATAAAACTTAAGCGTATGAAAAAGTTTACAAATGTTAAATCGGGGGGGGTAATTTTGACATTACTACTTCTCGCGTTGGTCTCCGGCAGTGTTTGGGGGCAAGAAGTGGTTCATGTTTTCACGAAGTATGACAAACAAGTGATAACTGATGACCAAAAAGGTACGTGGAAGACGAGTGTCGCATCAACGACTTCCAATGAATTGCCTGCGGATTTTTCAGCAACCAGTGCAAAGAGTAGAGGAGTGGCATTTGGGGCAAATGCAGAGGTAACTTCAGATTTTGTGGTGGAAAATATAAGTGAGTTGATAATTGAAGCATCTTCAAATGAGAGAGGAAATTCGCTTTCTGTAAAAGTTGGTGATGTGGAGCTTTCCCCTAAAACGTCAACCTTGCCAAAAGTCAATCATGAAACCTATTCTTTCAAGAGTAGTGAACCGTTAAGTGGACAAATTACTATTTCAATACAACGTAGCAAAAAAACGGTTTGGATAGGTGGTGTTACAATTAAATCATCAGGGAGTGCCAATCAAGTGAGAATGCCTGTTTTTACTCCTGTTACTGGTTCACTTTTTAAGGATAAGCTTACGGTAACAGCTTCTAGTCCTACAGAAGGTGCCACAATTTATTATACAAAGGATGGAGCAGAGCCTACTACAGGTTCTGATAAGTTTCCAACAGAAGGCGTAACTCTCACGGAAACTACCACATTAAAAGCTATTGCCGTGAAAGATGGGTTGGACAACAGTGAAGTAGTCACTGCGACTTACACCAAATTAGAACCATATACTTCTTTGAAGGCATTGAAAGAAAGCGGTATAGCTACGGCGGAAGGTGTAACTTGTTTTGTAGAGTTGAAAGATGCTGTGGTGACGTATGCTGACTCCCGGAAGGCTTATATTCAAGATGAGACAGCAGGATTGTATGTTTTTGGCTCAAACAATTTGAAGGTTGGGACGAAACTGAACGGTGTGGTATCAGCCCAATTGGCATTGTACAATGGCCTGTATGAATTGAAGGTGGAAGGAGGGGAGTTTGACAATGTGGAGGTGACCGAAGGCGTTGAGATTCCGGTACAGGTGGTGACTGTGGCTGAATTGAACCAAAACTTTGCCCAGTATGAATCCATGCGTGTAAAGGTGGTTGATGCGACGGTAACATCAGGCTTTAACAATAAGAATGGGGAAATCGAGCAAAACGGTGAAAAGATAGCACTTAGGGCGGCTGATGAAAGCATTACGGCAGATGTGCAGGCCACGGTTGACGTAACAGGGTATCCGGGTTTGTTTCACTCTGATAAACAACTGAATGTAATCTTGCAAGAGGATATTGCCGTAAAGACCGCAGGCAAGACGCAGGCGACCTTGGTTTTCGAACAAGATGCTTATTCTGTGAACTTGGGTGAATCCTTAATCATCAAGGCTACTACGAATTCTACATCCCCGGTTATTTATTCTTCTGAGGATGAAGAAATAGCCAAAGTGGACAGCGAGGGCAAGGTTCAGGCGGGAAACAAGGCCGGGACGGTAACGATTACAGCCTCTGTCGCCGAAAATGATGAATTTACCGGTGCGACAGCAACATGTACCGTGAACGTGGTAGATCCTTCTGCATTGCCGGAAGCAAGGGCTTTAGTGGCAGAAAAGGATGGTGTGTATTATGCCATGCTTTCTTCCAATAAAATTTCAGATAAAAAGTTGGATACAGATGTAGTTGATGTTTTGAATAACAAAGTCGTTAAGACTTCTGAAACTGTAGATTTTGAATTTTATATAGATGAAAGTAAGGGTACTATCCAAACTGTATCGGGAGAGTATGTAGCCCACGTAGGAAATAGTACTGATTTAGGAGTCGATACAAAGAAATTCACGTGGAAGAAAGAAAGTGATGGTTATTGGCACTCTTCTACAAATTCTGCTCGTGTATTAGGACTTGGGGTTTCAAGTGGTAACAGTGTTTTCGGAACATATTCACTTTCGAGCACGACTAACCAATTTGCAACAGATATGCCTATCGTTGATGGTTATGTTCGCAATGTCGCTTCCGGCGATTACGGTACTATCTGTCTTCCCTATGCCGTGGCCGCAGAAGATATGGTTGGTGCAGAGTTCTTCAGCATTGCCGGAAAAGTCATGAAGGACGGAGAGCCGCAGTCCATGGTATTGGAGCAAGTGACCACCCTTGAGGCTGGAGTTCCTTATATATTCAGTGCAACTTCCGATAAGCTTATAGCGGCATACAGTGGAAAGGCTGTAGCTGAAGTTGGTGAAGCAAACGGATTGGTCGGTTCTTTTGAGGGGCAAGATGTGGCTGAGGGCATGTACCTGATTAGTGCCCAAAACAAAGTGCAGCTTTGCGGTAAGGGTTGTAAGATTTCGGGAAACCGTGCTTATATTGATATGGATAAGGTTCCGGAATACAGTGGGGAAGTTGGCGTGAACCAACGCCTGATTTCATTTGAAGATGCGACCGGTATCTCCGAAACAATGGTTGAGGGCGGTTTGGCAGATGTGTACACACTTAGCGGTGTGGAAGTCCGTCATCAGGTCAACGAATCAGAGGCCACTCAAGGCTTGCCGCAGGGCATTTACATTGTGAATGGTAAAAAAGTAGTAGTAAAATAGTATTAACAAGTTGGAATATGAACAAGAAAATATATATAAAACCGGTTTGCGAAGTGGCAGAATTTGAGATTCAAGATTCATTGTTGTTGAATTGCTCCATAGGAGTTGATAACACGCCACAGGATGGAATAGAAGGTCGGACCAATATGAATCAAGGTTTTACCGATATATGGGGTAACGAGTATTAATACTTTGGTACACTTTTGAACGTGATACGGCAAAGCCGCTTCGGATGAAAACTCGGAGCGGCTTTTTCCTAATCTGCTGAAAAGGGTTATCTTTGCAAAAATAAAACCAGTTTGCGGTATGAAAGACGATACGCTCAGGAAGTTGAAGATATTGGCCGAGTCGGCAAAATATGATGTGTCCTGCTCTTCGAGCGGCACGGTGAGGCGTAACGTGAAAGGCGGAGTGGGGAATACCGTGGGAGGCATAGGCATTTGTCATAGTTTTGCTGAGGACGGGCGTTGCATATCCTTGTTGAAGGTCATGCTGACGAACTATTGTATTTACGATTGTGCTTATTGCATAAACCGCCGTACGAATGATATTCCCCGTGCCACACTTTCCGTATCGGAATTGGTAGACCTGACGATGGAGTTCTACAAAAGGAATTATATCGAGGGATTGTTCCTGAGTTCCGGTGTGGTGAGGAATCCCGACTATACAATGGAACGTTTGGTACGTGTGGTGAAAGACTTGCGTACGGTGCACCGCTTTAATGGGTATATCCATTTGAAAAGTATTCCGGGGGCCAGTCGTGAGTTGGTGGACGAGGCGGGTTTGTATGCGGACCGTATGAGTGTGAACATAGAGATACCTAATGAGGCTTCGCTAAAGTTGTTGGCACCGGAGAAAGATCATGAGAGTGTCTACCGCCCGATGGGATATATACAGCAAGGTGCACTGGAAAGTGCGGAGGAACGTAAGAAGCACCGGCATGCCCCGCGTTTCGTCCCGGCAGGACAAAGCACGCAAATGATTGTGGGGGCAACGGGGGAGTCCGACCGGGATATTTTGCACCTTTCGTCCGCATTATACGGTCGGCCTACCATGCGTCGCGTGTATTATTCCGGTTATGTGGCAGTGAATACGTACGACCCCCGCCTTCCGGCCCTGAAACAACCGCCGTTGGTCAGGGAAAACCGTTTGTATCAGGCAGACTGGTTGATGAGGTTTTATCAGTTCAAGGTGGAAGAGATTGTGGATGAAACGCATCCTGATTTGGATTTGGAGGTGGATCCGAAGTTGGCTTGGGCACTTCGGCATCCCAAACAATTTCCCGTGGACGTGAACCGTGCGGAGTATGAACGGATTCTACGGGTGCCCGGTATTGGGGTTAAATCGGCCCGTCTGATTGTCTGTTCGCGACGTTTCGGCCGTTTGACGAGTTTTGATTTGAAGAAAATGGGATGCGTGATGAAGCGTGCCCAGTATTTCATAACCTGCGGGGAGTTGGAATCCAAGGGAGTGAATGAGCTTTATCCCGAACGTGTCCGTTCTTTATTGGTGCAGTCGAAAAGCCGGAAGAAACGGAACGACGGGCAGTTGACGTTGCTGTTTAAGGAGGAGCCTGCATGAGGAGTATGACAGAGGATAGTGTATTCGTGTACGACCGTACGTGGGACGGTTTGCTGACAGCGGTGTTCGATGCATTCTACCGTCACCAGTTTCCTGTGGCGATTATCGGAGAAAAGGATACGCCTCCTCTTTTTGCGGTCGTACATCGGGTGATAACGGACGAGGAAAAAGCCGGAAGAGTGTTTCGGGCATTGCAACGGAAACTTTCATCCGCTGCATTGGCTTGCCTGACGACCAGTCTTTTTTCCGAACTGCCGGATTTGGACTTACCTTTGTTTCGGTATGTATGCAAAGCCGTGAAGGCCGGGCAAAGCATTGAAACGAATTTTGCAGATCCGGATGTGCTTTTTGTGACGAATACCTATCGTAAGGTACGTTGTGAACGTCTTCGCATGATGCAATTCGTGCGCTTCCAGAAAACTGCCGACGGGACTTATTTTGCCATGATTGAGCCGGACTATGACGTGTTGCCTTTAATCGTTCCGCATTTTAGTGACCGTTTTTCGGAAGAATGTTGGCTGATTTACGACCGTCGCCGCTGGTATGGCTACTATCATGCCGGGCATAAGTCCGTACGTGTTACTTTTGAAGATGGAGCAGAGGTTTTCCGGTTGCCGGACGGACGCTTGAGCGAAGCGATGCGGGACGAGGATGAAATGTGGTATCAGGAGATGTGGCGGACATATTTCAAGGCCATTTGTATTAAGGAACGTTTGAATCCCCGTAAGCACCGGAAAGACATGCCGGTGCGTTACTGGAAGTATCTGACCGAAAAGCAAACTGGGGAAGAGGAAAAATAAGAGGAGAACGCGGGCACGTTCTCCTCTTTTAAAATGAGAAAAATCAGTGTGGTTAGGCGGTGATTTTTCTCATGGCGTTTAATGCTTGGATCGCTTTCTCTCCTGCTTTTTTGTCGCAAGTGGAAGGAGTTGTTTTTGCATCTTTGGTTTGAGTCGTATCCTTCTCCTCAATCATGGCTACTAAAGCTGCCGGTTTGGCCGGTTGAGCTTTTGTGCTGTCCGTCGTAACTGTGTCGTTCTGTGCTACTAATGCAGCCGGAGCGGATTTTGTGGAGTCGGTGGTTACCGTATCATTCATAGCTACGTACGCCAACATGGCGGTTAATTTGGCTTTGGTGCTGTCTGTGGTTACAGTATCGTTGGAAATGAGGGCAGCCAATGATTTCTGGCAACCTTTTGCAGGACAGTTTTTTGTAGTATCCGTTTTTACAGTATCGTTTGCTACGATGTTACCCTGTGCAAAAACACTTCCCATACTCATAGCCATCAAGGCTGTTGCAAATAACTTTTTCATAATGCTTTCTGTTTTATTTAATTGTTTGACTGTTTTATCTTGTCATCTGCCAAACTAATGGACAAGAGGTGTGCCAGAAAAAGAAAGAAGGTTGTAAGATGTTGATTATAAGTGGATTCTTTGCATTTAAGATTGCATGAGGCTAAAAAACGAACGTGTGGAATGTGGGGATGAGTGGGGAAGAATTCCACACTATTATTGTGGAATGTCGTAGAGCTTGATTTTGTTGTAGAGGGTTTTGCGGTCTATGCCTAAAAGGCGTGCGGCACGCGCTTTGTTGTGGTGTGCCGTTTGCAGGGCCTGCAGGATACGTTCTTTCTCGGTATTTTTATCGTGTAAGGCGAAAGGAGTTGCTGCAGGGAGTTCTTCTTCGCCACAGTTTATGACATTGAACTCTCCCAAATCGGTCTTATGGATCAGGCGGTCTTGTGCTAGCAAAGTGGCGCGTTTCACCCGGTTTTTCAATTCGCGTAAATTACCGGGCCATGCGTAATTGAGCAACGCTTCCGAAGCCGGGGCATCGAAACCTACGATATGCCTTTCCAGTTCCTTGTTGGCTTGGTCCAGAAAGAAGTTGGCAAATAAAAGGATGTCTTCACCCCGGTCTTTCAGGGAAGGCATGTGCAGGGTGAATTCGTTCAGGCGGTGGTAGAGGTCTTCACGGAATTCTCCACGGGAGATGGCCTGTTGCAAGTTCTCGTTGGTGGCACAGACAAGCCGGACATCCACTTCTATTTCCTGATTGGAACCCACCGGACGTATTTTGCGTTCCTGGATGGCCCGCAAGAGCTGTACTTGCACGTCGTAGCTCAGGTTGCCCACTTCGTCGAGAAACAGCGTGCCGCCGTTGGCTTCTACGAAAGCTCCGGTTTTGTCGGTTACGGCACCCGTAAACGAACCTTTCACGTGGCCGAAAAATTCGGAAGCCGCCAGTTCTTTGAGCATGGCTCCGCAGTCGATGGCTACAAAGGGTTTATCAGCCCTCTTGCTTAATTGGTGTATGCGGTGGGCCACATATTCTTTTCCGGTACCGCTGGCACCGTTGATGAGTACCGAAAGCGGTGTCGGAGCTACCAAAGCCACGTAATTGTAAAGTTGGCGTGCCGCCTCGCTTTTCCCTTCCAGGAATGCCGGGCGGGATTCGGTACCTGCTTGAACCTCTTCGGGAGCCGTATCTTTTTTGGAGCGGGTTGCAGAAGACGCGGACAAGGCATCCTTTATCTTGTCCAGAAGCATGGCCGGTTGCACTGGTTTGGCAATGTAGTCGCATGCCCCTTGTTTCATGGCGTTTACGGCATTCTGGACATCGGCATAGCTGGTCATGACGATAAAAGGAACGGCAAGGCCGTGTTTTTGCATCCAGTCAAGCAGGGAAAGGCCGTCGCCTTCCGGTAACCTCAGGTCCGACAGGATGAGGTCATACGACTGATGTTCCAATAACTTGTGCGCTTTGGATAAGTCTCCGGCTGTACTGGTTTGGAATCCTTGTTTGCCCAACCACGTTTTAAGCATGGTGGCAAACGTCAAGTCGTCTTCTACTATGAGAATGGCTGCCATGTGGTCTTTATCGGATTAAGTTGACGCAAAGATAATGCCTTTTGCAGTACGAAAGTATATGCGGGGCGGCTTTTTAAATGTTTTAATATTCATGCTGATGTGCAGGTCCACTGCCATTCTTTTCTTTCAGGGCACGGACGATGAGGTGGAAAGACTCGATGACTTCTTGTGCCGGGACGTTGTCCGTGTCGTCCCATACCTGTTCATCCCGTTGTTGTTCCAAAGTCCGTAATGCTTTGATGCAGGGAGCGCCCACAAGGGTGAAGGTAGGAAGCAATTTATGGGCTATCCTGCATATTTCGGCCTTATCCTTTTGTTCGTAAGCCTTTTTGAACGCTTTGGCATGCAGGAGGGTTTCTTGTAGGAAGGTATTCAGGATTTCCTGTGCGGCGTTCCGGTCGTCTCCGGCGAATTCAGTCAACGGTTCAAGGTCGATGGCGGGCGACGTTTGGGATGGCGCAACTTCGGGTTTCCCTGGTGCTTCTTTTACTTCTGGACAGGCTTCTCCGAGTGCCTTCCGGATGGCTTGAGCCAGGTCTTTTTGGTTAAATGGCTTGTAAAGGCAGGTGGCGAACCCGTGTTCCCTGAAAAACGCTTCTTGCATGTCGTTACGTGCCGTGATGTGCGTGGGCGGGAGGATTCAGTGCTCGTACTTTCTTCAATAATTCGAAGCCGTTCATGGACGGCATTTGTATGTCTGTGAACAACAAATCGAAACGGCATTGTCCAACCCGGTGGAATACTTCTTCCGGCGTTCGGCAGGAAACAATCTCCCAATCCGCTTTTTCCGGTTGGATTTGCTGCAACATCGCTTGGGTCAGCTGCATTTGGATACGGTCGTCGTCAATCAGCAATATATGGAGAGGACGCTCTACGGATTCAAGGGTGGCAGGGGCTTCTGCGACAGGAACCTGTTTTTTGTGGGTGAGTTGCAAGGGGAGTGTGACAAAGAAGGAACTGCCTTTTCCGAGAGTACTTTCCAAATGGATTTCTCCTTGAAGGAGTTGTACAAGTTTCAGCGTGATGGATAGTCCCAAACCAACCCCTTCTTCCCCTTGTGCACTGCTCAGGCGGGTAAATTCCTTGAAAATCATTTGTTGTTCTTCCGCAGTCATTCCGCATCCTGTATCGCGTACGGTGATGCAAAGCAGGCGGCCGTGCATTTTGGCGCGAAGGAGGATATGCCCCTGCCGTGTGAATTTCAGGGCATTGCTTAACAGGTTGTCCGTAATCTGCCGGATGCGGAAAGCATCGCCGGTATAGGTCCGTCGGGTTTCGGGAGAGGTCTCGAATTGCAGTGCCAATCCTTTTTTTTTCGCCATGGGCAAGAAGCTTTGGGCTATGGTGCGTAAGAGTTCGTCCGGACTGAAGCTGACTGGGTGCAAATCCATTTTATGGGCTTCCAGCTTGTGATAGTCCAACAAAGAACCGACGAGGCTGAGCAGATGTTCGGACGAGCTGCGGATATTGTCCAAATAGTTTTTGGGGCGGTTTTCCCGGACGTAGGGAACCAGGAGTTCCGTGTACCCCATGATGGAACCTACCGGTGCCTTGATGTCATGTGTCACGGTCAGCATCAATTTCTCGCGGGAAACCAAGAGGTCTTCGGCTCTTTTCTTGGATTTTTCCAACTCGTGGCGGTAATGGTTGCTTTTGGTGATGTCACGCCATACGATGACGAAAAAGACAATGGCTAAAAGGATGGCAGCCGTGGCGATGAGTCCGGTCGTGAGGGCTGCCTGTTTCCGCACCATATAGGCTTTCCGGCTTTCTTCTTCCAACCGTTGCTGTTCTTCCTTCTCGATGCTTTCCAGGAGTTGCGTGACGCGGTTGTTAAGTTCGAGGCTCGTGTACCAAAGCCGTTCCGCTTGCGCGTTGATGCGTTGCCGCCGTCGGCTGTTATATTGTTTCATGCTGCTTTCTATGCTGTCCAGGATATGTGCAAGGGTGTCTCTTGCGTTGAATTCTTGATGGATGGTGTCCGTTTCCAAGATTTGCACGGTTTGTTTCACGGCGGTAGTGTCCGCTTCTGGTTTATGGAAAGCGGAAGCCAACCGTTGGAAGAAATTCTTTTTCGGTTCTTTCACCGTGTAGGATTTGTCTTTCTGTATGATTTGCCGGGTAATATGCGGCTTTTGGATGACGGTGTCCTGGCTTTTGACAAGTAGGCTGATTTGGTGTTGGTAAATCTGCGGGGCGGAGTTGTTCTCCAAAGTCAATACCAACCGTTTCATGTTTTCCTGTTTGCCGGTCAGCAAGGAAGACAGTGTGTCTAGCCGGGCCTTTTGCAGGGAATCGGTGAATAAAGTGTCCAATGCAGATATGGTCTGTTGTACGTTTGACATGGATTGCACGTATTTGCGGTATGCCTCCCAACGGCCGAAATGGACGGCCTGGCCGATGTTTTCCGTTTCATAAAGTTGGCTGACGAGTTGGTGGGTCACTTTCCGGCGTTCTGCCAACGTCTGTTCATTGCCGGACATCCGGGCCAGTGAGGAGGTTTGGTGGTAAATATAATAGATGGAACCCAACAGGAGACAAATCAATAAAAAGTATCCGCAGGCGATTTTGAAGGATGTATTTTGTTTCATAAGAGTAAGGCTGTGGCTGTTCATTCCTTTTGCAAAACTAAGAAAAACTTCCGAAAAGAGGGAAGAAGACGGCTTCAAAAGTCTTTTTGCCGCAAAAATCGTATTTTATTACGGGAATGTATGGTGCCTGGCAGGATGATGGCCCTTATCTTTGACATCATTTTGTATATGCAACTTAACCTTTTAGAACCGATGAATGTATTAAAAGTAAGGTCTCTGGCCTTGGCGATGTTTTGCGCATGCCTGTCCGTTCCTGTGGCCGGGCAGCTCAGACAGCAAAGTTTTTTGAGTGAGAAATGGGATTTCCGTCTGGATAGGGATGAGGCGGAAGACGTATGGGAGCAAGTGGACGTGCCCCACACATGGAATGCGAAAGACGGCACGTCACCCGATTATTACAGGGGCGACGGCACGTACCGTTACACCTTGTCCGTTTCGTCCGCGATGATGAAAAAACGTATCTTTTTGCGTTTCGAGGCGGCGAGCCAAAAGGCGGAAGTGAAACTCAACGGACAGGAGGTAGGAGAACATGTGGGAGGTTTCAATGCCTTTTGTTTTGAAATCACACCCTACGTGCATGCCGGCGAGAACCTGTTGGAGGTCGCCGTGTCCAACCGTAAGGAGTTGAACATCGCTCCGTTGGAGGGGGACTTCACCGTCTTTGGCGGCATCTACCGGCCTGTCTCGCTCCTGCTGTTGCCCAAGGCTTGCATTACGCCTTTGGATTATGCTTCTTCCGGGGTATATGTCAGTCAACAGGTCAGCGAGCGACGTGCGGACTTGTCGGTAGTCACTAAAGTGGACAACGGACTGAAACGGGTGAAAGAATTGTCAGTGAAGACGGACGTGTTCGATGCCGCCGGTAAACTGGTGGCGACGGCCACCACCTCCCAAGCTGCGGAAGGACAGGCACGGCTCGATTTTACGAACCGGTTGACGGTGGACAACCCTATGTTGTGGGACGGGCGTAAATCGCCTTACTTGTATCGTGTTTTCGTGGAGCTGAAGCGGGGCAAGGAAGTGTTGGACACCCTGTCGCAGTATGTCGGCCTGAGATCTTTCCGTGTGGACGCTGAAAAAGGTTTCATCCTGAACGGGAAGCCTTATAAGATAAAAGGAGTGAACCGCCATCAGGACCGTCCGGACAAGGGGTGGGCCATCTCTTCGGCCGACCACCGGGAGGACATGTCACTCATCAAGGAAATCGGTGCCAACGGCATCCGGTTGGCACATTATCCGCATTCGGACGAGTTTTACACCCTGTGCGACCGCGAGGGCATGTGGGTCTGGGCCGAGATTCCTTTGGTCGGCAAAGCCTTGGACACCTCGGAATTCACGGAGAACATGAAAACGGAGTTGACGGAACTCATCCGGCAGAATTTCAATCACCCTTCCATTTTCTGTTGGAGCCTGTCGAACGAACTGTCCAAGGGCGAGGTGGAAGGATTGATTTCGGAACTCAATGACGTGGCCCACCGCGAAGACCCGGGACGGCTGACCGTATTGGCCTCCAATGTGGAGGGTCGGCCGGAAAACACCGTGCCCGACCTTTTGGCGTTCAACACTTATCCCGGTTGGTATTGGGCGGAGCCTTCGGAAATGAAATCCACTTTGGAGCGTTGGAACCGTAAGGGCGGTGGAAAAGGCATCGCCGTGAGCGAGTATGGAGCCGGTGCAAACGTGTGGCACCATTGGCAGACGGGAAAGAAGACACCGAAGGCCGATGGGGTGTTCCATCCCGAAGAATGGCAGGCCACGGTGCACGAACAGACTTACGATGCCATCAAGCGCTGCGGTTTCGCGTGGGGTTCTTTCGTCTGGAACATGTTCGATTTTGCCAGTGCGTCGCGCAACGAGGGTGATATGCCGGGGATGAATGACAAAGGTTTGGTCTCTTACGACCGTAAGATACGGAAGGACGCTTTCTACTTTTATCAGTCGGAATGGTCGGAAGAGCCGGTGGTACATATCACTAGCCGGAGGGACGTGGCCCGTCGGGATTCTTTGACAGATGTCAAAGTATATACGAATTGCGAAACCGTCCGCCTGAAAGTGAACGGGAAGGATTGCGGCAGTCCGGAGCGCGACGGAAGCGTTTGCATCTGGAGGAAGGTAGGTTTGAAGCACGGGGAGAACCAAGTGGAGGCTTTCGGGCATCGGGGCGGACAGGAGTTCTCTGACCGTTGCAAATGGGTGCTTTTCTGAGTGCGATGAGGCTTCCGTCAGGTAAATGTTATTTACGGCAGAAAGCCTGAAACCGTTGTGCTGAGATTTGAAAATCGTTCTCAGCACAACGGAAAATCGTTCTGCGCCAAATGATTTTTTATTTGGCGCAGAACGATTTTTAAATGATAAACAATTGAATTTTAATAATTTAAAGGATTTGAGTGGCTGTTCCGGATATTTTACGTTTTATATCCTCCGGATACTTCTTTGAAAGCCACTGTATTCGGATTATTCCAAAATCACCAGGTCCTTGCCTTCCATGACTGATTCGCCTGGCGTGACACAGATTTCCGAGACCCGTCCGGCACGGTCGGACGTGATGTTGTTTTCCATCTTCATGGCATCCAGGATAACCACCGTGTCGCCGCGCTTGATTTCGTCGCCCGGTTTCACCTTCACGTCTACTATCACACCCGGAAGCGGGGCTTTCACGCCGTACTTCTTGGGTTTGTC
>OHEI01000555.1_pt1 | contig 14580 bp, 10 predicted proteins | sample 1567241 | NCBI WGS metagenome assembly OHEI01 (sample SAMEA3879565, study PRJEB24766) | human gut metagenome | biome: human-associated habitat; feature: feces | place: USA | collected 1985/1987 | reverse complement strand
CTAGAACTTTTCATGTTGTCAGTGTCTGTTAATAACCAGGATTCTGTGTCAATACGCTCTCTCCCGTCGCCTCGTCCTTAGGGTATATCTGTATCTGTTTCACAGGAATAGGATAGAGATAGTCTTTCTCCTCCCACTTGTAAGTCTGGTCCTTGAACTGGATGAGATATCCGCTCGTGCCTTCTGAAAGAGTGTTCTCCTTGCCCTCGGATACGTCCAATGTGTTTTCGCAGTCCGTAGATGGCTTGGTGCCGGTGTAGATGCAGAGGTCAGGAGTACCGTCATTGTTCATGTCATATTCGCCGAGTCCCGGGAACCAGCAGCCGATGAAGCCAGGTCCCAATGTGTTGGAAGCCGGACAGAGCTGCTGACCTTCGTGCCAGCGCAACATGTCCCAGAGTCGGAAGCCTTCATTCACCAGTTCCACAGTACGCTCACGTCTGATTTCGAGTATAAGCCCCTTGTCCGCTCCGTCCAGATGCTTGTCGGTGTAGTATGAGCTGAGGAATGCGTCAGGAGTGCCGTTCGCCTTCGTCACGTCAAGGGCAGGCATGCCTACGCGGGCGCGTATGACATTGACAGTCTGGTCAATGACGGTCTGGTCGGCTTCTCCGAGTTCGGCCTTGGCTTCGGCGTAGTTCAGGAGGACCTCGCCATATCTGAATATGGCATAGTCGGTAGTCGATGTGCCCGCGCCGTCATGAGTATCATCAGAGAAGTACTTGATAGGCCTGTAGCCGCTTCTGTCATAGTCCTTGCAGCTCGGATAATATTTGGTGGAAGCATCCGTGCCCACGGCCACATAGTCAGGAGCCGCGATGGTCTGAGCCATACGGGGGTCACGATTCTTGAACTCCTGGTTATACTGCATCGTCTGCCATCCTTCCTGGCTCTGGAACGGCGTGCCGTCTGCCATAAGATAGTGATATGCAAGCGCTCTGGTGAGGGAGTGCCTCTGGTTCTTGTATTTGAACTGCACTCCGTGGCGGATGTTCATCTCATCGGTATAGAGATACCTTCTGGACAGGATCGTCTCACTGGTCTCGGCATCTTCCAGCACGAAGAAGTCCCTGTAAGGCTGGCCCTTGACGATGGTCTCGCCCTTGTACATCTTGTATTTTCCGTAGTCAATGACGGCCTTCGCGGCGTCTGCCGACTGACGGAGGAAATATTCTGATGACAATGTCAGCTGCGTGCCGTCGTCCTTCGTGTAGGTCTCGTCCGGAACGTCATGGTATTTTCTCCATGTACCTTCAAAGAGGGCTACGCGGGATTTGAATGCGTATGCAGCATATTTGTTTATTCTGTAAACGCCTTCCGTCCATGTAACAGGCAGTCCCTCAATGGCTTTGTCCAGGTCTTCCATGATTTTCTGCATCACGAAGCCCCTGCTGTCGCGTGCTCGGTAGAGCGAAGCCTTGTCATTGGCTGAAATCACATGGTCATACCAAGGGATGTCGCCATATTTGCGGACTTTTTCATAATAGAACATTGCCCTGAAGAAATAGGCGACGCCGTCGTATTTCTTGCGGATATCCTCGCTCGTACAGTTTACCGAATGTTCGAGATAGTAGTTCAATGCCCTCAGGTTGGACCATGTGCTTGAACTCCAAGATTCGTTTTCAGCGGAGCGGTTGCCCATCTGCAAGCTGCTCAGGGCGACATGGTATTCGAGGTCATTGTCCTGAAGTGCGCCGTCGGTCGTGTTGTCCGGGGAAGGCAGCATCGTGTAGAAGCCGTTGGTGGCCAGTTCGAGCTCTTTCTCGCTGGTGTAGAACGTCTCCGGAGAGAGGCTCGTTTCAGGGAATTTGTCCAGAAAGCCCTCGCATGACGAGAACGCGAGCACTGACAGCCCTGAAATAAAAACAGCATATATCTTTTTCATGTTCATTCTCTGTTTTAGAAGGTTATGTCAATTCCGAGAGATACGGTCCTTGAGAATGGATAGATACAGTCATCACTCTGGTTGGAAGATGCCGTAGCCACCTCAGGGTCGATGTATTTGGAGTGTCTCTTCATCGGAGACCAGTACCAGAGGTTTTCTCCGGTAGCATAGATGCGGATTTTCTCCACAGCCTTGTTCTGCCTGATAGGGAGGGTATAGCCCAGCGTTATGTTCTTCAGGCGGATGTAGGCAGCATTCTGGAGATACCTGTCGGTATTTACGCCGAGTGCGGAGCCGGAATATGTGGTATAACCACGTCTTCTAGGGAAATATGCGTTTCTGCGGTCCTCAGTCCACGTTTTCGACTCGAAGTCCGTAGGCACGAACGAGGATGCAGGGAAGCCGTAGAGGCTCCAGAAATATGAGCAGGTCTTAGGAGGCATCCAGTCGCAGTGTCCTATTCCCTGGAAGAATACCGAGAGGTTGAAACCATACCAGTCAATGTCTCCTCTGAATGAATAGGTGTATCGCGGAAGGCTGTTTCCGATGATGTAGCGGTCTCCCGGCTTGCCCACGGTGTTTTCATCCGTGTTGATGACGCCGTCACCGTTTCTGTCCACGAACTTGACGTCACCGGCCTTCAGTTTGGCAAGCGCAGCCACGCCGCAGGAATAGACGGAGTTGTTGACCGCCCTGTCATTGATCCTGGCCTGATACTCAGCGGCTTCCGCATCCGTCTTGAACAGACCTGCCACCTGGTATCCCCAGATGTCACCGAGCCGCTTTCCTACATAATGCTGGCTGAGGGACTTGGTAGGGTTGTCGAATTTCGTAATGGTCGTCACGTAGTCGCCGAGGGAACCGGAAACCGAGTAATAGAACGGACGACCCGCCAGTTTCACCTGGTCTTTCCAGGTCAATGTTATTTCATATCCCTTGGTCCGGAGGTCCGCTCCATTGATTTTCGGCGAGCTGGTTCCGAATACTGCCGGAAGTTCCTGCGAAGAGGTAAGCATGTCCTTGGTGTCCCTGATATAGAAATCGGCACTGGCCGTCAATCTGTTGCTGAGGAATCCGAGGTCAAATCCGAGGTTATAGGTGATGACCGTTTCCCATGTGAGGCCTTCAGTGATGGCACCAGGCGTGCTGACCTTGCCGGCAAGATTGGTGCTGTCGAAGGTATAGTTCATCATTGACGTGGACAATGTGCTGATATACGAGTAGTTGCTTACCTGCTGGTTGCCGAGGGAACCGTAGGAGACACGAATCTTGGCATTGTCCCACCAGCTTTTCAGGTTGCCCCAGAATTTTTCTTCGGAGATACGCCAGCCGGCTGACGCGGACGGGTAGAATGCCCATCTGTTTCCTCTTGCGAAACGGGAAGAACCGTCCTGCCTGCCGGAAATCTCGAACAAATATTTGCCCGCATAGTCATAGTTCACTCTGGCGAAGAAGCCCAATGTCCTGTAAGCGGTGTTGCTTTCGTCGGCTCTCTCGATGGTGCCCTGCGCCATGTTGATGAATGCAAGCTTGTCGGAGATGGAGCCTTTCTGGCGGATGGTCGATGTGGATGACCTGTAGTCCTGAAGCTGCGCTCCGGCCACTGCCGTGAAATTATGTTTACCCCATGACTTGTTCACATTGAGATAAGCATTGGCGACATGCCCGTTGAGGTAGGAACGGCCCTCCTGATAGAAGTCATAGACGGAGCCGTTGGTCATTTCCGTGATCTTCTTCATGTTCTTGTCCCAGGTGTTGGCGGTAGGATAAGAACGGTAGCTGTTCAGGTTGTCACGTCTTCTGTAAGTGTAGTCTGCTGTGATGTTCAGCCACTTGGTAAGGTCGAACACGAGTCTGTTGGTGACCACCCAGTAGCCGACCTTTCTGGAGTTCTTGTTCCTGCCGTCCGTGAACACGCCGCCACGTCCTGATGCGATAGGAGAATCGGCGAACTGGATGCCGTTGGTGTACATTGTGGTAGTGCCGTCAGGGTTTACCGGGACGATGGTCGGGCTGATGTTCTGAGTAATGTTCCAGAGAATACCCTCTGACTTCAGGTCCTCGGAGCCGTCCTGCTCCCAGAATCCGCCGTAGTTGTAGGCAGATCCTTCATAGCTTAAGTTTCCGGTGTAGCGGAGCCATGGTTTTACCTTCGCGTTTACCTTCGCGCGGAAAGAATACCCGTTCAGGATATCCTCGCTGGCATTGTTGAATACGCCCTCGCGATAGAGGTAACGGCCGCTGACATAGTAGTTTATCTTGTCATTTCCACCATTGATGGTGACATTGTGTTCTGTTTCCGGCCTTGTTCTCTTGAGCACGTAACCGTACCAGTCGAAGTTTCCGAGATAGCGGTATTTGCCTTTGTCATTGGTATAGACCCACGGCCTGTCAGGGTTTTCCGTCTTGTCGAACCTGCGGTCGTAGAGCATCTGCATTTCCTCATCGGTGTAATTCCATGCGTTATAGCCCTTTGGCGAGTTCTTGGTAAATTCATTGGAGAGGGTCACATAGTCATAACCCGTAGTCACGAAATCCGTGCGGGTGGTGTTGAATGCCACGCCGCCACGTCCGTTGTAGGTCACTTTCAGGTCTCCTGACTTACCGCTCTTGGTGGTGATGAGAACCACACCGGCAGATGCTGTCGCACCGTAGATGGCGCAAGACGAAGCATCCTTGAGCACCGACACAGATTCGATGTCATTAGGATTCACTTGTGTCAATGAGGACTCGATACCATCCACAAGAATCAGCGGACTGCCCGAGTTCAATGACACCTGTCCGCGGATTTTCACATTGTACTGCTTGCCCTCGATAGAACCGCTGCTCATGCTCATGAGAAGTGACGGATCCGCGCCCTGGAGAGCCTGCGCCGCATTGGTTACCGGCCTGTTGTTCAAGTCTTTGCCGCTGATGACGCCTACCGCTCCGGTGAGGTTCACTTTCTTCTGGACACCGTAGCCGACCACGACTGATTCTTCGAGAAGGTCAATGTCTTCTTCCAGATTTATGACAATGCCGGCGGTCTGGCTGCCGAATCTTGACGAGTAGTCCTTGTAGCCCATCATTGACACGACAAATGTGCGTCCCGGAGCGGCCTGGATGGAGAACTGGCCGTCAATATCGGTCATGGCGACATTGTCCTTCTTGCCGTCGAGCATAATCATTGCGCCGGGAACCGGCCCTGACGAGTCCACTACTTTTCCTTTGTATTCGACCTGGCTGACAGCTTTCTGTTCAGCTTTCACGACGAGGATTATTTTTCCGTCAATGCCGGCCTGCATTCCTGTTCCTTCGAGGATTGCAGTCATGGCTTCAAGCACCGGTTTTCCGGATGGCGGAGTAACCTGCCTTTTCACGTCGAGAAGACTCTCGTTGTAAGCTATTGTCATACCCAGCTGATGCTCAATAGCTTCAAACGCCTGCCTGACTGTCATTGGCCCGGCCTGGAAATTCACGACCATATTTTGGGCGTGAACCCCGATGACCGGCATAATGGTCAGGAGAAGCGCGATCAGATAATGTTTAATCTGCTTCATAGACTTAGTTATTAATATTTAGTTCAAGTTATGTTTCTTCGTGGTGGGGTCGTCCGGACCGGCGTACCGGACTTACCTTATATATATGCAGCCGTTTTCTATACTGTACTTCATCCCAGGTACAAGTTTGCATATCGCACCGAGCATCTGCTCCATGGACTCGCCCTGTATGAACTTGGCTGTCAATATCATGTCATCGTACTTTCCGGAGGTTATATAAGTATTTATACCGTATTTGCGCTCAATCGCCTTGACAATCGTATGGATATTCTCTGAGCGGAAACACATGTCGCCGCGTTTCCATGCGGTATCTTCTGCCGAATTGACACGGAGTATGGAGGACTTCCCGGTCTGTCTGTCGTAATCGAGACGCTCGTTCGGAACCATAAGGATACTTTCGCCGCTTCCTTTCAATGTCGCAGAGATGCTGCCTTCGCACAATGTCGCCGAAGTGCCGCTCGACTCCGGATATGCATTCACATTGAATGTGGTTCCGTGCACCTGGATGGTGAGGTCAGCCGTGTTCACCATAAACGGAAGCGTCTCATTATGAGTCACTTCGAAAATCGCCTCACCGGAAAGAAATACGGTGCGCTCAGTACTGCTGAACTTTTCCGGATAAATCAGCACCGACCCGGCATTGAGCGTAATTCTGGAGTGGTCCGGCAATATTATCTCGCGGGTTTCGCCGTTGTGCGTAGAGACTTCGCAGAGTTTCGGGCTTTCTGCGCCTGCTTGTCCGCGATGCTGTCATTAAGTTTCAATGTAATCCACGGGACGAAAATAAGCATTGCCGCTGCCGAGGCGCAGGTCAATGCGATTCGACGGATTCGCTGACGGAGTCCGATGCGCATAATTGCCGACTGAGCTTTCTCGCGGCGGTCCGCTGAAGACATCACCTTGTCAAAAGCGTCATCCAGTTCTTTTTCCGGCATTGTGTTGCCGAAATGCTTTTCCCACTCGTTGCGGATATCGTTATTGGTCATAGTCTGCTGTTATCAGATGTAGTCGTCAAAACACCGATAAGACAACAAACTGCCAACTCACACCCAATGGAATTTCAATTTTTTCTGTTTTTTTTAATTTTTTGTAACAGCGACACATTTCGCATAATTTTGTTATATCTTTGTGGATGTGAGCGGAGAGCAATCGGACGTATCACCATAATTCAATATAACACAGATGTTTACGGAGATAGAAGAAAGAGTGTTGATGGAACGCACTGCTGCGGGCGACAGAAGCGCGTTCAGGTCTCTTTTCGATGTTTATTATCCTGTGGTCCACGGCTTCATGAGCAGCATTCTGCCGACAAGAGAGGATGCATCTGATGTGGCTCAAGAAGTATTCATCAAGCTCTGGCTCATGCGTGCGGCACTTCCTGACATCACTTCGCTCCGCTTTTACCTCTATCGGATGAGTCTGAACCAGACGATCAACTTCATGAAGAAGGACAGATTCCGCAACAGTTCCGTACTTGCGGACATTCCATATGATCAGATGGTGGAAGAAGTCATTGACATGAAAGACAAGGAAGCTTTCATAGCTTCGGTAGTGGAACGCATGCCCGAGCAGAGGCGCAAAGTATTCGTGATGAGCCGCTTCGAGAACCGGTCCAATGATGAGATTGCGTCAATTCTGAACATCAAGAAGAAAACCGTGGAGAATCACCTGAACCTTGCCCTGAAGGAACTCCGCACCGCTCTCCCCGCCTCCCTTTTCCTGTTCATCGCATTTTTTTAATATCCCTTTCAGGATATCAGCCTTCCGTTGCTATATTGTAAATAATGGACTTAATCTTTTCGATATAGGCGTCGACCTTTGGGAAACAAGGCTCTACATCCTCCCGGGTCCAATCTAAGAAATCATCATAATCGCCAGTATGACGCATATTCTGTAATCGAGCTAACAGAGCGCCATCTTCTTTAGTCAATACGCCGGTTCGCACATAATGCTGACCAATCATTCCAATTGTACCTTCATGTGTTTTCGCCATCAATCCGGCGCTGACCAAAAGGGCTGAGGAAGCATAATAAGCAGCATAATACAAGCGATTAGCCGCGAGCGTCCAATGTTCCATCGAAGCACAATCTTCAGCCTCAACGAAAACTCCCTCAGCCTTTTCAAGTCGATATACGACAATTGCTTTTCTTTCTTCGTCTGTTAATGGCATAGGCGAATTCCTTCCAATTGAACATTTTTGTAAAATGGAGTAATGCTTCTCTTGCTCCAATCCTCAAAAGAATAAATTAATGGATTAATCTGTTCGCCTACAGACCAGCCATAATCCACGAAAGGATAGGCAAATTTCTCAAAGTCTTCACCGGTGGCTTTTCCACCATCAATCAGTATAAGGATATCCCAGTCGGAATCAGTTCGCGCATCTCCACGTGCTCTCGAACCGAAAAGGATGACTTCTGCACCCTTCGGCAACACATGAGAAGCGACCTCTCTCATTCCTCGTATTATATCCTTTGTACTCATACAGTTACAAATGTACAAACTATTTGCAAAAAAACAAATCCGGGAACAGACGCAGCGCGCAAAGTGCTGTTTATCAATAAGATAAGCGTTTTCAGAGTTGATGATATTGCAACTCTGAAAACGCTTAAACTGTTATGGCAGAGCCTTTTACGCGCTGCACTAAATGTGTCGTCCTGAAAAAATCTACTGCAAACCGCGGGCACGGACGAGAGCGTCAGGGTCGGGATCGGCGCCACGGAACTCGTGATAGAGAATCATCGGCTCCTCGCTGCCGCCTTTCTCGAGGAAGAGTGAACGGAACTTCCTGGCCATTTCAGGATTCCAGAGACCATTGCTCTGCCAGAACTCGAAGGCATCCTTGTCCAGGACCTCTGCCCAGAGGTAGCCGTAGTAGCCGGCACTGTAACCGCCGCCGAAAGTGTGGTTGAAATACGTGCTGCGGTAACGTGGGATAATCTCGCCGATGAGACCCATCTCCTTGCATACCTCATTCTCGAACGCGGTGATATCCAAGCTGTTCCAGTCAGTATCAGGACCAAGTTCATGCCATTTCATATCCAGAATTGAAGCGGCGCAAAGCTCTGTGGTCATGAAGCCCTGGTTGAACTTGAGCGAATTGTTGATCTTGGCGACCAATGAATCAGGAATGACTTCGCCTGTCTGATAGTGATGGGCATACTCGGCGAGAATCTCAGGCTGGAACGCCCAGTTCTCATTGAACTGCGAGAAAGTCTCCACGAAATCGCGGGTCACATTGGTACCGCTCACATCCACGTAACGGCATTTCGTGAGCATTCCGTGCAATGCATGACCGAACTCGTGGAACGCGGTCTGAACCTCGTCGATGGTAAGCATTGTCACCGTATCCTCCGGCTGGCCGAAGTTGCAGACATTGATGACGATAGGACGGATATCCTTGCCGGTAGCATCCACATACTGTTCACGAAAGTTGGACATCCATGCGCCTCCACGCTTGGTACTGCGCGGAAGGTAGTCCGTAAGGAAGAGGCTGAGCTGTGAGCCGTCCGCATCCAGGACTCTATATACTTTCACCTCAGGATTATATACAGGAAGTCCCTCAACAGGCACGATCTTGACGCCATAGAGCTTTTCAGCCGCAGCGAACACACCCTTGCGGACATTGTCCAGTTGGAAATACTGTTTGGTCACGTTCTCATCGAGGTCATACTGAGCCTTACGTACTTTCTCAGCATAATACCACCAGTCCCACGGCTGAATCTTCGTACCTGCAGGAAGGATGCCGGCCTCAATGTCCTTGTCCATAAACTTCTGCATTTCAACGACTTCCTCCTTGGCCTTCGCCACAGCCTTCACCATAATCTTGCTGAGGAAAGCATCCACGGTCTGATGGTCGTGAGCCATCTTGTCACTCAAAATCTGGTCAGCGGAACAATCATATCCGAGAAGCTTAGCCTTCTCCGTACGAAGACGCATGATATCCAGGATAACCTGTTTGTTGTCATTGGCATTGTCATGATTTCCGCGGGAAGAATATGCCTTGAAAGCGGCCTCACGCTTGGCCCTGTCCTCGCAGGTGGTCATGAATACAGGGTAAGACGAAACCGGAATACCGATCTCTGACTTGAAAGCATTGCTCTCCGCGAGAAGATTGTTGCCGAACTTCTGCTGAAGCACAGCCAGCTCGGAACTGATTTCCTTGAAACGAGCCTGTTCAGCCTCACCGAGAGCCACGCCATTGTCTATAAAGCTGTCATACAACTTCTTGGTAACGACATACTGCTCGCGGTCGAGAACCTCAGCATTGTCCAAAACCGCTTTCACACGGGCGAAGAACCCCGGATTCATGAAGATGTTGTCAGATGCTGCGGTAACAAGAGGAGTCACCTCGTCCATCACCTCCTGCATCTGCGGAGTCGCATCTGACTCTGAAACATTGTAAAGGACTCCGAGAGTCTTGGCAAGCAATTTTCCGGAGAGTTCGTACGCTGCGACGGTGTTTTCGAAAGTCGGAGCCTCTGCATTGGCCACGATGGCATCGACCTCGGCCGCCTGCTGCTTGATACCCTCTTTCACAGCCGGAACATAGTCGCTGACTCTGATCTTGTCAAAAGGAGGATAACCGCCTTCCAACGTCCATTCCTTCATGAAAGGATTGCAATTACAAGCCGACATCATCATAATCGTCGCTCCCAAAATAAATATCTTTTTCATAATGAACTATTTGACTATTTCCACGCCATCAAGGTCAATGAGTGTGAACTGCGCACTGCCTTTGTATGTGGTCAGAATTCCTTTTACATTGATCTTCGCGCCCTCATTAAGAATCTTCTTGTCAATCTGGGTGTCAGCAAATTTCGAGTAGCCGCTGGTACGGATCTGAACATCTATAGAGCCCATCTTGAAATACTGGCTTATGGTATAGGCGGAAGCGTTCTTCGTCAATTCCTTCTTCAAGTCAGTGACCTTGCGGCCTGTATTGGTCTTTCCCTCATCGAAAACGCCGCTGTTCAGATAATTGAGGAAGCCCTGCTTGGACATGGCCCAAGTGGTTACGCCCCAAGTCTTGTCAGAGAAGAAGATACGGTTGTCATTGTCGCTCGTATCCTTGTTCGGGTCGATATAGACAAGCAGGAAAATCTGATTTCCGTAGGTAAGGCCGTCGAGTTCCACGTAGCTGCCCACGAGTTCCGGCTTGAAGCCCTTATTAGGATCCCCATCCACCAGAAGCTCCTTATAATCCGTCATTTTCTTGGCCGCTACCGGCGTTCCGATCTCGCCTCTGAATATGTGTGTGTCAATGATATACTGCACCTCGATATAGGATGTTTCGTACTTGGAGTCATTGCTCTCCCAGCCGAGCTGGACCATGCCGTTGTATGCGCCGAGAGTAAGACCGCTGCATTTCACATATACCCACTGACCGAGTTTGTAGTCATTGTACAGACCGTTCTTTCCGAGCTTCAGCTCGATTCCGCCTGTCTCGTCCTGGATATAAAGACTCTTGTACACATTGCCTGACCTGTCCTCGGAAATCACCTGACCGCCGATAACGATGTCATCACTGATTGTCACAGGAGTTCCCGGAGTAGTGTATAACTTCTTGAGATCCAGAATCGTAGTGTTCGGGGTCAATGTCACCGGCGTATAGACGTCGGCCTTGCCATAATCCCCGGTGAAGACCGGCTCCCATTCGTCGCAGGAAGCGAGCGCTGCCAGTGAAACAGCCGCAGCTCCGATTATGTTAAATATCTTGTTCATATTAGAATCTGAAATAAATGTTCAACATATAGTTGATTCCGCTCATGTAGAAATACTTGGAATCAAACCTGTAGTAACGCTCCTTGCTCACGGTATTGTCCACGAGACGGGTCTGCTCGTAACCGCCGGTGCGGAGATTCGTAGTATTGAGAATGTTCTTCACCTGAAGAGAGAAGCCGAGCTGGTAGTTTCTCTTGATGTACCAGGACTTGCCCACACTCGCATTGACAAGAACAGCACCCTTGAACTTCTCCTGAGCGGCCATATACTCGATTTCGGTAGGAGTAACGGTCTTGTCCGGACCTGAGGTAGCCATGTCGGTCCTGTAAAGAGGGTTCATGTCCAGATATGCGAAGTCGAAGTAGTCCACGTCGGCATCCACGAACCAGTAGTTCTTGTTCCAAGACAGGCCGAGACTTGTAGCAAGCTGTGGAGTGCCTGAAACATAATGTTTTACAGTCTTGCCATCAGCAGTAGGATGACTCTTCCAGTAAGGGATGGTCACGCCATAGGTATCCTCTACGATAGCCGCGCTGTTGTCATAAGTCTGGTACATCTTAGGGTTGGAAGTGTAAACGAACTGGCCGTAGGAGACCACACCCTGGAGAGCAAGGTTCGGAACCGGAAGCGGCACCTTGAAACCGAGCTCGAGACCGATATGACGCTGGTCAATACCGCTCATCGCGAAGTTGGTGAAGGAGTTCTGCGCATCGTCGTAGAAGCTCATCACCTTGGACTGGTCCTTGATGGCTGTATAGTAACCGGTTACACGGACATCGTAGCCTGAATTGCTGTAAGCATAGTTCAGGTCTGCGGTCAATGTCTTGTTTGTCTTAAGATTCGGGACAATGCTGTTTCTTGTTCTCGGGGAGATGAACGCCTGGTTGAAATTAGGCGCATCAGCGATGAACGCGGCATTTGCATAAACCCTATGGCCGCCAGGTATCACGTAGCTGACATTGAGTTTGGCAGCACCAGTCAGGAAATCCTTGACCTCGGACTTGCCGAGCGAAGTGATGGCGTCACCTGTAATAGGGTCGTAGGTCGTGATGACCTTTCCTTCGTAAGTCATCGGCTGTCCATTGGCATCAAGACCAGGGAAAAGACCCTTGCGGAGAAGACCTTCTCTCCAATATTTGGTGTAACCGATACGTCCTGCCAATGCCACATCCAGACCGAACTTGGAGAATTTGCCTGAAACCCAAGCCTCTGCACGTCTTACATTTGCATAGTAGTCGTAACCGTATTTGTCGCCCTGCTTCAATGTCTGGGCCTTACCGTTCTTCAGATAATAGTCCAGGTCATTCTGGTACATTGTCACAGAAGAAGCATAGTCCCTCTCCGCGAACTGGTCAATGTTCACGTAATAGTCACCGCCGAGCAGATCGTCCAGAATCTTGTAATACTCGGTTCTGTTCCATTTGTAGGAAAGGCCGCCGGCCAATGTGAAACAATTCACCGGGCTCCACTTCGCGTTGGCAGCGAAGTTCAAGTCCTGCTGGTCAGTCCTGCGTTCCTCGATAACATACTTCGAGCGGTTGCCGTCAGCAGTGCTGTTCATGGCATTGACAGCATACAGTCTGTCCCAGTTTATGTGAGTGATGCTAGGAATATCCTGCTCCCACTGCTCTTTCGCCCACATGTACTTGGAATAGTTCAGACGGTTGTAGTCAGTATTGTCCATGAAGAAATAGCTCGGAAGATTACGGTAGTAATCAGGTCTCGGATCCGGAGCATCGTACCAGTCAAGTGCAGTATAACCGTTCTTGCCGAAGCGGTAAAGCACTGTAGCAGAAGCCTTCAGCTTCTTGGACTCAGGGGTGAAGTCATATTTCAGGATGGCGATAGGCTCGTGAGTCTTCTTCACGCGGGCATTGCGCACCTTGCCATTGTAATAACCCCAGTTGGAGTTGTACATATTGTCGCCCATAAGGTCATACACCTCCTGGGTAGAACCGTTCTGCGCACCCCTCTGACCAGGAGCCGCCATGAAGGTCAGACCGAGTTTGTGCTCCTCGCCGAACTTCTTCTCCACGGAACCGTAGTAGCCGAATGAACGGTAATACACACCCTTGATCCAGTCATTGCCGCCGAGACGTGCAGATGCGCTGAATGCGTAGGACCAGCCGTTGTCGAGTTCGCCTGAAGAATAGGTCATCATCAGACGGAGACGGTACAATGCACTGTTGGTCAGCACGCTACCTCTCCAGCCGGTGCGGACTTTCGATGCCATCGGGTCAATGTTGGTGAGTCCGTTGTAGCCACCGAAGCCGTAGTCGGAAATCTCTGAACCGTTTACACTTTCCTTGCTGCGGACCGCCTCATTCAGACCGCTCCACAGAGAGTAAGGAGTGTAGCCGGTAATCGCGTCATTCATCCTCACGCCTGCCATATAGACATCCTGGGATTCGCTGGAATAGCCGCGCACGCGGAAACGAACAGAACTGAAGTTGTATCCTGCAATGTTGTTGAACACGTCATTCTGGCCGAAAAGGATGGTCGGGCTGTCCTGATAGCCTGAATCATCCAGGTCGAACTCGGTGAAGCTCGCGTCATCGACTTCTCCGACCTTGTGGACCGGGGTCAATGACAACTTGAACATATTCTTCACATAACCGTCATTGACAGTGACATTGACCTTGGACTGAAGATAGTTTGAATTCTCGATCACGAGGTCGTACATACCGTCCTTGAGGTCAGGAATATAGAATGATCCGTCAGCACCTGTGCGTACTGTGGCGATTTCCTGTGTGCCTGAATACAGTTTCAGGACTGCGCCGTCCAAGGCTGTCTTGGAAGAGCGGTCCACGACAACGCCTTTCACGCCTCCGGTAGGATTCTGAGCGGACATCGCCACCGAAAGAATCAGCGCTGAGATGGATAGAAGATATTTTTTAATCATATTGAATACTGTAATTACTTGTTGCTTACGATGATGTAGGTCGGATAGTGGTCACTGTAGCCGCCGATGAACGTACCGCTTGAGAATGTACGGAACGGAGTTCCCTTGTACTGTCCTTCCTGCTGTGTCATGAACGGCTGGCTGAATATGCGGCCGTAGTATTTCTTCTTCACGATAGGCTGGATCTTCAGAGTTCCCTTAGGAGCATTGGCCATCGCCTGGTTTACAAGGATGATGTCATAGATGTTCCAGGTGCCTCTGTAGGCGAGTGAGCCGTAACCTGCCTTGAGCATTGACAAGAACGGGGAGAAGAAGTCCTGCTCGCCGACTTCGGCGATGGTCTCCTTGCCGTGCATGTATGTTACCATGCTCTCGTCGGTAGGGTTGTCATTCATGTCGCCCATCACCATAATCTTGATGCCAGGATACTGTTTCATCAGTTCCAGTGAGTGCTCGTAGATGATTTCCGCGCCACGGCTTCTGAGGTCCTGTCCCTTGCCGCCGATACGTGAAGGAAGATGGGCCACGAAGAA
>OHEI01000541.1_pt1 | contig 14788 bp, 5 predicted proteins | sample 1567241 | NCBI WGS metagenome assembly OHEI01 (sample SAMEA3879565, study PRJEB24766) | human gut metagenome | biome: human-associated habitat; feature: feces | place: USA | collected 1985/1987 | reverse complement strand
TTGGCTTGTTATGCCAACCGGAAGGAGCCGTTACAGCAGGTTGTGGTGAGTGCAAACAAATACACTTCCCTGAAAGAGGCTTTTGCAGAAGCCTGGAAGACTTTGCTTTGCAAGAACTACCGTTTCAACAATTACGAACATACTTGGTACACGGGAGCTCAATTCGACCAATATGGTACGTATGAGCTGGAGCCGTATATCATGCCCGAAGATTGGGGAATCACTCGTCGTGTGATGAAGAAAGATCTTATCGGTACAGGCGATTTCCTATGGTATGAATTCCATCCGGAAGCTACCTTGAAGGCAGAAAAGGCTTCTGTGCCGTTGTTGCTTTTGCTGCATGGCAACAACAATGATCCGCGTACGCAGGCTGAGACATCCGGCTTCATTGAGTTGGCGGTTGAGGAGAACTTCATTGTTGCCGAATTGGAGTGGCAGGGCAACGGTTATGCTCCTATGGGGTTGGACGGCATCGAGCAGGTGGTGTATCATCTGTTGAAGACCTATCCGCAGATAGACCCTTCGCGGGTATATGCCGAAGGGCTTTCGGCAGGAGCCGCTACGGCTACGGGGCTCGGTATACGCAAGTCGCACGTGTTTGCCGCTGTGGGTGCCCAATCGGCTGGGCTGACCCCCGACCGGTATATGTTCGGCTACAATGGCGAAGCGCTGATGAACGAGGCGGTACAGAAACGGGGCAGTGTGGAGACCGCTTATTTCTCTGTGACGGGTACGGACGACGAAGTTGTGCCTTTTGTAAGCGAGAACAGTTGGCGCACCAATGCCTTTTTCTGTGCCTGGACTGCCTATCAGACCATGAACGGCATGGAGGTGAGCAGTCGACCTGACTTTTCCAAAGATGCCACCTTCGGCATAGCGCTGAAGGATAGGGAAGTGATTTCCACCAACAAGCGCGTCACGATGGAAGCGGGAGTGCTTTACAAGGGAAACATTCCGCTGATTAAAGTCGTGGCTGTGAATGACTACGGTCATTGGAACTTCAAGCCTGATGCACGGTTGATGTGGGATTTCATGAAACAATTCTCCCGCGACCCGCAGACGAAGAAACTGGTTTATAACAAGCGATAATCGGCAACTTTTATCGGAAGTAATCTCTATGCAGGCCACGGCTCTTTCTTTTAAGGGAATTAGAGGGAGCCGTGGGTGCTGATAAGGGATGTACAAGGTTTATTGATACTCACTCGGGTTTATACCGAATTGTTTTTTAAAGCAGGTAGAGAAGTGGGGAAGGGTATTGAAACCGGTCATGTCCGCTATTTCGGAGATGGTATAGGTCCCTTCCTTGATTAGTTCGGCTGCGCGGTTCAGTTTATAAGTTCTGAAGAAAACGCTTGGATTCTTGCCGGTTAACCCTTTCACCTTGTAGTAAAATTTGGTACGGGAGATTTTGAGTAATTCGGCCATCCGCGTGATGTCCAGTTCCGGATTATCCAGTTCATTTTCCATTAGTTTATACAGTTCTGTCATGAAGGCCTCGTCTTTTGGGGTAAGGGCAAGTTCTTTCATCTGGCTTGTCCGGGTATTGTTCGTCAGGAAACTACGCATTTTATCACGGTTCGTCAATAGTGATTCAATCAGGGCCAGTAAGTAAGCCGGTTCAAAAGGTTTGGGCACGTATGCGTCTGCTCCGGTATGCAATCCTTCTATCTGGTTTTCCACGGTGGATTTGGCGGTTACCAGAATGACGGGTATGTGACAGAATTGCAGGTTTGCTTTAATCTCTTTGCAAAGCTGGTAACCGTCTTTGTCCGGCATCAGTACATCGCTCAGTATTAAATCCGGAGCTTCGTCTACAATGGTCTGGAAGATGTTGGTGGAATTGAGTCGGCTGATGATGTGATAATGCGGGGTCAGCAGAATCTGCAGATAGTGCATGATGGCCGGGTCATCGTCTACTATGAGTATTGTTTTCGGACTTGTTTTACCTTCACGGGCAGCATCCGGTTCTATTTTCGCAGGTTCTATGGAAGTATTGTTCAGGAGTGTTTTTTTGCCATAGAACCGTTCCTCTTTTGTGTACGAGAAATCGTCTGCGGGCAGAATCAGGATAAACATGGCTCCGTTCCCTTCTTTCCGGTTTGCCGCTTTCAAGTGTCCGTGGTGCAACCGGGCAAGGCATCGGGCATAATAAAGCCCGATGCCGGTTCCCCAATTGTAAGTCCCTTTGTTGCCTTTTATCTGATAGAACCGTTCAAAGATTTTTTCCAGCTGTTCTTCCGGAATGTTTTCTCCGGTGTTGGTTACGGAAATCCGGATATACCGGACGCTTTTGTCTTGTTCTGTCAGGCAGAAGAACTCCTCGGCTTCTTGGCGTGTGACGATGGCGAACGAGATTTCTATTTCACCTCCTGTAGGAGTAAACTTCATGGCATTGGAAAGCAGATTGCTCAGTATTTTCTCTACTTTGTCTTCATCGGCCCAATAGAGGATGTCATGGTGTAATCCCTGAATGCTAAGGGTTATATTCTTGCTTTGGGCATTGATGTTGAAGAAACTGATGATTCGTTTGATGGTGGAGGCAAGGTTGGTCTGTTGGACCTCCAGTCCCAGATTGTCGTTGTCTAATTTGTTGAAATCGAGCAATTGGTTGACTAGCTGGAGCATCCGCAGAATACCGTCTTGCAGAACATTCAGTAGTTCCCGGTTAGGCTCTGTATTGGCTGGGGCGGCACACAGTTGTCTGATGGAACCCAACATCGTGGTCAGTGGTGTCCGGAACTCGTGGGATATGTTGGTAAAATAGCTCATGTATGTCTTATTCATTTTCTGTTCTTGTGCTTTTTCTTGTTCGGCACGGCAGGCGGTTTCTTTTTCAATTCTTACGCGCCGCCAACTGTGTATAAGTGTACCGGCTATTCCGATGATTACCAGAGCATATGCACATCTTGCCCACCAGGTATTCCAAGGAGCCGGTTTGACGATGATGCGCAACTGTTTTTCTTCTCCGATTATGCTTTGGTCTTCATTGGTGATTTTTACTTTGAACATATAGGTTCCTGTGGGAAGGTTGGCATAATAAGCTTCCCGGTTGGTGTGTGCATTTATCCAGTAGCGGTCAATGCCTTCCAATTGGTAGTGATAGTGTATTCGTTCGTATTCACTATAATCCAATGCGGCAAATGATATGCTGAAGCTGGTCTGGCTATGTTTCAGATATACGTCCGGTTGGTAGGAGAGGTCCTTGTCGATGATTGCATTCTTTCCGGGATATACAAGCTTGTTATGAATCTTCAGATTCTCGAACGTCAGGGGAACATCGTATTTGAAAGGAGTTTCCACCGGATTGAAGAATGTCATTCCGTGAGTGCCGCCGAATACTAAGGTTCCGTTTGAAAGTCGGCAGGATGCACGGTCGTAGAATTGATTGCCGCCGATACCGTCGCTTGCATAGTAGTTGCTGATTTGATTGGTCCGGCGCTCATATTTACTTAATCCGTATAATGTGGATATCCATAGGTTCCCTTGTATATCTTCTTCGATGCTGCAAATCTCTGTGCAGCCAATGCCGGATATGGGAGATAATTTATGATTCTGCGAAGTATATCGTAAAAGACCGTTATGGGAGGTTCCAATCCAGATATCTCCTTGGCTGTCTTCGTATAATACGGAAGGGATAAATTTAGAACGGCGTATGCAGGCCAGGCTGTCTGCCCTCGAGATGTCCGGTATCCGGATTTTCCATGTATCCGGATTTATTGAACGAATCTTGTTGGCAAAGGAGGCAATCCATACTTCTCCATTGGAGAGGGGACGTAGGGTAGGAGTAAAGGTGAAAAATGACTGGGGATAAAGTGATACGGGTGTGAATACCTTTTCACCTTTTTTCAGGGCATATATTGCCTGGCTGAAGCTGCCTGCCCATATTGTTCCGTTACGGTCTTGCGTTATGCACAGTACGGAAGGGACGGAAAAAATACTCGTTGCTTTTAATTGATTAGACTCGAGCACGCATTTTATGACTTGATTGGTATTGGTGGCAAGCCAGATGTGCCGGTCTTTGTCGTGATAGATGTGTCTGACAATTATATTTTCTGTGTTTTGTGCAGGTAGGATTCTACTGATATTCACAGCTTCTATATGCTTGGTATTCAGGTTGTAGATATACATTCCGTCTTTCAGGGTGGATATATACAAGTTGCAGGAGTCGGCATCGAGGGCTATGATGGATTTTTGATGGAAGAACGAACGCAGATAATTGTTGCTGTTGAAACGCTCCTTATAATGATAGCGTACGGTATAGCCTTGGTCCGGCGAGCCTATCCACAGATTCTTGTGCGAGTCGGTGTACATGCATTTGATGCCATGTTGCGGGACTTCAAATGGAAATCCGTTTTCCTTTTCATGTATGACGGTGTTTTCTATGTGGTTGTAAAGGAACGTATGCTTTTGCGTGCAAATCAGTAGCCTGTTCTTGTCGTACGGGTGTATATAGGTGATGGCGGCTTTCGATAAGATGGGATGATTACTTATTGCTTCGGGAGTCGTTTTGAATCTTTTGCTTTCGGTATCGAATATGAAGAGTCGGTTCTTGCTTGCCAGCCATAGGGAGGTATGGTTGTGCATGTAAGAGTAGGTAATCTTCTGCGGCATGGGTATGGAGTCTGTCAGTTGCATGTTTCGGGAGTCGTAGCATCGGATGGATACGGGGTTGACGGCCCACAGACAGTTGTTGTTATCTATGTAGCAGGTCTGTTTATAGGTCTTGTCCGGGTCAAAGTTGATGAAAATACGGTTGAAAGTGTCTGTTTCAGGGTTATAGACGCAGAGATGTACCACCATGTTTAGGAAGATTTTTCCATCCTTGCTTTCTATGAACTGATGTCCGTTCCTATTGTTATAGGGCACGTTTATGGGTATCTGGCAGAAGTTGTCTTGGTCGGTATATCGGCATGTTCCGTTGGTTGTCGCTATCCATAAGCGTTTGCGTGAGTCCATGAAAATATCCTGGATTCTATCTCCGGGCAGTTGCAGTGAGTCGTTGGAACTGTAATATTGCCGGTATTCGTGTGCGTTGAATCTGTTCAGTCCTCGTGTGGTTCCTATCCAGATATAGCCTTGCGCGTCTTCTTGGAAATCCGTAATGTTTTGGTTGGAAATGGTTGCCGAAATTCTATAAACATCCTGTTTTTCCGCTTCTGCTTTGGCGGTTGTCGGTTGGCACGAAGACACCGCTATTGCAGATAAAGCTATGAGGGAAAGAATGATTTTTTTCATATATGAAGTGTATTAAGGTATGTTCCGCGGAGAGTGTTTTTTTACAATGGAGCAGACAAAAGTAGAAAGAAAATAAGTAGGTGATATTTGCTGTAACAGTGATTTTTCCGCTTGGAATATGCTGTATGGCATGTTTTGAACATATTGATAATCTTTTGAACGTACAAGAAACAATATCTGAACATATAGGAAATGTTTTTGTATTTTCTCAATATCCTCTTATCTCCTCTTTTGATAAAATTGTATCGGAAATCCTACAATAAGTGAATGTAGCTTTTTTATTAACAAATCTAATTATTTAAGCATTATGGAAAACAACTTTAAAAGAAAGCTGATGGCATTCTGGCTGTTCCTTTGGGTGGGAATACCTTTTATGCTGGCGCAAAGTCCGATGATGATATCGGGACGGATTACAGATGATTTGGGAGAACCGATGATTGGTGTGAGTGTACTTGAAAAGGGCACCTCTAATGGAGTGATTACGAATATGGAGGGAAATTATTCCTTAAAGGTAAAGCAAGGTGCCGTCATTGTCTATTCGTACATCGGATATGTGACACAAGAACTGAAAGCCGTATCAGAGAGAATGAATATAACGATGAAAGAAGACACCCGGACGCTGGATGAAGTGGTAGTGGTGGGCTATGGTGTACAGAAGAAGAGCGACCTGACAGGCGCCATTTCTTCCGTGAAGGCAGAAGACATCCAGAACCGCTCTATTACCCGGGTGGAAGAAGCCCTGCAGGGCAAGACAGCCGGTGTACAACTGATATCCACAACTTCGCAACCGGGTGCTTCGCCTACCATTCGTGTCCGTGGTTTTTCATCGAATGGTACTTCCGATCCCCTCTATGTGGTAGACGGATTGATAGTATCCGACTTGAGTGCTGTGGATCCTAATAATATAAAAAGCATGGAAGTCCTGAAAGATGCCGCATCCGCTGCCATTTATGGTGCGCAGGCCGGTAATGGCGTAGTGCTTATTACCACAAAGAGCGGAAGCAAAGGAACCAGCAGCATTTCCTACGACTTTCAATATTCCATCAGTAGCCTGGCGCAACGTCCCAAGCTGATTAATTCACAAGAAGCTTTATTGCAAAAGAAGGAGCAAGACCCTACTTTTACAGATGATAATATCCAGGAGCTTATTACCAGCGGCACATGGGACGGTGTATCGACTACCGATTGGTATGATGTGGCTTTTAATGCTTCGCCATCCTCCCATCATACGGTCAACTTTCAGGGAGCGAATGACAAGGGCTCTTTCTTCCTGTCATTAAACAATCTGTATGACAATGGTATTCTTCGTGAAAACAAGGATACCTACAAGCGGCTTTCCGTCATGCTGAATGCCGACTATAACATTAAACCTTGGTTGAAGGTAGGTGTTACTGCCAATTATGCAAAATATACGCAGAAATCCATCAATGACGGTAGTGCGGGCAATTCATATTCCAGTATGATTGCTACCGTGATGACCATGGCTCCTTATTATGCGGACACTTATGCAGCCGATGCGCTTCCTAAACAAATGGAGGCATTGATTGCCAACGGCTTTACTTTGCTGCGCAATGACAAGGGCGCTTATTACAGCTGTCTGGGTTCTATGGAACAGATACATCCTATGGTAGCCATCCGCATGAGCGACAAGAAAAACTTCGGCAACAGTCTGATGGGAACGCTCTATGCCAACCTGACTCCTTTCAAAGGATTTGTGTTTACTACCCGGCTGGGTTACAGGGAACTGAACGCAAACACTTATCAGTATAACAATCTCTATTACGGTTCGGCTTCCGCCAATAATAAGGATAAGAACGGGGCCAGCCGCTCCAACTCCTCTACTACCTATTATCAGTGGGAGAACTTTGTGAATTATAGTACGGATTTGTGGGACAAGCATCATGTGTCTGCCATGCTGGGTATGTCCTACAGCGAGAATAACTTCACTTATGTTTCTGCCGGTGTAGACAAGACTGCCAAGCACGATCCTTTGTATGCCGACGTTTCGTATCCTGCCGGAGATGCCGTGAAGAGTACCGCCGGTTATAATCTGATTAATCGTAAGCTGTCCTATTTCGGCCGTTTGGCTTACGATTACCAGAACCGCTATATGCTGCAAGCGGCCATGCGTGCCGATGCAGCCGATACTTCCGTGCTTCCGGGTACCAATCGCTGGGGCTATTTCCCGTCGGTATCAGCCGGTTGGGTCATTTCCAACGAGCGCTTTTTCACCCCTCTCACATTCCTGAAGTTGCGTGCAAGCTGGGGGCAGAATGGCAGCACAAGCAATCTGAGCGGTTACAAGTATTCCAATTCCCTGGTGACTTCGGCTGCCGGGTACTCTTTCAGCAATACGGCGATGAAATATGTCACTTCTGCCAAACCTTCGCAGCTCTATAATCCTGACTTGAAGTGGGAAACCTCCGAACAGCTGGATTTGGGTATGGATTTGCGCGCTTTCAACGACCGCTTCTCGTTTGGTATGGACTGGTATCAGAAAAAGACAAAAGACTTGATTGTTTCCAACATTGTCATTCCTTATGAGGCGGGAAACTCATCGGCTCCGATGAATGCCGGTAATGTGACGAATAAGGGTTTTGAGTTTGAGGCCGGATGGAAAGACAAAGCCGGTGATTTCAACTATTCTGTGACCGCCAATCTGGCCACTTTGAAGAACGAGGTCACTTATCTGGATCCGCATGTCAGCGGCGGACGCATAGAAGGCGCCACTACAATGGCTTCGAACGGTTCGTTCTCCGCATTCGAGGTAGGCTATCCGGTGTGGTATTTCAGAGGCTATCAGGTCGATCATCTGGATGACAAGGGCAATCCCGTATTCAGGGATAATACGGGTGACGGTACCATTGATGCCAGTGACAAGGCGATGATTGGTAAACCGATGCCGGACTTCACATATGGAATCACGTTGACCGCCAACTACAAGAATTTTGATTTTCTGATTTTCGGCAACGGCTCCGTGGGCAATGACGTATTCATGTCCTACAGTTATAACTCCATATCCTATACGCTGAAGGAGATGTACGACCAGCGCTGGACGGCGGACGGGACTACCAGCCGTAAGTTTGCACGGCCGCAGAATACGAATGCAGACAAGTATGGCTTGTCCGATGCCTATATTTTTGACGGCTCTTATTTCCGCATCAAGCAGATACAGCTGGGATATACGTTGCCCCGGACGGTTACGAAGAAATTCCTGGCCGACAAGCTGAGAGTATATGCCTCGTTGGATAATTTCTTCTTGTTCACGAAGTATCCGGGACTCGATCCGGAGGTTTCCTCCACGGCTACCAGCGGTATGGGCGTGGATTACGGAAATTATCCCACAACGAAGAAGGTGGTGTTCGGTTTATCAGTTACATTTTAAATAATAAATAGAAGAAATATGAAAAGAAAATATATCTTGTCCGGACTGTTGGCGTGTGCACTTACATTTTCCGCATGCGATGTCGATTTGCTGGATATTCCCCAGAAAGGTGTAGAGAATGAAGAGAATTATTATCAGACGGATGAACAGTGTGAGTCTGCCATCGCTGCTGTCTATGCGTCCTGGCGGAATGCTTATTCCGGGCGTGGTGAGAAAGCCTCGCAGTATGCCAACGGTTTCTTCCTGAAAAATTTCTTGGCAGACGATTTCAATTCGGGTGGTGCCCGCTCCGACCAGGTGTATGCGCAGGAGATATACGAAAGTGCGATAGTGGCCACGAATGGTTGGGTGGAAAACTATTATAAGAGGTTGTATGCCACGATTTATCTGGCCAATCTGGTGATTGAGCGGTTCGATGCCACTGAAAGTGAAGTGAAGGCAAGAAACATTGCCGAGGCCAAATTCTTCAGAGCCATCTGCTATTTCGAACTGACCACTTTGTGGGGGACTCCTCCTTTGGTAGATAGGGTATTGAAGAATTCGGAAGAGTATAAGGTGCCCAACTCCACTGCCGAACAGTTGTGGAAATTCATGGAGACAGACCTTACGGAAGCTATAACTTCCGGGAAACTCACTTCGAAAACGAGTTTGGAAGACAGGGACGGGGGAACCCGCGCCACGTTGGAGGCTGCCCGCTGCTTGTTGGGAAAGATTTATCTGTATCAGGAGAAATATGCCGATGCCAAAAGTGAGTTGGAGAAGGTCATTTCTTCCGGCAAATATGATTTGATAGCCGATGTCAGCACATTCTATCATCCGGCCTCTGCCGGCTGCAAGGAGTATGTGCTGGAGTGTGTGCGCCATTACGACCCTTCCAACATGTATTCTCAGGAGGGCTGGTTCGGCATCTTGGCCAATTGGGGATTCGGCTATGGCTTTATAGCCGGTCCGGAAGCGTCCATGCACTATAAGTTCAACACTACCAGCGGTTACAGCTACTTCAATCCGTCGAAGTCTTTGTACGATGCCTTTGTGGCTGAGGAGGGTGCCGACGGGTATCGCTTGAATGCCTGGATCAGGACCTGGGAGCAGGTGATTGCCATGAACATTGCGGTGAACACGACTACCAACAAATATGCCAGCGAAGGCTATTTCCGTCTGAAATGGCTGGCAAGCACCGATGACGAATTTGTAGGGTATTGGTGTGGAAACCAGAGCAATACTCCGGTCATCAGATATGCGGATGTGTTGCTGATGGCTGCCGAGGCTTGCCTCCAGGCGGGAGACCAAGCCGGTGCCGACGAATATCTGGGCAGAGTGCGCGACAGGGCCCGTCTTCCCAGAAAGAGTCATGTGACGCTTTCCGATATAAAGCTGGAGCGCCGCTTGGAACTTGCTATGGAAGGCATGCGCTTCCAGGACCTGAAGCGTTGGGGGGATGCTCCGGCGGTATTGGCGGATAAAGGGAAAAAGTTACCGACTTTCCAGATTGTACCTGACCCGAATAATGACCTCACTACGGCGGCAGGCATCTACAACGCCCGTTATACGACCAAAACCACCTATGTCGATAATGAAAAGTCGTTGGCGGGTTGGACTCCCAATCGCGACGAGTGGCTGCCGTTTCCTGAAAATGAATTGGAGGTGAACAGCAACCTGAAACAGAATCCCGGTTATTGATTTATCTTGAGAAATTCACAATTCGGTTTAACTATATAAAGAAGAAAAACATGAAAAGAAACTTAGTGATATTTGCCCTGCTGTTTGTTTGTATGGCTATAGGGGCGCAAACGGTATTCAAGAATGAAGAGGTAGAGGTTTCCTTGTTGAAAGAGAAGACTTGGGTATTTTCCACTTGGGACTATACTACCATGTATCTGATAGAGGGCGAAGACAAGGCCGTGCTGATTGATACCGGCACGCGTTGTGCGGATTTGGATAAGATTGTGGGACAGATAACCGGGAAACCGCTGGAAGTAATCGTCACCCACATGCACCCCGACCATGCCGGCTGCATCAAGTATTTCGATAAAGTATGGATGCATCGGGCCGATACGGTGCTGGTGCCCCAGCATGCGGCGGATTATCAAGGAGAATTCCTCTATATGGAAGAAGGACAAGTGTTCGACTTGGGTGGACGCAAGCTGGAAGTGGCATGGATGCCCGGGCATACGCCCGGCTCGGTGGTACTCCTGGACAAGGCAAACGGAGACTGTTATTCGGGTGATGCGTTCGGCTCGGGTGAAGTATGGCTGCAGTGTGTGCCGATGTCTCCCATCGCCACTTTCCATGAGTCGTGTTGCCGTATGGAAAAGCTCATGAAGGAAGGGCACATCAAGGATATCTGGTGCGGACATTATCCTTATCTGAAATCTTCTTTGCCGCTGGCCTATATTCAGACGATGATACGTATTTCCCACAGGCTGATGAATGGAGACCAGGAAGGTTCGGAACCTTATTCCAACTATTTCATCAAGATGCCTCCCACTGCGAGGAAGTTGGCCGAAGGCCGGGCGATGATTGTATATGATTCGACTAATATTCCGGAAGCCCGGTAACACACATGGCTATTCCTCTCTCACTTTAAGGCGTAGTCCTTGTATGCACGAGATGTGCATCTCATGTATCTCGAGATGTGCATCTCGTGTTGTATGAGATGTGCATCTCGTGCATACAAGGGCCGGCTGTTAAAAGCATGAGGGTTATACCTTCACTCCTGAAAGGCATAACCCTCATACAACAAGCCAAGTAGCCCGTCCTTCTATTTGCCGTATTCGCTCGGACTTACTCCGAACTGCTTCTTGAAGCTCTTCGAGAAGTGGGACAGCGTGCTGAATCCCGTCATGTCCGCAATTTCCGAGACGGTATGTTTCCCTTCCGTTATCAGTTCGGCGGCACGGTTCAGCTTGTAGGTCTTGAAGAAGGTGCTGGGGCTTTCGCCGGTCAGTCCTTTTACTTTATAGTAGAACTTGGTGCGTGATATTCTCAGCAGCTCGGTCATGCGGGCAATGTCCAGTTCGGGGTTGGAGAGCTCGCTCTCCATCAGGTGGTAGAGTTCGGTCATGAAGACGTTGTCTTGCGGGGAGAGGATGTTCTCTTCTATCTTGTCCGTCTGCGTGGCCTTTCCCAGCATGTTGCGCGCTTTCTCGCGGTTCTTGAGCAGCGACTTGATGAGCGCCAGCAGGTAGGCAGGGTCGAAAGGCTTGGTCACGTAGGCGTCGGCTCCCGTGTCCAGTCCTTCCACCTGGTTTTCCACGGTGGCTTTGGCCGTAACCAGAATCACGGGCAGGTGGCAGAGCTGCAAGTCTTCCTTTATCTCCCGGCAGAACTGGTAACCGTCCTTGCCGGGCATCACCACGTCACTCAGAACCAGGTCGGGTGACTCCTCATGCAGCGCCTTCAGCGCATCGTCGGCATTGAAGCGGCAGATTACCTTGTAGTGGGCGGAGAGGAGGGTGCGCAGGTAGTGTGCCACTTCGGTGTCGTCGTCCACCACCAGCAGGGTGGGTTGCTTCTCGTCGGTGCCGGTCTTGTTCTCGGCAGGCTGCGAGGCGGCGGCCAGCGGGAAGGCTTCCGACTGGTTGCTCTGTTCCGTTGCCCGTTCGTCTTCGGCATACGCGGCGTCGTTCACGGGCAGGACGAAGGTGAACACGGCGCCGCTTCCCTCTTCGGACTGGCTGGCTTTCAGTTGCCCGTGGTGCAGTACGGCCAGGCTGCGGGCGTAGTACAGGCCGATGCCCGTTCCCCAGTTGTAGGTACCTTCGGCTTGGTTGCCTATCTGGTAATAGCGTTCGAATATCTTCTCTATCTTGTCTTCGGGGATGCTCTGTCCCGTGTTGGCCACGGACACTTTGACGTACTGCGTGATGCGCCCGTCGGCGGACAGGCCGAAGAGCCGCGCGGCTTTCTCACGGTCTATTACGTCGAAGCCGACACTGATTTTACCGCCTTGGGGCGTGAACTTCAGGGCATTGGACATTAGGTTGTTGAATATCTTTTCCACCTTGTCCTCGTCCAGCCACATCAGGAAGGTGTCTTCCAGTCCGTAGGTGTTCAGGTCGATGCCCTTGTCGTCGGCGTTCACCCGGAAGATGCCCACCTGGCGTTGCAGGCAGGCGATGAGGTCGGCGCGCTTCACTTGCAGGCGCAGGGTGTCGTTCTCCAGCTTGTTGAAGTCCATCATCTGGTTGACGAGCCTCAGCATGCGGTTCACGCTGCGTTGCACGATGTGCAGCAGGTTCTTGTCCGCACCCTCTATCCGCGGATTGGCGCAGAGCTGGTTCACGGGACCGGAAATCATGGTGAGCGGTGTGCGGAACTCGTGCGAGACGTTGGCGAAGAAGCTCATGTTCATCCGGTTCACCCGTTGCTCCTGCTCTTTCTCCAGGCGGGCGCGGCGGGCGGCCTCCTTTTCGGCGCGGACGCGGAGCAGGGCACGCAGGAAGAGAAGGGCGAGGGCGGTTGCCAACAAGAAGTAGATGCAGTAGGCCCACCACGTGCGCCAGGGAGCCGGATATACGCGGATGCGGATGGAGTTCTCGGCCTCCACGATGCTCCGGTCGTTGTTGGTGATTTTCACGTGGAACACATACTCTCCGGCAGGCAGGTTGGCGTAGTAGGCCTCGTGGTTGTTGCGGGCGTCTACCCAGTAGTTGTCGAAACCCTCCAGGTGGTATTGGTAGTGCACTCGTCCGTACTCGCTGTAGTTCAGGGCAGAGAAGGAGATGCTGAAACTGTTCTGGTCGTGCTCCAGGTGTATGTCGGGGCAGTAGGAGAGGTGCTTGCCGATGGTTTCTCCGTGCAATTGCGGACGTATCAGCTTGTTGTGTATCTTCAGGTCACTGAACAGCAGCGGGATGCTGCGCTTGATGGGCACGTCGATGGGGTTGAAGAGCGTGAGCCCGTGCGTGCCGCCGAATGCCAGCGTCCCGTCGGGCAGACGGCACGAGGCGCGGTCGTAGAACTGGTTTCCGCCTATGCCGTCGGCGGCGTGCTGCTGTCGTTCGCGCTGGCGCTCGGCTACACGCTGCTCACGGAAAAGCTGCCGGAGCGCCGCGGCGTGATGATCCAGGGCATGTTCCGCAGCAACTACGTCATCATGGGCATCCCCGTGGCGACGGCACTGCTCGGCGCGGATCAGCTCGGCACGGTCTCGATCCTGATCGCAATCATCGTGCCGATCTTCAACATGATGTCCATCATTGTGCTGGAGGTATTCCGCGGTCAGAAGCCGAAGCCGCTGCACATCCTCGGCCAGATCGCAAAAAACCCGCTCGTCATCGCCTCCGTGCTCGGCGTGCTGGCGCTGGTGGCAAAGATCCGCCTGCCGTACATCCTGGAAAAGACGGTGCAGAGCGTGAGCGGCATCGCATCGCCCCTGCAGCTGTTTCTGCTCGGCGCGTTTTTCCAGTTCTCCGGTCTGCGGCGCTATGCGCGTGAGCTCACGGCTGTCGTGGCGGCAAAGCTCGTCGTGTTCCCGGGGCTGTTTCTGGGGCTCGGCGCACTGCTTGGCTTCCGGGATGCGGCGTTCGTGTCGCTGCTGGGTGTGTTCGCCTCGCCGACCGCCGTCAACTCCTTCACCATGGCGCAGCAGATGGGCGGCGACGCCGAGCTTGCAGGCGACACCGTCGTCGTGACCTCGGCCGTGAGCATGCTGACGATGTTTCTGTGGGTCTTTCTGTTCAAATCCCTCGGGATGTTCTGAGCGTTCAGGACTTCACAAATCGGGTGAAACGGCGTATAATATTTTATTACGCAACAGTTCATCATGATATAAAGAGGACAACACCATGAATTTTCGAATGATCGGGCAGGTCATCGGCCGCGTGCTGTGCATCGAGGCGGCACTGATGCTTCTGCCGATGGTCGCAGCTTTGGCATACGGTGAGTCGCCGGCGCCGTTTCTGATCACGATCGCCGTCACCGGCGGCATCGGGCTGGTCATGTGGCGCGTGCGCGCAAAATCCGGCGGCATGACCGCGCGCGACGGTTTTCTGATCGTCGGCCTGTCGTGGATCGCCATGTCGCTGTTCGGCGCGCTGCTGTTCGTGCTCACGGGCGACATCCCGAACTACATCGACGCCCTGTTTGAGACGATCTCGGGTCTGACCACGACGGGCGCAAGCGTCGTCACGGCGCCGGAGGAAATGACCCGCGGCGGCATGTTCT
>OHEI01000524.1_pt1 | contig 15009 bp, 13 predicted proteins | sample 1567241 | NCBI WGS metagenome assembly OHEI01 (sample SAMEA3879565, study PRJEB24766) | human gut metagenome | biome: human-associated habitat; feature: feces | place: USA | collected 1985/1987 | reverse complement strand
TACTACTATAAGTATACCTTTTACAGCGGCATTTGACAAGGGACGCCGCGGAATCTATAATGATATAAAATAGATTTTTAGGAGAGACACATATATGAAGCTTGGTGTGGTGGGTCTGCCAAACGTTGGCAAAAGCACGCTGTTCAATGCAATAACCAAGGCCGGTGCGCAGGCGGCCAACTATCCTTTCTGCACGATAGAGCCAAACGTTGGCTCCGTCGCCGTGCCGGACGAGCGGCTGGACGTGCTGGCAGAAATGTACAATCCCGAAAAATATACGCCCACAACCATAGAATTTGTGGATATAGCCGGCCTTGTGCGCGGCGCATACAAGGGCGAGGGCCTTGGCAACAAGTTCCTTTCGCATATACGCGAGGTTGACGCAATAGTTCACGTTGTGCGCTGCTTTGAGGATGAAAACATAGTGCATGTTGATGGTTCCGTCGATCCGGCGCGAGACGTTGAAACAATAGGCATAGAGCTTATATTTGCCGACCTTGAAACGGTTGAAAAGCGCATAGACCGCACCCGCAAGGCCGCCAAGGGAGACAAGCAGCTTATGGGCGAGGTTGAACTGCTGGAGCGGGCGAAGGCGCACCTTGAAGCTGGCAAGCCCATACGCACCATGCAGGCGGACGAAAAGGAGAAGGAGATGCTCCGTGGCATGTTCCTTTTGACCACGAAGCCCGTTATATACGCCGCCAACATTTCGGAAAACGACATAGGCAAGGCGGACAACGCGCTTGTGGACGCGCTGAAGAAGGCCGTGGCCCACGAAAACGCGGAGGTCATAACCATATGCGCGCAGGTGGAGGAGGAAATCGCCGAGCTTTCCCCCGAAGAAAAGCAGGCGTTTATTGAAGAACTGGGCATTGGCGAAAGCGGTCTTGATAAGCTGGTAAAGGCGTGCTATAAGCTGCTTGGGCTTATAAGCTACCTGACGGCGGGGCCTAAGGAGGTGCGCGCATGGACGATAGAGCGCGGCACAAAGGCGCCGCAGGCCGCAGGCAAGATACATACGGACTTTGAGCGCGGCTTTATACGGGCGGAGGTTGTTCCGTTTGAAACGCTGAAAGAGCTTGGCAGCATGACCGCCTGCAAGGAAAAGGGCCTTATCCGCAGCGAAGGCAAGGATTACGTTATGCAGGACGGCGACGTGGTGGTGTTCCGCTTCAATGTGTAAGCAATAAAAACAAAAGCTCCGGTCATCCGGAGTTTTTTTATGTTCAAAATCGGCTTCCTTTTTGCTGGTATTATTATAGCACATCTAAAACATAATTACCAGACTTGAACGCAAGCTGAAAAGCACATATCATCATAGTGAAAAACGGAGGTGATACGCATGGATAACTACGCATTGGTAAACGACATTGCATCGGTATGGAAATACGCGGACGAAATGTTCCCCGCGTTCGGCAGCATTTCTATTGACTGGGACGGGGCGTTCGGCGCGTTTTTGCCGCGTGCGCTGGCAGCTAAGGATGAAAAGGAGGCGCAGCTGCTGCTGTGCGAATTTTTGAACCTGCTTGAGGATGGGCATACGGACTATATCCCGCCGAGGGCCTTCCGCGACGGAATAGGCTATTTGCCGTTTGAGCCGGACTATGCGGGCGGAAAATGGCACATCGGCGGCGCGAACGAAGCGCTGAGCGCGCATATTGGCGCGGAGATAATAAGCATAAACGGCAAAAGCATGGACGATGTTACAGCATTGCTGTACCCATACGCATACCACGTAGGCAACTTTATCTATCCTTCGCGCGTAAGCACGCTGCTGCCCATGTTCCTTAGCAAAACGGGCAACGTGCTGAAAACCGCAAACGGCGAAGCGGAGTTCGACTTGGCTGAAGCGCAAAGCGCAATGCAGCCCGCTCCCGCTCCCGCGGCAAGCCGCGCATTTGCCCCGGCGGGCGAAGGCAAGCTTAAAATGCGCCTGTACAGCGGCAATATACTATACGTCAAATGGGACGACTGCCTTTACGATAAAGCTGCGGACGAAATATGCGCTGCGATAGCCAAGCATTCCCCCGCGGGCGTGGTGCTGGACATGCGCGCGAACATAGGCGGCATGACCATGTACGGCGGAAAAGTTGCGGAGCTGTTCATAGACGGCGAATTTCACGGCAGTCAAAAGCGCACGCGCCTGACTAATGGCATAGAACTTGCCTCCGCAAGCCAGCTTGTTGGCATATGTTCACCCCAAACAATAGAAAAATATATCGAGCAGGGGCTTTGCGGCCGCGAGGAGGCGGAACAAAGCCGCGTAATATGGCAAAAGCAGAACTGCGAGCATTATTTGGACACATACGGCGCACCTGACCATAAGGCGCTGTATCACGGGCTTTTGGCTGTATTGACCTCCCGCCGCACAATATCCGCCGCGGTGACACCGCCGCCGGCGGCATTGTCACGCACGATGTAGATGATCTGCTCGAACAGCTGACTGTCAGCGGCATCGACGAGCACAACGCGGCGCGAAATACCGTGAGCAAACGCGGTCTCTCCTGCATTTGCCGCCGTGGGAAGGGATTGCGATCGTGCAGAATTTCGGGCAGACTTGTTTTTCCGTTTCATCAGCTGCGCACCTCCACCTTTACCGCCAGCGCGGTCATGTCGTCTCCACGCCCGTATTCACGGATCGCAGCGCGCACGACGCTGCCCGCGAGCGTCTTCATGTCTCCATCCTCAAAATCATTCAGTAGCCGTCTCAGCCAGAGATCCTGCCCATCCGAAACGACGCCGTCACTTGCGATCACGGCGACGCTCCCCGGCTTGAGATGCATGTGCAGCTCATCGGGGGCTTTCCCGCTCTCCTGCTCGAGGCCGGGAGCAAACGACGTGCAGCGCAGCTTTTTGAGCGCGCCGCCGGATTTCACATAGGTCGGTGCAGCGCCGTACTTATAAAAATCCGCCTCGCCGGTAAACAGATTCATGCACATGAGATCCACCGTGGCATAGCCCCAGTTTTCTCCATCGCGCAGCAGCATGGCTGAGTTTAACAGCTTCATGGCCAGCGTCGGACTGACGCCGGAGCGCAGAAATTCTTCCAGCATGCCGACCGTTCCGATGCTGCCATCGGCCGCCGATTCACCGCAGCCCATGCCATCGGACAAGATCACGCACAGCTGCCCTGCGTCGGTTTTGAAATACGTGCCGCGGTCGCCGGAGACCGTCTCCCCTTTCTTGCGCATGGACGCGATTCCGACCGAGACCGCCAGCGGCTCCGCCTCCAGAAGGAGCAGGCTGTCGCCGCGCGCGCCGTCTTCCGGCATACACAGGCGCACACCGAGTGCCGCCGAGAGCTTGTCAAGATAATCCGGCAGCTCCAGCAGCGGGCGCACGTTGTCCTGCCAGACCACATAGCCGCCGCCGATGGGCGCCGAGGAGATCCGCATCCCGTCGGGGCGGATGAGACGCTGCCCCTCCCGGGGGCAGACCATGTCCTCCCCTGCGGCGCGGGAACGCAGGACGATCTGTCCGCCGGGGTCTGCGATGCAGGCCGCCAGTGTCGACGCCTCGAACAGCTCCACATACCCCGTATTGGACGGGATCATCCGGCAGCGAATGCAGCTTTCGTAGAGGGCGGCGTACAGCAGGCAGAGCGTCACGTTCATATCTCCGAACCACCACCGGACAGCCGGCAGGCCCGACAGATAGAGCAGCCCGTACAGCAGCGTGACGCAGCCCAGCACAAACGGCGTCAGTCTCTTTTGCGCGCCGCCCGGAATGCGGCTCTTGCGAAACAGCCGCACCAGTGAAAAGGTGATGCACGCCACCATCCACACAAGGCAGACGAAGTACAGCAGCCTGTGGGTAAAGGCGCTGCTGACCGGCCTTCCGGGTACGCCGTCCTTAAAGGCAAAGGCCCACTGGTGCAGGTCGTTGGTGATCACAAGCAGAAACAGCACGGCAGGGATGATGGCCAGCAGCCTCGCCCGTCCGGGCAGGCGGTATTCCTCCGGCTTTCCCAGCAGCAGGGCAATATACACCCCCAGCAGCGGGAGAAACAGCATCGGCAAATAGTAGAGATACCACACATACCGCGCCGCCGTCACACCGGTCACCACATGGTATTTCAGCGTCCGCAGAACCAGCCACAGGAGCATCAGCAGCGCCGTCAGGCGCAGGCAGTGCAGCACCTGCTTCTGTATGATGCGCCGGTCAATAGTAAAGCCCCACCACGCGAAAAGCAGCAGGTACAGCGCGGAGCGGAAATAATTGGTATACGCGCCGCCGATATCGAATTTGCCCAGTATCCGGCAGGCGTAGGCCACGGCGATGACCGTGAAAACGAAGATCATCGACAGCAGTTGTCTGGTATTCCCCTTCAAGCGGCACCGTCCTCGCTTTCTCTCTGCACTTCAGGATGCGGGCATCCTGTATGGGCAGTATAGCATAAAGCGCCGCCCCCCGCAACCAAACAAAAAGAGACATCCAAAAGGATGTCTCTTTGGTGGCGACCAGCCGCGGGCTCAAAAATAAAAGACCGCCGTTCCGCTACTCCTGATAGGGGTACCTTGAAGCGTGTCCTCGGATTAGGCAGGCAGTGCAATTGTACTGTCTGCCTTTTCTGTTGTCTCTCCGCATAGAAGCATATCGTCTGTCTCGTTGAGGTTGAAGTCCCGAAAACAGATGTGGATCTTCTGCGGTGCGTGCTTGGAGTATTTGACCTCTTTCTCATACACGATGATTTTCGCCACAAAGGTGCGGAGCAGTTCCGGGGTCAGTTCCGTCATGTCGGTGAACTTTCTGGCCTTGGCGATGAAGTTCTTGGCGTTGGCCATGCTACTGCGTAGTTTCTCCAGGCGCTCCTCCGTGGCAGGGATGGCTTCGGCCAGCTGCGCTTTCTCCTTGGAGTATGCCTCAGACAGCAAACGGAACTGCTCATTGCTCACCCGTCCCAAGGCGCTGTCCTCATACATCCGCTTGAACACTACATCCAGTTCGCCATCCCGTTTCCGCATCGTGGACAATTCCCGTTCCAACCCCCGGATCTCCTTTGCCACCTCAGTAGATTGCTTTTGCTGAATATATGCGGCGAACCGCTCCGGGTCGCTCCTGGCAAACTCTGTAGCTCTGCGGATTGTTTCCAGCACGATTTCCTTCAGTGCCACTTCCCGGATATAGTGAGCGCTACACACTTCTGCCCCGTCCTTCTTGTAGGTGCGGCAGGTAAAATGATTCTGTTCCGGCTTCATGGTGTGCGCCCGGTGCAATACCATGGGCTTACCGCAGTCCGCACAATACACCAATCCAGAGAACATATTCTGCTCATCCATATTCGTGCGGCGGCGCTTATGAGATCGCACCTCCTGTACGATATCCCAGGTTTCCTGATCCACCAGCTCTTCATGAGTATTCTCAAAGATAAGCCACTCTGATTTGGGGCGTTCACATCGTTTTTTGTCCTTGTAGGACTTGGTGCTGTAGCGAAGGTTGACCGTGTGCCCAAGGTAGACCATGTTCTGAAGCATATCCGCCACCATGTCGCCAGTCCAGTTGTAGGGCCGCTCTGCATTCAGCCCGGAATGGGATGTGCCGAATTTCGTATAGGCGTACATGGATGGACTGTAGATGCATTCTTTCTTGAGCTGCTTTGCAATCTGGGCTGGTCCCATTCCGCCGGCGCACATGGCGAAGATGCGTTTGACGACAGCCGCCGCCTCCTCATCCACCAACAGAGGAGAGTCCTTGGTTGCACCCTTGCGGTAGCCGTAAGGAGCTCGTGTCCCCACCCGGATTCCCCGCTGTGCCTTGGCGTTCACTACATTCCGCACCTTGCGGCTGCAGTCCCGCACGTGCCACTCATTGAACAAATTCTTGAAAGGCATCAGCTCGTTGCTGTTTTCATACTTGGTGTCAACATTGTCGTTGACAGCGATGTAGCGCACATCATTGGAAGGGAATATCTCCTCGATATAAAGACCGGTGTGCAGTTGGTTTCTTCCAAGGCGGGAAAGATCCTTTGTGATGATGACGGCGATGTCGCCGTTGCTCATGTCATCCATCATCTGTTCAAAGGCTGGGCGATTGAAATTCGCGCCGGAATAGCCATCGTCCACATAAAATCTGGTGTTCTGGAACCCATTCTCATCGGCGTACTTTTGCAGGATAAGTTTTTGGTTCTGGATACTGTTGGAGTCGCCCTCCAGATTATCATCTCGGGACAGACGGCAATAGAGCGCCGTGATCTTTTGGTTTGGCTGTAACATATTGACCTCCTTCATAAAATGCCAAACCGATTGAGAGATTGCAACCATACAATACCCTCAATCGGTTTGTTTGTCTATGCGAACCTGTTTTTCAGGCGGAAATATTTTTTGCGTCCTGCTCCAGGTCGATGACCTGTTTCATAAGATCGACCGTAGATTGCGTTCCTCCGAAACTGAATTCCGCGAACACAATGTACTCTCTGCCGCATACATGCTGTCGGCGGCTTTTTATAATCTTGCCGTCCCTTTCTTCTACTGCGGTATCCCGCACTGCCTTGGCAGAGGGAATATCCTCATCTCCATGCTTTTCTTCACTGTAGGAGCGGGGACGCTCATTGTATTTGAATTTATACGCCATATCGTTCCTTTCCCCTGACGCTACAGTCAGGCAACAAAAATAGCAGACCGTTACATGGTCTGCTGCTGTGTTTGTTCTGCCTGCTGATCTTCGGTCCACTGCTGTTCTGTAGATGATTGCTCATCCTGTGTGAGCACCATGGCTACGCCGGCCACCAGTCCGATGACAGCGCCGATATTTTTGGCTTCCTGTTCTGCCTGGATACGGCGGTAACGTTCCTCGACATCTTCGTTACCATCATCCAGTAACGCTCCAGTTACCGCCAGACCATACAGTCCAGCGTGGAGCGGCTTCATAGAAACAGGTTGCGGATGTTGCTGACCACTGTCGCTGTGCCATACCCCATCCCCAGCAGTGCCGCCACGATGAGCAGTACCAGTACGATCCATTTGGCCACTACGATCAGGTCGAAGTCCGGAAGCCAGTCCAGCCATTTGCAGGAATGCTTTTCTTTCTTCTTCCCAGCCTGTTCCAGCAGAGTGGTCATCTCCGTCAACGATTTCTGGATCTCCGCCATGCTGTTCTGCACCGCTGTCAGGTCTGTGTGTGATCTCAGGTTCGGAAGATACTCCCGCATTCCACGCACTTCCCACCCGATGGATTCTGTCTTCTGTGTCAGCATCGTCAGAGCCTCCGGCAACGGACACTGGATGACAATGGGCGTGATCGGTGAACTCGACTCCCGCGCTGTCGGCTGCGGTGAAGGCTCGGGCCGGTTCAGGGCCATGAGCTCGTCCATAGATAATTTCTTCTCTGATCCTGAATTCATATTCCATGTTCTCCTTTAGATATTTGTCACCGAACAGCAAACGGTCCCGACACTGCCAGCCACTCGGCGTGGTATAGGTGATATTCTTTCGGGACTTTTCCCAGCGAACCTTGTAGCCCTCGCTCTCCATCAGCGCAATGAACTCCTCGCGGTTGGAAGCGTGGCGCATACAGTCATTGATGATATTCATGAGCTGCAGCTTCTTGCTCTGACCACGGGCCGCCGTGTGATACTCTCCGATGGTCATAGTCTTTGTTTTCTGCTTTTGTTCCCTGGGTTGAAATACAGGAAGTGAAAACTCCTTGCAGACCATGTCGTTGCGTTGCCGTAGTTCCTGGAGCTGCTCCTTTGCGATATGCAGTTTCCGTCCGGTATCGAAATTGACCGAGTTGATGAGGAAGTGGGAATGGATGTGCTCACGGTCTGTGTGGGTGCAGACCAGAACTTCGTATCCCTCATAGTACTCGGCCAGCTTCAGCGCGGCCGCGTGAGCGGTGACCGGGTCGACTGCTTCGCCTTTCGGGAAGCTCTGTACCATGTGATAGAACAGTACACCGTCCGTCTTGTGGTAGAGCCGCTTGGTGGTCATGAAATCCGCGTAGACAGATTCCGGCTGACAGTTGATACCTGTGACCAACTGCTGCCCCTCGAACTCGGTCTTTTTATCCTGCATGGTATACCGCATCACGGCGCTCATGCATCCGGTGGTCTGGCCCCGCTTGTAGTTTGTGAAGCTGATGATACGAAAACGATTCTGGAGGATCTTTGCGGCGAGGGTGCGTTGGAATTTCTGACACGGGTCCAGAGCAGAGAATACGATGAGAGCCGTGCTGTGCTTGCCACCTACCTGTACCCACATCTGAAAGGCCGGATGACCCGTTGGCTGGAGCAACATATCGGAAATCTTTCTCTGAGCAAGCACGAGATGGATGCTGTCCGGCAGGCACAAAGGCTATATCATTCAGGTCAGTTCAGCATCGAAGAGATCGCGGAGAAAATGGATGTCCTTCTGGAACAGGCTGTCAAGCACATCCGTTACAACACCCATTTTGTTGGTGTCAATGATCTTATCCCTGGGAGCTATGACGGTGATCCCTTTGAGCGGCTGATGCCTGGGAATCTCTCTGTTTCTGCGGAGCAGGTCGTGTATCGAAAAGTCTGCATTGAGCTGCTGCAGGAACTATTTGATGCTCTCCCGAAGAAGGACAGGGACATCCTCGGAAAATTCTACGGCGTATTCGGATTTGAAAAAACTTCGCTGAAGGAAATCGGCATGTACCACATGATGAAGGAGTCCGCCGTGGAAAAGGCAAAGGAGCGTGCTGTCACAAAGCTGAAAAAAGCCTATCCGGGTAGCAGGCTGCAGATCTGGAGGAATGTTCATCGTATGATACGCAGACCGATCCTGCCAGCGAAGGATGACAGAGCACTGCGGCGCAGCTTCACGACTTCGACCCTACGAAATCAGGAGTCTGGAAGATCGTAGTTTCGATACAGTCTGGTGAGAATTTTGCGCAGACAGGAGACCGCAACAGTCCCCTTTAGGACATGTTTAGGAAAAATCAAGAGTCATACTCGCTTTTTTATACGTTCCGTGCTATAATGCAGAAAAACACGAAAGGCCGGCAACTATGGCTACACATATTTTAGTCGTCGATGACGAGACTGCGATCGCAGATCTGGTGGAGGTCTATCTGAAAAACGAAGGCTTCACCATCCACAAATTCTATAATGCCTCCGACGCCCTGGCTTGTGTGCGGACGACACGCTTGGATCTGGCGGTGCTGGATGTGATGCTGCCGGACATGGACGGCTTTACCCTCTGCCAGCGCATCCGGGAGGACCACCTGTTCCCCATCATCATGCTCACCGCAAAGGTGGAGGATATGGACAAGATCATGGGGCTGACCTTGGGAGCGGACGACTACATCACCAAGCCCTTCAATCCTCTGGAACTGGTGGCCCGGGTCAAGACTCAGCTGCGCCGCTACACCCGGTACAACCCCAGGGAGGGGACAGTCCAGGAGGTCACCGAATACGACTTTCGAGGCCTTCAGATCTCCAAGGCCACTCACAAGTGCGTCCTGTTCGGCGAGGAACTGGCCCTGACGCCCTTGGAATTCTCCATTCTCTGGTATCTATGTGAGCACCAGGGGAATGTGGTGTCCAGCGAGGAACTGTTTGAACATGTTTGGGGCGAGGCGTTTATGGACAGCAACAACACCGTCATGAGTCACATCGCCCGGCTACGGGAAAAGATGCACGAGCCCAGCCGAAAGCCCAAATTCATCAAGACCGTTTGGGGGGTGGGGTACACCATTGAGTAAGAAAGGAAATACCCGCAGCCGCCGGAGATCTTTGCGCATCTGGGGCGGCTACCTGCTGGTCCTCATGGCTTGGGTGGTCGCAGTGATGGCCTTGGCATTCCTGGGCTCCATCATCTGCGCCAGCATCACCTGGCAGCCCTCGCCGCTCTACGACTTCCTGAATTGGGTCCGAGACTACATCGTTCTGGTCTGCATCGTCACAGTGCTGGCGGCTGGGTGGTCATCAGCTTCTATTTTATCTCCAAGCCCATCAAGCAGCTGGACGTGGTGGCCAATGCGGCAGAGCAATTATCCCGCCCCAGTGAGGAGCCCATCCAGCTGCCGGATTCCCTGGAGGACATCTCCATCCAGCTGAATCTGGCCCGGGAGCAGGCTCTCCGGGACGCCCGGGCAGCCCGGGAGGCAGAACAGCGGAAAAACGTCCTAATCGTCTATCTGGCCCACGACCTGAAAACGCCCCTGACCAGCGTCATCGGCTACCTGACCCTCCTGCGGGATGAGCCTCAGATCTCCCCGGAGATCCGGGCCAGGTACACCGGCATCGCCCTGGAGAAGGCGGAGCGGCTGGAGGACCTCATCAACGAGTTCTTCGACATCACCCGCTTCAACCTCTCTCGCCTGGAGCTGGAGCGGCAGAGCGTGGACCTGACGCGGATGCTGGAGCAGGTCGCCAGCGAATTCCGCCCCATTTTCGCAGAATCGGGGCTGTCATGCAGCCTGGATCTGCCGCCCAAGCTGCACTATTCCTGTGACCCGGATAAGCTGGCAAGGGTCTTTGATAATCTCCTGCGCAACGCGTCTTATTATAGCCTGCCGGACAGCACGGTGGAAATTGCCGGACGGATAGAGGCCGGGAAAATCGTACTCACCTTCTCCAATGCGGGAAAGAACATCCCCCAGGAGAAATTGGACCGGATCTTTGAACAGTTCTTCCGTCTGGACAGCTCCCGCGCCACCCGGACAGGTGGTGCGGGCCTTGGCTTAGCCATCGCCAAGGAGATCGTGGAGCTCCACGGCGGGACCATTCGGGCGGACAGCACCGAGGATCGGATCACCTTCACCATCTGTCTTCCGTCAGACCATTCAGAAGCGCCGTAAGAAAATCACAAGAATTTCGCAGAAAACTTGCAAGGCATCCGTTGGTAGATAGACAAGTATGAAACGCCTGGTTCTGGTACCATTTCAGTATCAGAACCAGGCGCTTTATTTTGATTAGGAGGTCTTATCCCATGAAAACCATTCTCGTTCTCTTCGGCGGATGCTCCACGGAGTACGAAGTTTCTCTCCATTCCGCCTATGCGGTGCTGTCCCACATGGACCCCGCCCGCTATACTCCTTTGGCTGTGGGCATCACACGGGAGGGGCAGTGGCTCTGCTATACCGGCGACCTCTCCCGGCTGGAGGACGGTACTTGGCAGCAGGCGGCAGACTGTATCCCCTGCACCCCGCTGGTGGAACGGGAGGCCCACGCTTTACTACTGCTGGACGGCTCCGGCCGCCGTCTCCTCTTTGACGCGGTATTCCCAGTCCTCCACGGCAAGAACGGCGAGGACGGTACGGTACAGGGACTCTTTGAACTGGCCGGGGTCCCGGTCATCGGCTGCGGGACATTGTCCAGCGCCTTGTGCATGGACAAGGACCGGGCCCACCAGCTGGCGGCCCTGGCCGGCATCCGGGTCCCCCGGAGCCACGTCTTTCATTCCAGCGATGATTTCAGCCGGATCGCCCAGGCAGCGGAGGAACTGGGATACCCGGTGTTTGTCAAGCCGGTCCGGGCCGGTTCCTCCTTCGGTATCACCAAAGTCTCCGGGCCGGAAGAGCTGCCCGCCGCCATGGAGGAGGCATTCCGCCACGACAGCGCCGTGATCCTGGAGGAGACGATCCCCGGCTTTGAGGTGGGCTGCGCGGTCATGGGCAACGAGGAACTGACCGTGGGTCTGGTGGACGAGATTGCGCTGTCGGAGGGCTTTTTCAACTATGAGGAGAAGTACACCTTAAAGACCTCCGCCATCCACTGTCCCGCCCGCATCCCGCCGGAGAAGGCGGCAGAGATCCAGGCAGCGGCAAAAACCATTTACCGTGCCCTGGACTGCCGGGTATTCGCCCGGGTGGATCTGTTCCTCACCCCGGATGGGGAGATCGTCTTCAATGAGGTCAACACCATCCCCGGCTTCACCGCCCACAGCCGCTACCCCAGCATGATGCAGGGCATCGGCATTTCCTTTGGGGAGCTGGTGACCCGCCTGATCGAGTTGGGGGTGGCGGGATGAGAACCGTGTCGATTCCCCGGGAGCAGATTTTTCAGGGGCCGCTGGTCCTGGTCAACCGGGCGCATCCCCTGCATGAAAAAGAGCGATCTGCGCTGACCTCGGTGGACCCGCACCACCCCGACATTCTTCTTGAAAGCCGGGCACGGCAGCTACTGTCTGCCTGTATCCAAAAGGCGGGGGGACAGCGGGAGATCGTGCCGGTGTCCGGCTGGCGGAGCCAGCAGGAACAGCAGCGGATCTGGGACGACTCCATGGCGGAGCATGGGGAGACATTTACCTCGCCATCGACCTGGGAAAGGCTGCCGGATACATCGACTTCATCCGGCCTGCCTTTCCCTATGACGGCGTCTGCGGAAGATTTAGGCGTCTGGCGGCCCGGTACGGCTTTATCGAACGCTACCAGCGGGGCAAGGAGGAAGTCACCGGGATCTCGGCTGAGCCGTGGCACTTCCGCTATGTGGGGGCGCCCCACGCCCAGCTGATGGAAACCAACGGGCTGTGTCTGGAGGAGTACCGGGACTTTTTGCGGCAGGGTCCCCGGAGCGTCGCTCTGGAAAACGGCCGCATGGCCCAGGTGTTCTATGTGCCCGCCGCCGGAGCCGTCACAGAGGTGGAAGTGCCGGAGGGCTGCTGCCAGATATCCGGCGACAATGTGGAGGGATTTATCCTGACATGGTGGGGGGATACCCATGAGAACGGCTAAGAAAACCGTCCCGACTTTGGACCTCTTTCGTCTGGCGGCAGTCCTGCTGGTGGTGATGAACCACACCTCGCCCCTGGCGGATGTGTCTGCCATGGCTGATTTCTGGCTTACCCGGGTACTGGCCCGGGTGGCAGTCCCATTCTTTCTGATGACCACTGGGTACTTTCTGAGCCGGAATCACTGGGCTGGTGTGGGGCGGCAGCTGAAAAAGCTCTGCCTGCTCTACGGCGTCTGCATCCTTTTGTATCTGCCAGTGAATCTCTATGCCGGCAGCTTCACCGGTCCGGCGGATGTTTTGCGGAAACTGCTGGTGGACGGCACCTTCTACCACCTGTGGTATTTCCCGGCGACCATTCTGGGCATCGTCATCGCCCGGTGGCTCAGCCGGCTGGGCCTGCGGGTGGCTCTGCCTGTGGCGGCGCTACTCTATCTCATCGGTCTGGGCGGGGACAGTTACTATGGACTGGTTTCCCAGATCCCGCTGCTTCGGACCCTTTACGACGGCATTTTTACACTGTGCGGCTATACCCGCAATGGCCTGTTCTTCGCGCCACTGTTCCTTCTGCTTGGGGCCGCCGGAAGGCGGTGGAACCAAAAGCTGTCTCTGGCGGGCTTCTTCCTCTCTCTGGCAGCCATGAGCGCCGAGGGGCTGTGGCTCCATCGCATGGATGTCCAGCGCCACGACAGCATGTACCTCGCCCTCCCCCTGTGCATAGTATGCCTTTTTTCTCTGCTGCTGGGCGGAAACAAGGGCGAGTCCAGGAAAGTCCGGGAATTTTCCACAGCCATGTATGTGCTCCATCCCCTCTGCATCGTACTGGTCCGGGGAGCGGCAAAGCTACTGGGACTGGGAGAAATGCTCATTGAAAACAGTGTTCTCCATTTTATTGTGGTGCTGGCGCTCAGTGCGCTGCTCTCCGCCCCTTGCCTGCTGAGGCTTCAAAAGAAGCCCAGCCCCACCGCTCGGGCCTGGCGGGAGGTGGATCTGGCGGCCCTTGGGCACAACGCCCAGGTGCTGCGGAACACATTGGCCCCGGGGACAGAGCTGATGGCGGTGGTAAAGGCGGAGGCCTACGGTCACGGCGGGGCAGTGACCGCCCGCACCTTACAGCGAGCGGGCGTCCGGGCCTTTGCCGTGGCCTGCCTGGCCGAGGGGATTGCTCTGCGAAAGGCGGGCATCCGGGGGACGATCTTGATCTTAGGTTATACCTCCCCGGAGGAAGCTCCGCTCTTGACACGATGGCATCTGACCCAGACGGTGGCGGATATTGACCACGGGCGGGCCTTGGCAGCCAGAGGGCGGCGTGTCCATGTCCATCTGGCCCTGGACACGGGGATGCACCGGCTGGGCATCCTGGCGGAAAACCGGAAGGAGATCCTGGAGGCATTCCGGCTTCCAAACCTGGTAGTGGACGGTGTCTTTTCTCATCTATACGTCTCGGACAGCCTGGAAGCCGAAGATGTTGCCTACACCCAGGAGCAGCTGACCTTGTTCTATGATACGGTGGCCTGGCTCCGAACTGCCGGATATGATCCCGGCAAAGTTCATATCCAGTCCAGCTATGGACTTTGGAACCTCCCAGCTCAGCCCTGTGACTATGTCCGGGCTGGAATCGCACTCTATGGAGTTCGAAGCGATGATGCGCCTGTTCAGCGAAGCCTTGACCTGCGGCCGGTTCTGTCTCTCCGGGCCAGAGTGGCCAGTATCCGCACTGTGCAAGCCGGAGAGAGCGCCGGGTACGGGCGGGTCTTTCAGGCAGAGCAAGAAACCAAACTGGCGGTGGTCACCATCGGCTACGCGGACGGTCTGCCCCGGGATCTGCCTCAGCGGGGCGGCCAGGTGCTGATTCAGGGCCGGCGTTGTCCTATGGTGGGGCGGATGTGCATGGACCAGTTGCTGGTGGACGTCAGCGATCTTTCGGAGGTCGCTCCTGACGATACAGTGACTATTATCGGCCGGGATGGCGGTCAGGTGATTCGGGCAGAGGAACTGGCTGCATGCTGTGGGACGATTACCAACGAACTGCTCTCCCGGTTAGGCATGCGGTTACCCATTGTTTCTGGTTAAAGAGCGGTAGGGAATTTTACAAAGATTCCGGTTCGGATTTCAACATGAATATACCTTTAAACAGGAATAGCCACCAACCACGATGAAATGGTTGATGGCTATTCCCGTTTGGTCGACACCAAGAGATTCTCTCAATCGGTTTAATCTGGTGTTTTCAAGATGTCCTTATGAGGAGTCGCCCTTGGCGGTCTTTTATTTTTGGTGCGAGCGATGGGACTTGAACCCACACGACCTTACGGACACAAGCACCTCAAGCTTGCCTGTCTGCCGATTCCAGCACGCTCGCGAACGGAACCTCCGTT
>OHEI01000513.1_pt1 | contig 15159 bp, 13 predicted proteins | sample 1567241 | NCBI WGS metagenome assembly OHEI01 (sample SAMEA3879565, study PRJEB24766) | human gut metagenome | biome: human-associated habitat; feature: feces | place: USA | collected 1985/1987 | reverse complement strand
CGAATATCATTAGGCCTGTCCCCGCCGATCCAGCAGTAGACCTTCAGCTTGTCTCGGCAAGCACCGCCCAGCATCTCATATACAGGCATCTGGTAATACTTCCCCTTGATGTCCCACAGCGCCTGATCGATACCCGCGACGGCGCTCATCATCACCGGCCCACCCCTGTAGAACCCGGTACGGTACATGGTTTGCCACAAATCCTCAATCTTACGGGGATATTTCCCCAGCAAATAGCAGGACATCTCCTCCACGGCAGCTTTAACAGTGTGGGCATGACCCTCCACCACTGGTTCACCCCAGCCGCAGATCCCTTCATCCGTCTCGATTTTCAGAAACAGCCATCGGGGCTGTACCGGATATAGCTTCAACGCAGTGATTATCATATGCTTTTCTCCTATCTTTTCACGCGCCCGCTGGCATCTCCTCCCATCAGGCTCTCCACTTCCTTCACCGTTACCTGATTAAAATCAAAGGGGATGGAGTGCTTCAGGCAAGAAGCCGCTGTAGCAAATTCAATGGCATCCTGTGGCTCACGCCCGCTGAGCAGGGCGTAGATCAAGCCGCCGCCGAAGGAGTCACCGCCTCCCACACGGTCTACGATATGCATGGCGTATGTCTTGGCGAAATATGCCTTACCGTCCTGATATAGCATCGCTGACCAGTTGTTATTGTCGGCGCTGAGACTCTGTCGCAGGGTGATGGCTACCTGCGTGCATCCGAACTGTCGGCAAATGCTTTGGGCCACCTCCCGGTACCCATCGGCATTGATTTTTCCCGCCTGCACATTGTTATCCTGCGGTTTGATGCCGAAAACCTTTTCCGCATCCTCCTCGTTGGCAATACAGACGTCCACATACGACATCAGGCCTCCCATGACTTGCCCAGCCTTTTCCGAGCTCCACAAATTTCCCCGGTAATTCAGGTCGCAGCTTACCTTCACGCCCCGCGCCTTTGCGGCACAACATGCCTCCAGGCACAGCTCCGCAGCACCGTCCGAGAGCGCCGGCGTAATGCCGGTAAAGTGAAACCAGTCTGCACCGCTGAAAATGGCATCCCAATCAAAGTCTCCGGATGCGGCGGTGGCGATGGCGGAATATTTGCGGTCATAAATGACCTTTGATGGGCGCTGTGACGCGCCTTTTTCCACAAAATATGTACCCATTCTTTCTCCGCCCAGGCACACATGGGACACATCTACTCCGTAACCGCGCAGCGTCCGCAGCGCAGCCGTCGTCAAATCGTTATCCGGCAGACGGGTAACAAATGCCGCCTCCATCCCATAATTGGCCAGCGACACCGCCACATTGGCCTCACCACCGGCGAAAGAAGCTTCAAAGCTGTTTGCCTGCTTGATACGGAGATATCCCGGCGGGTTCAGCCGCAGCATGATCTCTCCAAAACATACGATGCGCTTCATGTATTCCACCTCTCGATCTGCTCCGTATAGAGCCGTGCGTTGTATCCAATCGCCTCAAAGTCATTCTCTGCCAGCATATCCTTCTTCACAATATGCGAACCGATGCCAAAGCACACCACGCCCTCGCGGTAGAAGGCCTCCATATTCACATGATCAATACTGCCCACGGCACTCAGCGGAACATGATTGATTGGTCCTTTCAAGCTTCGGAAATACGATGTACCCAGATCACCTGCCGGGAATACTTTCACAATACTGGCACCCCAGCGATAGGCATTGATGATTTCCGTAGGCGTCATTGCACCGGGCATGGATACCATCCCGTATTCCCGGGTTGCCCGGATGATCTCCCGATTACTGTCCGGCGAAATGATAAATGCAGCGCCTGCCGCAAAAGCGGCATCCAACTGCGCCTCCGTCAGTACCGTTCCTGCGCCCACAGCCATCTCGCTGCGGTGTTCCTTCAGCATCCGGATCGCTCGGGCTGTTGCCTCTACGCCATCTGGTCGTTTCTGATCAAATGTCACCTCGATGCACTGGACGCCCTGGGCATACAGCGCATCCTGCAGCGGAATCAGCTTACTCTCCTCCACATTGCGCAAGATCACAATCAGTTTCTTTTCCAAAATCAGGTCCAGCGTCTCGTTATACATATGATCCTCCTTATCTCCGTTACGGTTTTAGAACCACCTTGATAAGCCCCGGCTCCGCCTTGTGCAGACGGTCGAACCACTCTCCGCCGTCCTGCAGCGGCGCCACCTTGCTGATAATACTGTCCACATCCACCATGTGATTGGCAATCATATCCAGACAGATGTCATACTCTCCAGAGGATGCACAGCTCCCGTGAAGGCCGATCTGCTGTGTCACGCATTTTTGCAGCGGCAGCGATAATTCCTTTGTCACGTTGCCTACCATAACCACATTGCCGCCCAGCCGGACACTGTTCACCGCGCTGGAGAATGTAGATGGGATACCTACCGCCTCAAACGCCAAGTCCGCGCCTCGACCATCTGTCAGGCCACGCACAAAGGCCTCCACATCCTGCTCTCTGGAATTCACCACGTGGGTCGCGCCAAACTTTTTCGCCATCTCCAGCTTGTTGTTATCAATATCCGCCACAATTAACGTCGTTGCTCCTGCTGCCTTTATCACCTGCGTGAGCAGCAGACCGATCGTCCCTGCACCGACGACCACCACCTTATCCCCCAGCTTGATGGGAGAAATGGATACGGCATGCACCGCTACGGACAACGGTTCTACTGCCGCGGCCTGTTCAAAGGAGACATTGTCCGGGATCTTATAGAGCGTGCGTTCCTTCACTGTTACATACTCCGCCATTGCCCCCTGCTGCCGATAGTCATCACACGCTACGCCCAGAACACGCCGGTCAGTGCACAGATTCACCATACCCTTGCGGCAGTAGTAGCACTTGCCGCAGTACACCGTAGAGTCAAATGTCACCCGGTCTCCCTTCTTAAAGGCGGTCACATTTTTACCCACCGCCGCAATCTCACCAGATGCCTCGTGACCCATGATAACAGGCGGCTGTCTGCGGCCGCTGCCGCCGTCATAGCCGTGTACATCGCTTCCGCAGATGGCGCAAGCGCCTACCTTCACCAGCACCTCGTCATCGCCATATTCCGGCACAGGAACATCTTTGTACTCGAATTTGAAGTAGTCGGTCAAAACCAGTGCTTTCATGCTTTCTTACCTGCTTTCTCTTATAATTCAGGCCTCTTCCCAGGTCTTTTTCACATCGTCATGCGCTTTTCGGATTCCTTGCAGACCGTGGCCGCTGGCTTCCTCGATACAGAGCCATTTGTTAAAGCCGGCCTTTTTCAGCATACGAAATACCTCTGCATTTGGCGTCACGCCTGTACCGATAACTGTGGGGGAGAATACGCCCCGTTGTGCCATATCCGTCACATGAATAGTTTCCACACGCTCTAAGACCTCCGGCAGAATGTCCCTCGGATCCTCACCGTGAGCGGTAATATTGCCCGTGTCGAAGTTGATCCGAATGTCCGTATCCCCGATGCGGCGGCATATCGCCAAGAAGTTCTGTGGATCAAATGTAAAGTCCACCTTGTCCCAAGCGCCTGGCTTTCCGTGGTTTTCAAACAGTAGCCCCACGCCAAATTTCTTCCCATATTCGTCGATTTCATGAAAGGCATCGCTGACCCATTTGATGCAGTCCTCCCGGGAAACGTCAGCATGAGCCTGTCCGGCCAGGATGCGAAGATATCGGATCCCCAGTTCAGAGGCCAGCGCCACATCCGCCTTCAGATACAGCATCTCCCTCTCACGCTGCACCGAGTCGGGATGAGTAAAGTCCGGGTAGGTGGTCATCATGATAATGGGCATCCCGATCTCGTTCAGCTGTCGCTTTAGTGCTGCCAGATATGTCGGCGTGCGGTTCTTTAGAAACATAATGCTTATATCAATGCCGTCATACCCCATATCCTTAGCCTCTCTGGCCCAATCCACCAGTTCCATTTTCCCGGAGCAAATGTCGCCAAAAAGCGATACCGGCAAACAGCTCATTTTCATGCCGCTGCCTCCTTTTCTGCTTTCTTGCGTGCGCTTCGTGCCTGCATTAGGATAACCGCCAGCAGCAGTATACCAGTGATAATAGACTGCCACCAGGAGTTCAGGCTTCCCTGCAGGTTGATCATATTCTTGATGATAGCGAGAATCAGTACGCCGAACACCGTTCCCAATACACCGCCTCGCCCGCCGCTCATAGAGGTGCCGCCGATGGCCACCGCTGCAATGGCATCCATTTCCCAGCCCTCACAGGTCACCGGCTGTCCAGAACCCAGGCGGGACGCTAGAATCACCCCGGACAATGCCGCCGCCAAGCCGGATATCCCGTACACGATAAGCTTCACATTCTCCGGCTGTACGCCCATCATCTTCGCCGCATCTTCATTGCCGCCTACCGCGTAGACGCTACGTCCAAAACGCGTCTTTCGCGTGACATAAATACCCAGCGCCACCACGAGCATCCAAATCAAAATCAGCACCGGAAAGCCCAGGAGCTTTGCCTTGGCCAGCGACATGATCCATGCCTTGGAAATCTTGTCAAAGGGCACGGAGTTTCCGCTTGTAATGACCAGTCCAATACCTCGGGCGACCATCATCATGCCCAAGGATGAAATGAATGGTGCTACATTCATTCGAGAGATCACAAAGCCGTTGGCAAGTCCCAGCACAACACCCACCACGAGGGGCAGGCCGAAAATCAGCAGCGCATTGTTTGTCCCGCTGGCACTGGCCAGCAGCACACTGCTCAATGCCGTGACCGCGCCTACAGAAAGGTCAATGCCTCCGGTGATAATCACCAGCGTCATCGCCACAGCGATAATGCCGATCATACTGTTCTGCACCAGAATATTCAGCAAATTATCCACCTGCCGAAACACAGGGAACTTGATGAGCGCCACGATCACCAGTACAATAAGGGCCAGCAGCGCACCTTGTCTGCGGAAAAAATCCAAGATCTTTTTCTTGTCCATAGTGCCCTCCTTAGCGCTTCTTTTCACGCTGCACGTAAACAGCGATCACAATAATCAGGCCCTTTAGTATGCGGGCGTATGCATAGTGGATGTTGTTCATATTGATCGTCATGGTGATCAGCTGGATGATGAGTGCGCCGAATACCGTGCCCATAATGCGCGCCTTACCGCCGCTCATGGATGTGCCGCCGATGGCTACGGCCGCGATGGCATCCATTTCCGCCAGTGATCCCAGCGTATTGGGGTCAGCGCAACAAGCTCGGGCAGAAGTCATCAACCCGGCGCAGCCGGCCATGAAACCGCTGATGGCATACACAGCGATCAGCACCATCTTCGTCCGGATCCCGGAAAGGGTAGCAGCCTTCTCGTTTTCGCCGATGCCCTGTACATAGTAGCCGAACGTGGTCTTCTTCAACAGCAGCGCAAAAACCGCCACGAATATGATCTCCAGCAGCAGCTGCAGCGGCATCTGCCCAAACAGCCGCATTACGCCCAGATCGTTAAACGGTGTGTTATAAAACACCAAGGTCGTGCCATTGCTCATCAACTGTGCAACGCCGCGGCCGGCAATATACAGCACCAGCGTAACGATAATAGGCTGTATTTTGAATTGCGCGATTAGTGCGCCGTTCAATGCGCCCAGCAGTGTAGCAGCCAGCAGACCCGCCAGCATCGCCAGCAAAATGCTGCCCCCCCCCAGCGTGATCTGCCCTGTAATAAACTTGGCGCACAACACACCTGCTACAGCCATCAAGGAGCCTGTTGAAATATCGATCCCGCTGGTGGAGATCACCAGCAGCATTCCCAGAGCCGTCAGTAGGATGGGCAGTACCTGTATGGACAGATTCCACAGCGTATTAAGTGCCAAGAAGTTTTTATTCAGCATGGAGTCTACGATCACCAGAATGATAAATGCATACACCGCGCCAAATTTCCTCAGATGCTGGCCGAGGTAGATTTTCTCTTTTACCTTGATCGCCTCACCCATTGTTTTTCTCCTCCGTTTCGCTGTCCTGAGCCATTAGCGCCATAATGTTCTCTTCTGAAATCTGCTCACCCACCAGCTCACCTACGTCACGCCCATCATGCACCACCACCAAGCGGTGGCAGTTCCGTACCAGTTCCTCTAATTCAGAGGAAATTAGCAGCACGCCGATGCCCTTACCGGAGATTTCCTGAATGAGCGCTTCGATCTCCGATTTTGCCCCTACATCTATACCGCGGGTCGGTTCGTCCAAAATGATGAGATCCGGTTCCATACATAGCCACCGGGCCAACAGCACCTTCTGCTGGTTGCCGCCGCTAAGGTTTCGGATCTGCTGTTCCGGGCTGGGCGTCTTGATGTTGATTGCTTTGATAAAGCGATCAACAATATCCTCCTGTTTTCGGGCATCCAAAATACCCCACTTGGATATTTTGGGCAAGATGGCCATTGTCATGTTTTCTCTCACAGACATATGGGGGAAAATGCCCTCAATCTTTCGATCCTCCGAGCAATAGGCCAACCCCCGCGCAATAGCGTCTCGGGGTGAGCGCATCTTTACCGGCATCCCATTGATCTCAATGTCCCCCGCGTAATCGATGTCCTGGCCGAAAGCTACCCGGGCGAATTCCGTTCGTCCCGAGCCCAACAGTCCTGCCAATCCCACGATCTCGCCGGCCCGGACGGCTACGTTCATCCCCCGCAGCTTTACCACGTTTGAAATATCCTTGGCCCGTAGAAGCTCCTGTTTTCCTGCCCCATCGTAGAGACCGTTCTTTTTTTTGAGCACTTCCGTAGCGTCGCGCCCGATCATTTTGGACACAAGCTCCAACTTGGTCAAACCAGCCACCGGCTCCTCATCCACCAGCTTGCCGTCCTTTAAAATCGTCACCGTGTCACAGATCTCGAATATCTCGTCCAGCCTGTGACTGATGAAGATAATAGCCATTCCCTTCGCTTTCAGCTTGCGCATCTGCTCGAATAGAACCGCCGTTTCTCCCTCGTCCAGAGAGGAGGTGGGCTCGTCCATCACCACCAGCTTCGCGTTAGAAAAGATGGCTCGCGCGATAGCCACCATCTGTTGAACGGCCGTGCTGTAATGATTCAGCTCCTTTGTTACATCAATATGGATACCCATTTCTCCTAAAAGCTCCTCTGCGGAGCGGAACATAGCCTTCCAGTCGATACCTGTTCGGTTCATTGGCTCATGACCCAGGAAAATATTCTCCGCCACGCTCATATAGGGGATCAGGTTAATCTCTTGATAAATCGTGCTGATGCCCGCCTTCTGCGAGTCTAGTGGGCTGTTGAAGGAAACCTCTCGTCCGTCAAACAGGATACGCCCTCCATCCTTTGTATACAGCCCCGTCAGCACTTTAATGAGGGTGGATTTTCCCGCGCCGTTTTCACCCATCAGCGCGTGGATTTCCCCTTGCCGCACCTTGAAGTCCACATGATCCAGCGCGTGAACGCCCGGGAACCTCTTGTCGATCTGCCGCATTTCTAATAAAACTTGTTCGCTCATGCCCATGCACCTTTCACCTTTGCTCTGGAACGACGCAGAGGAGGAACACTCGCTCCTCCTCTGTGTCGCCATATTTTATGGAGCCGTTTTACCTAAATCTTTCGTCGCCGGAGATCAATATGCCTCGGGCAGATACTCCTGAATGTTCGCTGCATCAATCAGCTTACCGGGGTTCTGGATGTAAGACTCCACTGTGCCGCCGTTCTCCAGCGTGTTGATCACGCTCAGAACAGTCTCGCCGAAGAAGGGGCTGCACACCACGGTGCAAGCCATTTCGCCGTTGGCAATAGCCTCCGCGGCATCCTTCTGGCCGTCAATGCTGTAAATCTTGATGTCTACGCCGGGAGTCAGGCCAGCGGCCTTGATTGCCTGCAATGCGCCAATGGCATTGTCATCATTGTGCGCATACACCACATTGATCTGATCGCCATAAGCCTGAATGATATTCTCCATAGCGGTCTGAGAGGTGGTACGGGAGAAGTCACCCACCTGAGAAGCGATGACCTTGTAATTGCTGTGGGCAGCAATGGCATCCATAAAGCCTTTCTGACGCTCAATGGCGCAGGTGGAACCGGGCGTGCCTGTCAGTTCAACGATATTTACCTGCTGCTCAGTACCCCAGTCTGCGATCATCTTCTCGGCGCAAGTGGTAGACTCCCAAATAAAGTCCGCAGCGATGTAGGTGGTATGCTCGCCTTTGCAATCACGGTCAACGGTAATGACGGTGATTCCCTTCTCAGCAGCCTTGGCCAGAACCTCCTCATATCCCTCCTCTCGGGGTGCCAGAACGATATAGTCGGGATTCTGTGCAATGATGTCCTCCAGATCAGAAACCTGCTGGGCGGTGTCGTCACCGGCGTCTGTATAGATGTAGTTCCAGCCGGCGTTCTTGATGGTAGCTTCCATGTCATTGGTCTGCGTCACACGCCAGTTGTTCAGATTCGCATACTGGCAAAACGCGACAGTCAGCGTGCCCTCCTTATCGGAATCCTGCTGGACATCAGGGGTCTTCTCGGTACCGCAGGCAACCAGACTCATTGCCATGAGTAGTGCAAGGGTAAGTGCGAAAATCCTTTTCATTTCATTTCCTCCTAATTTGTTTTGTAGAGAGATCTGCCATGTCACCATTGTAATGAATGTACAGCAAAATGGAAATTAACTATTTTTCTCATCTCTTCTATATTTTTTTGAACTCTCCTGCTCCGCCAGCCGCATGCGGTACTCCGTAGGTCCGATACCATAGCAGCGTTTGAACAGTGTACTGAAATATGTGGGGTTATCGTATCCTACTGCATAGCCGATTTCGTAAACCCGCCGGGAGGTGTGTTGAAGCAGATATTTCGACTGCTCCATGCGTAAATCGGTCAGGTAGCTGATAAATGAACGGCCCACCGTCTGCTTGAATACAATGCTGAAATAGCTGGGCGACATATGCACCGCCTGTGCCGTGCTTTGCAGCGTCAGATCTCCTCGTGTATAGTTTTCGTCGATATATTTCTGAGCCTGCCGAATCACCTCCATATGCGGATTCATCCGTTTAGCGTGTACCGCATCGCACACCTCCTGTGCAATGTCGGTTATTTTCTGGATCTGGCTGCCGAGGCTGCTCTCCATAAGCACCCTCTTGTAATATTCCGTAAATGAACCGTACATCCCCTCAAAATCGACATTTACTTCCTTGGCAACCTTCACCAGTTCCAGCATGACCGATGTCACAAAAAGGCGGCTGAACATCATAGAGTTATGTCCGCCGCGCTGCAAATTCCCATATATCTCCTGCAGCATCTCTGCCACCGCATGCTTATCAAAGGTGCGCATACAGTTAGCAAAAGCCTCTACACTGGCCGAAATATCCTCCGTCTCGTCCATCTGCCTGCTGAAGTCCGCATAATTGATGATGCGGGTATCGTCGCATAAATACGCCGTGCGGATCACACTCTTACACTGACCATATAACTCCGGCAGGGTTTCGACGCCTCGCCTCACCTCCGATACGGCGCACAACAATGGGTAATCATCCTTGAGTTGTGATGTGCTTTGCACTGCTCGAAGCATCATATCCATCTGGCGTTGCGTCTCCACTTGGTCGTACGCGGCGCAGACTATCAATATTCGCCCTTCATCCATCTGGTTCTCCTGCATCACTGCCGCTCCGGCGCATTCTCCCACCATATCCTGAAAGCCCTTCAGATAGTTCTGGATCTCCTGAGATGAGAAGACGCCCTGCGCATATTCAAATCCCAGCAAGCGGAACAACACGCAGCCATAAAAGGCGTTTTCGTTTATTTCCGGCAGCTCCGCACCTTGCGTCTGCGCCCGTCCATGCACGATATCTGCCAGTATTTCGCATACCCCGATCCGTTCCTGCATGTGAGCCGCATATTTCTCCTGCACGCGGCAGAGTACGCTGTCGAAGTCATCCAGATCCATCGGCTTGAGAATATAATCAAATGCCCCTAATTTCAGCGCTGTCTTGGCGTAGTCAAACTCCTCATAGCAGGTCAGCACGATGATCGTGGTATCCGGACGCTCCTCCAGAATTATCCGTGACATCTCTAATCCATCACCAAAAGGCATACAGATATCCGTGATCACCAGATCCGGCCGAAATTCCCGGGCGAGGGCCACACCCTCCTCCCCACTCTCGGCCGTGGCTACAACCTCCATATCGTGGCTGGCCCAATCGACGGCATTTTTCAGGCCATCGCGGATAAGATACTCATCGTCCGCGATCATTACTTTTATCATTTCAGCCACCCTCCTTCTCCGGGATCACGATGTGGAAAGTCGTCCCCATCCCCTCTTCCGACTCAAATGTCAGTGTATACGCCTCACCGTACATGATCCGTATCCGCTCATTTACGTTTCGTACGCCAAAGCCAACTCTTTCTGTGGCATCACGGCTCCTGAGCGCCGTCCGCAGTTCTTCGGCCCGTTCATCGGTCATTCCCGCTCCATTGTCCGCAATGTCGATATGCAGCAATCCGTTCTCCTCCCATGCACGTATCGTCACGTGGGAGGGTTCACGCTTACGCTTTATGCCATGGTAGATGGCATTCTCCACCAAAGGCTGTACGATGAGCTTCGGCACGATACGTCCGTGCAGTGACGGATCGACCACTATATCGTATGTAAACCGATCCTTATAGCGAATGCTCTGGATATACAGATAGCTGGCCGTATGCTCGATTTCTTTCTCCAGGGGGATGATATCACTTCCCTTGTTTAAGCTGGTCTTTAAGTAGCTTGTCAATGCCAGCGTCATTTTGATGATCCCCTCATCGTTGCCGCCGCGGGCCATCCATACCACGGAATCCAGTGTGTTATACAGGAAATGCGGCTTGATCTGCTCATGGAGCATTGTCAGCTCCATGAGGCGCAGCTTATTCTGGTTTTCGACCTCCCTCTTCAGCAGTTCATCTACCTGTTCTACCATTTGGTTGAAGCGCAGCATGACCGTACCGATCTCGTTGTATTCCACTACCTGTGTCCGAGCCGTCATGTCGCCCGAACCCACACGGCCGATCATCTCGTTCAGTTCATCCAAAGGGCGCAGCAAACGGCGGATCATGCCGTATGTCGCCAGCGCCGCCAGAGCCAATACTAACCCACAGGCGATCAGCACTGTTTTGATGATTGACGCCGAGCTGCGGGTCAAGTCAGAGCGCGGAACTACACCCACGACAGACCAGCCACAGTACCGCAGCTCTTGTGTCAGTGTCAACTGCTCCTTCTGACCGATATGCTGTAGCGCTGTTTCCTCATCCAACTTTTCCGGGAAAATGATGGGAGTCCCATTTTCGTCGCATATGTACATAAACCCGTTTTCACCGATGCCTGCGTTGAGGAACTCCTGTACGCGGCTCTCCTCCAGCTCCAGGACGATCGCACCCTGATATGCGCCGCTGGATAACTCCTTCACCGGCACCATCGCCGTAATCAACGATTCACCTGTCGTAACAGAATACAGTGACCCTTTTCTGGGCTGGGCCCATACCGCCGCCTTCCCCTCACAGGCCTGCCGGTACAATGCGTCCCGTGTCAGATCCTCCAGCGTGATGCGATAATACTTTGATTCACACGAGGCACCCTGATCTGAAAAGAAATAAATGCAGAACAGCCTTGGGTAGAACTGGTTATACTCCGACAGCATAGCACTAACTTCAAATGTGTCAGAGAACATATCCCTCTGTTTTTCGTACTGGGTCCGCATTATACGTTGAACCCTTGTATCGCGTCCCAGAATTCTGGATATGTCCCACATATCGCCGAACAGACTGTTGATCTCCGCCGATGCTGTCTCTACCAGTTGCCTGCTGGTGTTCATCGACATCTCTCTGGCGTTCTCATAGGAAATGCGGCAGGTCAGATAAACAATGATCCCGGTCGCAGCCGCCAACATAGCCATTAAGAGCAAGTAAATCCTCATCTTCAGCGATGTTTTTCTCATTGAAAACCTCCTCTCTGCCGCCGTTTATAACAAGATGCCGCTTTGCAGAAAGCTCTGTAAAGCGGCATCTTGCTATTGTCAATGTTTTTTTGGAACAAGTGCAAAAGGCCGGATCGGTGAACCAGAGCCTTTCTTGATTTTAAGTGGCGTCGCCACAAAATAGCAGACCGTTGGCAGCTTATCCAGATTTTTCAGTTCCTCAATCATCAGAATGTGGTTAGGCAGCCAGTGTACATGGTGTGCATAGGATTCCATCTCCTCCCCCGCGATCACAGGCGTCTCACAGGCAATGGTATCACTGCCCGCGGCGCGGATGCCCCGCTCGCGGAACATACGGACAGCATCCTCCGCCAAACCCGGCTCATTCTTGGCATAATACTTCCAGTCACCGTTCACCGTCCAGTATTGGAACCAGTTGTAGTTCATCAGCAGGATATCATCCTTCCCTGCTGCCACGCCCATCTCGGCCTCCAGATCCAATATCTGCTGCGCTGTGATGCGCTGTCCAGGCTTCGCGTTCAGTTTTCCGAAGTCGTATACCACCGCCCTGCCGCAGATACAATCGGGTGCGTAGATATCGATCGTGCTGTCCATCATAGCCGGCACCTGATGGGCCGGTGCGTCCACATGAGCGCCGGTATGCTCGCCCATAAAAACTGTCTGGCAGTAATACCCATCATGCGCATGCGTCACCGTCGGCTGAATGACCAGCGGCGGATGCGTCGGCCAGCGCGGAATATCATTTTCCAGCGTAGGAGAGAGATCGATCACGTCAAATTCGGACAAAAGCTCTACCAACTGCGTCAAAACATCGCTCATTGCTCCAGCTCCTTTTATTGTAGTACTATTTATTTTACCTTGCCCGCGGCACAGGAACAATAAGAAATCTTTCGAGAGTCTTTCACTTTTTTATGCTCACCGATAGTTTCCATCAGCGCTCGCAGATATTGTAGCAATTTTCAAAGAAATGTGCAACACGAATAGGGAAATTTTTCCTTTTCCTCTCATCTGTTTTTATCTAATGAGACCCTGATATCCATAACCATACTTGACCCCATAGAAATCTTTTCACGCTTATCATCCCACAGCAAAAAAAGTACCGCACCCCACTGGGGTGCGGTACTTTTTTTGCTTATTTTCCGTAGAGCTGATAGATGAGCCAGTTCAAGAAGCGTGCCGGCAGCACCTTCGTCAGGAACACGAAGAATTTATAGTCGAAGCGGATGGCGTACAGCGGGTGGCGGTTGCCCTCCCGCAGGGCTACCTTGGCGATGTAGCCGCCGGCCTTGGCGGGGTCCATGCCCGTCTCCTCATCGTGCTCCATCCGGGCCACAGAACGGCCGATGCGTCCCTGATAGATGTCGTCCCCCTCCCCGATCTTCCGGCGCGCCGCCGTGAAGCCGGTGTGGATGTCACCGGGCATCACAGCACATACCGTCACGCCAAAGGGACGCAGCTCGTTGGCCAGCGCCATGGTATAGGCGTTCACCGCCGCCTTGGTGGCGGAGTAATAGGTCTGGAATGGAATGGGTACCGGCGCCGCCACGGAGCTGAGGTTCACGATGCGGCCCCGCCCCGCCTCGCGCATGATGGGTACCACCACGCGGTTCATGGTGACCATACCGAAGAAGTTCACGTCGAACAGCGCCTTGGCGTCCGCCGTGTCGGTGAACTCCACCGCGCCGGAGATGCCGAAGCCGGCGTTATTCACCAGAATGTCGATGCGTCCCTCCCGCGCCATGATCTCCGCCACGGCGGCGCGGATGGTCTCCTCCTTCGTCACATCGGCGGCGATGTGGTGCAGCCCCTCCACGCCCTGTGCGCGGCGGGACAACTCATACACCATGCAGCCTGCCTCCTTCAGCGCCAGCGCCGTGGCGCGCCCGATGCCGGAGGTGCCGCCGGTGACGATGGCAACGCGGTTACTCATGGGCCATCACCTCACCGATAATATCCATAGCCTCGTCCAGCAGCGCCTCCGTATGGGTGGCCATGTAGCTGGTACGCAGCAGCGCCTCGCCCTCCGGCGTGGCCGGCGGCAGCGTGGGGTTCACATACACGCCCCGGTCATAGATATCCGCCGCCACGCGCAGGGTGCGGTACGTCTCGTAGGTGTAGATGGGGATGATGGGCGTGGGCGCCTCCAGCGCCGAGGGGCGGATGGTCAGCCCCCGCTCTGTCATGCCCTTCCGGGCGTAGATGCTCAGCTGGCGCAGCCGCTCCGGCAGCTCCGGACGCCGCTCCAGCTCGTGCAGCGCCGCCAGCGCCGTGGCGCAGTTAGCCGGTGGGATGGATGCCGAGAAGATGAAGGGCCGGGAGGCGTGGCGCACATACTCCGCCACCTCCGTGGATGCGGCCATGTAGCCGCCCAGCGACGCCAGCGACTTGGAGAACGTTCCCATGTACACGTCCACCTTGTCCTCCAGACCGAAGTAGCTGGCGGTACCGCGGCCGCCCTCGCCCATCGTACCGAAGCCGTGGGCATCGTCGACCAGCAGGCGGAACTGGAAATCCTTTTTCAGGGCCACGATCTCGTCGAGCTTGCCCAGGTCGCCCTTCATGCCGAAGACACCCTCGGTGATTACGAGTACGCCGCCGTTCTGCTCTTCGGCCAGGTCGGTGGCATGCTGCAATTGCAGGCGCAGCGACTCCATGTCGTTGTGGCCGTAAACGAAACGCTTGCCCTTGTGCAGGCGCAGGCCGTCGATGATGCAGGCGTGTGCCTCGGCATCGTAGACCACCACGTCGCGCGGCGTCAGCAGGCAGTCGATGATCGAAATCATACCCTGGTAACCGAAGTTCAGCAGGAAGGCATCCTCCTTGCCGACGAACTCGGCCAGTTCGCGCTCGAGACGCTCGTGGTAGACGGTCTGGCCGCTCATCATGCGGGCGCCCATCGGGGCCGCCATGCCGAACTGCGCGGCACCCTCGGCGTCGGCCTTGCGGACTTCGGGGTGGTTGGCCAGCCCGAGGTAGTTGTTCAGACTCCAGTTGAGCATCTTCTTGCCCCGGAAAGTCATGTGGGGGCCGATATCGCCTTCCAGTTTGGGGAAAGCGTAATAACCGTGGGCGTACGACATGTACTGACCGATGGGGCCACCTGCATTTTTCTCAAGGCGTGCAAAAATATCAACCATAAAATATTGTAATTTAATGTTTAAGTTTCCGTTTCGGACGCGCAAAAGTACAAAAAAACCTTTTTAGCCATCAAAATTAGCCGTTTTTTATTCGGCACGGGTACGCATTTATACTTATTTACAC
>OHEI01000506.1_pt1 | contig 15265 bp, 10 predicted proteins | sample 1567241 | NCBI WGS metagenome assembly OHEI01 (sample SAMEA3879565, study PRJEB24766) | human gut metagenome | biome: human-associated habitat; feature: feces | place: USA | collected 1985/1987 | reverse complement strand
GATTGTAAGCCATTTCCGGATCATTGTATGAATCCTGGTAATTCTCATAGTTATAGTCATTCTCCACGGCGGCTTCACGGTGGAAAGAACTTTGTGCAGCATTGCCTAACGTGAGGATGATGGCTACGGATGCAGCAGCCTTGTAGAGGGGCATCATCCGGCGTACCCACGTGATTCTACGTGCTTTCACCGGTTCGTCCTTCTCTATGTGCGCCATGATTCTTGCGTCAAAATTCTCACCCAATTTTATTTCCTGCCACATCTTTTCGCTTACAAAGAGTGGCTTGTAAGGCATGAGGTGGCTTGGTATATGGGTTTGGTTGAAGAAGGTTTTCAGTATGGCTTCTTCTTCCAATGAGGTTTCGCATCGCCAATAGCGTTCCAGAAGTTGTTCTATGTACTTATAGTCCATATCCTTGTATTTCTGTGTACTTTTGCTTGATTCGTTGTCTGGCACGGAACAGATAGACTTTCACCTGTTCTTCGCTCAGATTCAGAATCGCTGCAATCTCTTTATAGCTTTTGCCTTCTATTTCTCTCAGTTGGACGATGTCCTGTTGGGCTTGCGGCAATTCCTTCAACAGTTTTTGGAGAAGTCCGAGCCCTTCACGAGCCGTCAGGCTGTCGTATGGAGTGGAAGTATCGGGGCGGCTATGCAGGCTTTCGTCCAAGACGATATGCTGCGCTTCTTTTTTTTCGCTTCTGTCCAAGGAAAGGTGCCTGCAAATGGTCAGGCAATAAGCTTCGATAGAGTTCAGTTGCGACCATTCGTTGCGTTTGTCCCACACCCTTATCAGTGTTTCTTGAACGATGTCTTCCGCTTCTGCCGTGTCGAATGTGATACGAAGAGCCAACCGATAGAGTTTGTCTTTCAGGGGCAATATATCGTTCCGAAAACTGATTTCTTTCATCTCTCTGTAATAATGACGGGCGAGTGCCTGAAAAGTTACACTCACCCGCCATTTTTTTTGAAATATTTTTTTCGTCTTGTCCTATCTCTCTATAACTGTGCCGGATACGCCGTCGATAGCTGTGGCTAAAGTGATAATGACTTTGCTTACTCCGGCATGGATGGCTTCAAATGAGTTTTCCAATTTCGGAATCATTCCGCCTTGTATGATGCCTTCCTCCACATAACGTTTAAATTCGCTTTCGTTGATATGAGGGATGAGGCTGTCATCGTCTTCTGCGTCTCTCAATACGCCTTTCTTTTCAAAACAGTACATCAGGGTGACATCGAACGCATCGGCCATGGCTTTGGCGGTTTCCCCGGCAATGGTGTCGGCATTGGTATTCAGGATATGTCCCTGCCCGTCGTGCGTCAAGGGAGCCATGACGGGCACGATGCCTTTACGGACCAGGTCGGCCAGAAGCGTACCGTTAACTGCGTCTACGTCTCCTACGAAACCGTAGTCCACATCCTTCACCGGACGTTTGTGGGAACGTATCACATCCATGTCGGCACCGGTCAAGCCTAAGGCGTTGACACCTTGCGCCTGAAGGCGTACCACGATGTTTTTGTTGACCAGTCCGCCATACACCATGGTGACTACGTTCAGCATGTCTGCGTCCGTGACGCGGCGACCGTTGATCATTTGGCTTTCTATTCCTAATTGGGCTGCGACTTTGGTGGCAGAACGTCCTCCGCCATGTACTAAAATCTTATTGCCTTCAACGGCCGTGAAAGCTGCCAACAGTTGGCGGAGCGAGTCTTCTTCCTCTACGATTTTGCCGCCCACTTTGATGATGGTGAGTTTCTCTTTCATGTTCATTCCAAATAAGTATAACCATAAAGTCCCGAGCGGTAGTTGTTCAGGAACTCTTTACCCTCTTCGAGCGAAATCTTTCCGCTTTGGATGGATTTGGATACCCATATTTCGAGACGGCGAACTAGTTTCTTCGGTTCATACTGGACATATTCCAACACCTCGGCTACGGTTTCCCCGTCGATGATTTGGTCGATAGTATATCCCTTGTCCGTCACGGAAACGTGTACGGCATTGGTGTCGCCGAACAGGTTGTGCATGTCGCCTAATATTTCTTGGTAAGCGCCGACCAGGAACACAGCGAGGTAATAGTTTTCGCCTTTCTTCAACGTATGCACCGGCAGGCTGTGGGAAATATGGCTGTTGGTTACGAAGTTTGCGATTTTCCCGTCCGAATCGCAGGTGATGTCCTGTATCGTGGCATGCGTGTTCGGACGTTCGTCCAACCGTTGTATCGGCATGATGGGGAAGAGTTGGTCTATGGCCCATGTGTCCGGCAGGCTTTGGAACAGCGAAAAGTTACAGAAATACTTGTCTGCCAACAGTTTGTCGAGCGACATTAGTTCTTCTGGTATATGTTTTTGTGTCTGTGCCAACAGGTTGACTTCACGTGTGACGCTCCAATACATGCTTTCGATGTCGGCACGTGTCCGTAAGTCTACGATGCCGTGGCTGAACAGGTCCAGTGATTCTTCTCTGATTTGTTGGGCATCGTGCCAGTCTTCCAGAAGGGTACGCGGGTTCAGGTTGTCCCAAATCTCATACATGTCCTTTACCAGTTGGTGAGCTTCCGGCGAAGGCTCGAAATTCTCGTCCATACGGGGAAGGGAGGCGGTTTCCAGTACTTGCATGATGAGCACCGAATGGTGGGCGGACAGAGACCGTCCGCTTTCCGTAATCAGGTTCGGATGCGGAAGGTTGTTTTTATTGGCCGCATCGACGAAAGTATAGATACAGTCGTTCACATATTCCTGGATGGAGTAGTTCACAGAACTTTCGCTATTGCTGGAGCGTGTACCGTCGTAGTCTACTCCCAGGCCGCCGCCGCAATCCACGAACTCTACATCATAACCCAAATGATGGAGTTGGATGTAAAATTGCGAAGCTTCGCGCAGGGCGGTCTGTATGCGGCGTATCTTGGTAATCTGGCTACCGATGTGGAAATGGATAAGCTTCAGGCAGTCTTTCATGCCTTTGGCTTCCAACATGTCGAGCGCTTCCAACAGTTCACTGGATGTCAGGCCGAACTTGCTGGCGTCGCCGCCACTTTCTTCCCATTTCCCGCTGCCAGACGAAGCCAATTTGATACGGATACCGATATTGGGCCTTACGTTGAGTTTCTGGGCAACCTCGTAGATTGTGTTCAGCTCGTTGAGTTTCTCTACCACCAGGAAGATGCGTTTGCCCATCTTTTGGGCCAATAGAGCCAGTTCTATGTAATTATGGTCCTTGTAACCGTTGCAGATGATGGGAGAGGCTGAGTCGGTATTGACGGCAATGACCGCATGCAGTTCCGGTTTGGAGCCGGCTTCCAGACCTAAGTTGAATTTCTTGCCATGGCTGATGACCTCTTCTACTACGGGACGTATTTGGTTGACCTTAATGGGATAAATGATAAAATTCTCTCCTTTGTAGTCATATTCCTTGGCTGCCTTCTCGAAGCAGTTGCTAGTTTTCTCGATACGGTTGTCCAGGATGTCGGGGAAACGAACCAATACAGGGGCCGACATGTCCCGGATGGCCAATTCGTCCATCAGTTCCCTCAAATCGACTTTCACGCTATCCTTTCTCGGGGTTACGTAAACGTGTCCTTTTTCGTTGATTCCAAAATAGTTGACTCCCCATCCGTTGATGTTGTACAATTCTTCGGAGTCTTCAATACGCCATTTTCTCATTACGTTCTTTATAGGTTTAATAGTTCACGAAGCAAACGGACGGAGTCCTTTATTTTATCGTAGTTCTCTAATAAATTGACATCTAATGTATATTGTGCCCGGCTATAAAAGGGTTCGCGTACTGCGAGGGAATCCCGGATATATTGTTTCATTTCATCCTCCGTTTTGTCTTTCAGCAGGGGGCGTTCCACTTTTCCCATTTTCAGATGTTGGAACAGCACGTCGGGAGAGGCTTTCAAGTATACCGTCTGAGCTTGCCGGTTCATGTATTCCATATTGTCGAAAAAGCATGGCGTTCCTCCGCCGCAGGAGATGATGACATTCTCGAACTCAGCTACCTCGTGCAGGACTTTCTGTTCAATCTCGCGGAATCCGTTTTCTCCGTTTTCCGCGAATATTTGGGGGATGGTCCGGCGGTAGCGTTCTTCGATATACCAGTCTAAATCATAAAACGGGAGAGCCAGGCTTTGTGACAATGCCTTTCCTACGGTCGTCTTTCCGGCTCCCATGTAACCGATTAAGATGATACGTGTCATTTTTTCTTGCTATAAGTTCTTTTACGTGCCGTTGTTTTAGGTTTCTCGTCTTGTTCCTTGACCACGGCCATGCACTCCTCAAGAGTCAGCTCTTTGGCCCGTTCTGCCAAGGTCTTCGGCAAGCGGTAATTATTGCCTTTATAGGCGATATAAGGGCCGTAGCGCCCGTTGAGAACTTCCAATTCCGGTTCTTCTTCGAATTTTCTCAAATGCCGTTCCACTTCGGCCTTCCGTTTTTCAAGGATGAGTTTGATGGCCTCTTGGAGGGTGACACTCATCGGGTCGTTGCCTTTGGGAAGCGATACATATTTCTTGTTATGCAAGACGTAAGGTCCGAAACGTCCTGTACCGATGGATACGGTCGTGCCTTCGAAAGTGCCGAGGTCGCGAGGAAGTTTGAACAGTTCGAGGGCTTCTTCCAAGGTAATGGTTTCCAAGCTTTGCTCATTCTTCATCTGGGCGAACCTCGGTTTCTCCTCGTCCTCTGCCGTTCCGATTTGCACCACCGGGCCGAAACGTCCGATTTTGACAAACACAGGCTTTCCGCTTTGCGGGTCTGTGCCCAACAAACGTTCGCCCACTTTATGCTCGGATTTGGCATTGAGGGTTTTTTCCACCTCCGGTTCGAAGTCGCCGTAGAAGTCTTTCATCATTTGCGTCCATTCCGTTTTTCCTTCTGCGATGTCATCAAACTTCTTTTCCACCTCGGCCGTGAAGTTGTAATCCATGATTTCGGGGAAATATTGCAAAAGGAAGTCGTTGACCACCGTCCCCACGTCTGTTGGGACCAGTTTGCCCCTTTCTGCTCCGATGACGGTTTGTTTGGCTTGTTGGCTGATGCAGTTTCCTTTCAACGTAAGAATGACCAGTTCCTTTTCTTCTCCTTCCTTGTCCCCTTTGGCCACGTATTCGCGTTGCTGTATGGTGCTGATGGTCGGCGCGTAAGTGGAAGGACGTCCGATGCCCAATTCTTCCAATTTTTTAACCAAGCTTGCTTCGTTGTAGCGTGGAGGGTGTTGGGTGAACCGTTGCAGGGCTTGTATCTCTTTCCGTTCCAGTTGCTGCCCGGTCTCCATCGGGGGTAACAGGTTGCCTTCTGCCGTTTCATTTTCGGGATCTTCGTCGAAACTTTCCCGGTATACCTTCAGGAATCCGTCGAATTTGATGACTTCTCCTGTGGCGACGAAAGCGGCGTCTTGTCCGCTTATCTGGATGGTAGCGGTAGTTTTTTCTATTTCAGCATCGGCCATTTGGGAAGCGACCGTACGTTTCCATATCAAATCGTACAGACGGCGTTCCTGTGGCGTACCCTCTATTTCCGTCTGGTCCATATAAGTGGGGCGGATGGCCTCGTGGGCTTCCTGCGCTCCTTTCGTTTTGGTATGGAATTGGCGGCTCTTGACGTAACGTTCGCCCATGAGTTCCTTGATGACAGCCGTGCTGGCATTGATGCACAACGAAGACAAATTGACAGAGTCCGTACGCATGTAGGTGATGCGCCCGGATTCATACAAGCGTTGGGCTATCATCATGGTTTGTGCCACGGTAAAACCGAGCTTGTGAGCCGCCTCCTGTTGTAGCGTGGAAGTGGTGAACGGAGCCGCTGGTGTACGCTTTTGCGGCCGGGTAGCGATGTCGCGGATGGTAAAGGCCGCATCTTTGCAGTTTTCCAGGAAACGGGTGGCTTCCTCCTTGTTTTTGAAACGTTGGTTCAGTTCGGCCTTGATTTCCGTGCCTTCCTTGCTATTGGCAGGCGTGAAAAGGGCTACTACGCGATAACTTTCTTCGCTTTTGAACTGTTGGATTTCCCGTTCGCGTTCCACAATCAGGCGTACGGCCACGCTTTGCACGCGTCCGGCAGAAAGCGCGGGTTTTACTTTCTTCCAAAGCACCGGAGAGAGTTTGAAACCCACGATACGGTCGAGTACCCGCCGTGCCTGTTGGGCGTTTACCAGATTGAGGTCGATGTCCCTCGGGTGTTCGATGGCTTGCAGGATGGCAGGTTTGGTGATTTCGTGGAACACGATACGTTTGGTTTGTTCCGGTTTCAGGCCGAGCACTTCATACAAATGCCATGAGATAGCCTCTCCTTCACGGTCCTCATCGGAAGCCAACCAGACGGTTCCGGCATTTTTGGCTTCCGCTTTCAGTTCGTTCACCAGTTTGGTCTTTTCGGAAGGTATCTCATATTGCGGTGCGAAGTTCGTCGTGTCAATGCTGAACTCTTTTTTCTTTAAGTCACGGATGTGCCCGTAACTGGATAATACTTTGTAGTCTGCTCCCAAAAACTTTTCGATGGTTTTGGCTTTGGCAGGAGACTCCACGATCACCAAATTTTTCTGCATGGTCTGTACCTTTATAAAATTTCGGCAGCAAAAGTAGAAAAAAAAGATAGATTACACCTTATATATAACAATTTTTTTGAATAAATGGAATAGCATGCGCCAAGTCTCCCTTTGGGAGAGGGGATTAAGGGCATTGTGCCAACAGCTTTTCGATGCCTTTTCTCACGGATGCCAGACCGAAGTCTTCCGGGCGCAATTCTTTCATGGGAATCCACAACAGTTCGGCTGCATCGTCCATGGCATGGGCCAGGCTGCTGTCTGCCACCGTACAGTGGAAGAAACAATCTACGGTGTGTACCAGAAATCCGGAATACAGGTAAGTGTTGGGCAGGGAAAACAGAAATTCCGTGTGGGTTACTTCCAGTCCGGTTTCTTTGACTTCCCGTGCTACTCCCTCCTCGCTGCTCTCGAAACAGTCTGAGAATCCGCCGGGCAGGTCGAGCGTGCCTTTGGCCGGTTCCTTTCCTCTCCGGCATGTCAGCAGTTCCTGCCGTTCGTTCAGGATGACCGCTACTGTGGCTGCACTTGGGTTGAAATAGTAAACGAAGCCGCAGTCTTCGCATTGTTTCGATTTTTCGTTATGCTCCACGAAGCGCGGTGAGCCGCACTTCGGGCAGAAGTGGAATTGTGCGAAAGGATGTTCGTGCATCATGATGACAGTCTGTTTTTTTTAAAGTTTATTTTCTCTTGGATTGCAAAGCTACGGAATAAATCTGGAAAGCAGGTCCCGTATCGGGTTAATTTTAATATTCCGAAGCATGAAATATAAATGGGTGGGGAATATTATCCTTTTTACAGGATGGACATATCTACACCGGAATTTTGCAAAAAAAACTTCATCTTTCAGTTTGTGTGATAATCCGTTCATAATGTTGATGTTGCAGACTGAAGGATGTTTCAGGCATCCTTCAGCCAAGTTTCATTTTGTTTGGCGCAGAACTGAAAATCGTTTGCCTGAGATTGAAAAATCGTTCGGCTGAGATTGAATTTCCGTTTGGTACAGGACTTTTTACCGTTTTCTGCAGTGAAAGGAAACTGAAAGATGGACTTTCTGTCTTTCATCTTATAATACTTTATATGTCAGGATGTTGGCATGCGCTCTGAAGGATGAAGGTTCTTTTCTGAAAAAACTTGGGGCGGGTCGTGGAAGCATCCCAGATGGAGTAGATGATTTTAATGGCCTATGGTGGTAATGAATAATTCGAGACATAAAAATTTGAGGGTATATTCTGTTTGATTATATAAAAAGTTATTATCTTTGGATTGTCTGTTTGTGAAACAACTTGTGTTTCAACGTAAGATATTGTGGATATTGACGGAAGGAGGACGTATGAAGTATGTTTTAAGTCTTTGGGGGATGTTGTTTTTCTTGTCTTCCACGGCTTGGGGGCAGGCGGGGGAAACCTATGAAGTAACGTATGTGGACAGTGTGGGGAGCAATTATAGTGCATACGTACCCCAACCGTTGGTAGAAACTGTAGTGGAAGGGGAGACTTATGAACTGCGGTCGAGGCAAGGGAAAATTTTGGCAACCGTGCCCGTAAGCCCGTTTATGACTATCGGGGTGGAACATTGTCTCATGATGGCTATGGATGTATGGGAAGAACAACTGAACATTAAGGAGCCTGTCCGATTTAAGGTTACTTTTAATGAAAACATGTCGCCGGACGTGGAAATACAAACCACGGTGGAATATGCGTTGGACAAAAATAGAAACAGTGCACCATTAAATTTACTCAACCAAGTAGAGTTCCAAAGAAAGGACGAAGTTACTACTATAGATATTAATGCTTATGTTTATTGGAATTCTTCTTGGGCTAATGAGTTGGAGTTTGGTTATGATAACCTGACCACAGCTTTGACGAGGCATTTGGCTCATATATTAGGGTTTGGCACTTCTATTGTACAATGTGGTACGGGAATAAATTTTGCAAATCCCAATACAGCTTCTTTGTTTGACAATCTCATTGTAAATGCAGACAACCAGTCATTGGGGGCTTTAGTTGGTTTTGGTTCGTCCGAAGCCATTGAAACATTCCTTGCGCAGGATTTGTACCTTAATTTGCCGGGTGGTAGATTGAAAATGTACAGTAATCCGCAAGGGTTCGTTCTCTATCGGAGTGGATGCTATTTCTCTTTGGAAACAGACAATTTGATGAATTATCCTTATCAGGACAAAACCAGGCTTTTGCCCATAAATCCGGAAACGCTTGATGCCCTATCCGCAATAGGATGGGAAGTGAAGCCCCATGAACTTTCCATCGAAGGTCGTAGCTTGGATGCTTATGGTTACGGGAGCGTTTATCAAGGGCACACATTCAAGGCTTTCGGCCGTGATGGAAAACCTATTGCCAATGCCCAATGGAAATACCAACTTTACAATAATCATAGCGGGACGTATGTAGACAAAGCCCAAGGTACGGGAGGAAGTTTTACTATCCCATCTATTCTCATGGGGGATGAATATTTGGATAAATTCCAATGCCAACAGGGGAGGGTCGTATGCGAAGCAAACAATGGGACCTCGGTGAGCTATCCTGTTTTTTTGGATGCCCATCCCCTTGTGTTGGGCTATCAAATCGCCAACGTGCAGGATACGGAAGATCCATACTATTTCAGTTTCGACATTACTCTTAGTTACGTAGGGAGTGACAATGGGGTTTTGACTGTATGTAACGAAGGTGGATCTGCCATGTTATTTGACATCAAAGGTTTTGGCCAAACTACAATACATGTACCTGGTGCATTCAAATATAGTCAATTATGGATTGATGTTAGTTTGGACAACGGTTATGGTTCTGGAACCAAACGTTTTTACTATGATTATGATAGTAATCTGTCAAAGGGAGAAATAGGGATAAATTTTCCGGAAGTACGGGAAAACGTTGAAATTTTCACTTTGCACGGAGTGAGGTTGTATGGAGTTTCAAGTTTGGATGAGTTGCCTAGGGGAATATATATTATTAGAAAAAGCGACAAACTTAAGGGAAGCAAGATATATGTAGTGAAATAAAGTTCTTTTTCCTTAATGTGCAGACGTGTGAGTGTGGCATTCTGATGTTTTTTTCGTAGATTTGTCCATAACATTATGTTGGATATTCAAGGAAAGATACACGACCGTTATACCCTGGAGTTCAAGGTGGGGTATTCGCGCTACAGTCCTTCGGCTGCGGTGAGCGACTTCATGATGGATACGTGGATCTTCATTCCGGACTCCCTTTATATCAACGCCAAAACGTATCCCAAAAGTAATTTCTACCGGGACTTCCGGGCTTTGGTGCGTCTGATTACGCCGGTCTATACGTTAGAGGAGGTGGCCGACGAAGAAGCCCTGCCTTTGTCACGGTTGCTGATGTGTTGTCGCGAATTGGCGGAGGAACCTTCGGAAGAGCATGAAAAAACGTATGAACACCAGATAAAGATGTTCGGCAGTATCACCCGTAGTGCCTTGCGTACGGCTGCCGTCGGGCTTTACCGCGAAACGAAAGTGAATGCCTTCAAGGTTCGCCTGGACGGCATTGTGCTTTTGTTGGCACGCATTATGGCTGCTTATCGGGAGATACCCCGTAAAGCCGGTTTAGACCGTGTGGCTTTCGAGTTGCGGTCTCGTTACGATTTGGGAGAGGAGTATCTGTGCCGTATGGTCAACATGCATTTGTTCCGTATCATGGAATATGCACGCGAGCATTTTCCGAAGGATTATACCCGTGTGGTGGCGGCTGCAGCAACCTATATAGATGGGGATTTGGCTTACCAACGGGAGCGGGGATTTCTTTTGCCGGAGGAGGGCAACGGTGATAATAATCGTAATTTCCTGCACAGGGCCGGACAACTGAAGAAGTACATCGAGAGCGATTTGTATATATTGGCAGACAAGAAAAGCAACACTTTCGTCCTTCAGCAAGTGTTTTTCATGTTAGCGGCCGGGCTGAGCATGGTTTTTGCCACGGTCATTTCTTTTTCTTTCCAACAGACTTACGGAAATTTCACCATGCCGCTTTTCATTGCGTTGGTGGTGAGTTATATGTTCAAAGACCGCATCAAGGACCTGATGCATTATTGGTTTGCCAACAAGTTGGGCAGCAAGTTCTACGACTATAAAATCAAACTGGTGATGCACGGCGATCCGGTGGGATGGGGAAAGGAAGGATGTGATTTTGTGAACGAAGAAAAATTGCCGCTTGAAGTGCGTGCGCAGCGTGGCCGTGTGTCGGAGTTGGAGGCCGGCCATTGTGCCTTGCGGGAGACGGTTATCGTGTACCGTCGCCGTATTTCCATATTGGATAAGCAGTTGAAGCATTTGAGTCATTACCCGTTGCAAGGGCTCAATGACATCATTCGTGTCAATCTGCGGGATTTCTTGCGGCGGATGGACAGTCCTCATGTACCGGTGTATATGAATGAAGGGAAAGGTGAGTTTCACACGCAGGCGGCCGAGAAGGTTTATTATGTCCATTTCATCATGCGCTACCGTTATCAGGGCAAGACTGGTTATCGTAGGTTTCGGATCACACTGACCCGCAGGGGCATCGGAGGCTTGATGGAGTGGTGAAACTTGTTTTTTTGAAATAGTTTGGAAGAATCGGATACGAAGTTTTTTCACGTACATTAAGAACCTGTTACGATGAAGTGCTGTCTCGGAAGATTCATCCTTTTGTAAGCTTTTTGAAATGTGACATGCCTACTTTTGCAGCGAACAAAAAGAGGCATAAGAATGAGTTTATCGAAAAAGCGTAATTTGGCTGTAGCGTTGATGGCCGCTGTCGTGGCGGTAGCCCAGGCAGGCGACATCAAGGGCGTGGTCATCGACAAAGAATTGAACGAACCGCTGATGGGTGCTTCCGTGCGTATCGCCGGTACGCACATCGGCACTACGGCTGACATCAATGGAAATTTTCATTTGCGTGGATTGAAGAAGGGAACCTATACCTTGGAGGTTTCATACGTTTCGTTTTTCCCCCAGAAACTGACGTTGCAAGTTCCGGCCAAAGGCGATGTGGCCGTGAAGGTCGAGATGTCTACTGATGACAAACAACTGAACGAAGTGACCGTTACCGCGCGCAAGAACTTGGAGTTGGAGCGTGCCTTGCTGGCTGAACGCCAGAACGCGGTGCTTTCCATTGAAAACCTTGGCGCAAGCGAAATGTCTGTCAAGGGTATTTCCAACGTACAAGAAGGAGTGAAAAAACTTACCGGTATCTCCATCGCCGAAGCCGGCCAGTTGATTGTGCGCGGTTTGGGTGACCGCTACAGTTCCACCACGCTCAATGGGCTTCCCATCGCTTCACCCAACCCGGATAACAAACTGATACCGTTGGACATCTTTCCTTCTTCCGCCGTGCAGAACATCACGGTGAGCAAGGTGTACGAGGCCAGTGCGTTTGCCGACTATTCCGGTGCCCATGTGGACATCAGTACCAAAGAAGGCGGCACGAAGGATTTTTTCAACATATCCTTCGGTACCGGCGGTAAGGTGGGGACGGTCTTTGGCGACTTCTATCAGATGGATAGGGCGAATACGATGTTCAAGACTCCTTCTATGGACCGGAAGGCCATGGATTTGCCGCTTTCCGATTACCGGCAGTACAGTCGCAATCATGATATCTTCCCCACCACATTCGAAGTGAATAAGTCTTCTGCTATGCCCGACTTGAACGGTAGTTTCGGTTTCGGCCGCACTTTCCGGTTGGGGAGCAACAAGATGGATGTGTTGGCTACTTTCGGTATTGATACCGACAACGAAAGTCTGGATAATGCTTATGTCCGTACTTTCGAGGCGTCAGGTACGGAGATGAGCCGTTTTGATTACGATTCTTTTACCCAAACGCTCAAGATGGCCGGTTTGGCCAGTGTGGGCTATTCGTTCCGCAAGGCAGACCGTGTGGGCTTTTCGGCCTTTTATGCCCGTAATGCGGTGGACAGCTATATGGCGCGTCAAGGGCATGACGAGGAAGGTATCCGCTTGAAAGGCAGTAACCAAAACAGTCATGTGTATGAATTGCAGAACTACCAGTTGGCCGGACACCACGTATTTGGAATGTGGGATACGGATTGGAGCGGTTCGTATAGCAAGACTTCCAGTGAGGAACCTGACCGTCGTCAGGTGATGTTCCGGCAGATGTCCGACGGTACTTGGGATTTGTTCAAGCTCAATGCCCAGGAAACCATGCGCTATTTCGGCAAGTTGGACGAGGACGAATGGGTAGGTGACGTACAGGCTCAGTACCGTTTTTCCGATGAAAACAAGTTGAGGTTCGGTGCGGCCTTGCGTGACAAGACAAGGGATTTTACCTGCACGAGCTTCTATTATAACTTGAAAGAGATGGAATCTCTTAATGTGACCGACATCTATCATACCGACGGTTACTTGAACTTTGGGAACGTGCAGAATGGTAGCATTACCATCAACCGCAGCCATCAGAAACGCAATGAGTACTCGGCCGGTAGCCGCATCTGGGCCGGTTTCATCGAGGCCGACTATTATCCGGTGAAGGCCTTGTTGGTGAACTTGGGCGTACGTATGGAAAGCACGCGTCAGTGGGTGAAATACTATAACGACGGCGGCATGGAGATGCGGCGCGACCTGGACACCGATGAGTTTTTCCCGGCCTTGAATCTTAAGTACACGTTCGACAAGAAAAACAGCTTGCGTCTGGCGGCTTCGCGTACGGTGACACGGCCTTCGTTTGTCGAGATGGCCCCTTTCCTTTATCAGGAGTCTTATGGCGGCACCCAAGTACGTGGTAATGAAAACCTGGACAACGGTTACAACTACAATATAGACTTGCGTTATGAGTTCTTTCGTCCGTCATCTACCGACATGGTGGCTGTCACGGCCTACTACAAGTATTTGGACAGTCCTATCGAGCGTACGCAGACTACGTCCGGCGGAGCCATGATGCATTCTTTCCAGAACGCGTCCGACGGTTTGGCAGCAGGGATTGAAGTGGAAGCACGCAAGGAAATAGTGAAAGACTTGAAAGCGGGAATCAACGCGTCTTACATGTACACCAACGTAAACCTTCCGGAAGGTGGGGTTTACACCAATGCCGAACGTCCGCTGCAAGGTGCGTCGCCCTACCTGATGAATGCCGACCTCACCTATTCGCCTAAGTTCGGAAAGGAAAGCCAGCTCACCGTGGCCTTGCTCTACAACTTGCAAGGCGAGCGCATACAGGCAGTGGGTATACAGGGTATCGGAGATGTGAAGCAGCTTGCTCTCCATACATTGGATTTCAATGCCAATATGAAGTTCAACGCTCATTGGAGCGTGAAGTTCTCGGCCAAGAATCTTTTGAATACCGATGTGGTGTTCCGTCAGGAGATACCGAGTAAGAATACCGAGGTGGAAGTGGAGCGCTTTAACGAAGGTGTGGGGTTGAGCTTCGGAGTGACGTATACATTATAAAAGTAGTAAAAGCATAAATTAATTCAATTCAAAACTTTAAAAAGAGAGAAAGATGAAAACAAATTTCATGAAAGTTTCCACGTGGGCTATGGCTCTGTGTGCTTCTATGGCTGTATTTACGGCTTGTAACGACGACGAGGATGGAACTACGCCGCCTCCCGCTCCGAGTGTTGAAAACTTGGGCGGCATCGTGACGGAAAACATGACCCTCACGGCCAATACGGAGTACAAGCTGACCAGTCAGTTGCAGGTAAAGGCACCCGCCGTGCTTACCATCGAAGAAGGTGTGAAGATAACGGCAGCCGACAGCGAAGATCCTATTTACATCCTGATCGAGCAAGGAGCCAAAATCAATGCAGTGGGCACAGTGGAAAATCCTATCGTGATGACGGCCGAAAATAAGACTGCCGGTGGTTGGGGCGGTTTGCACATCTGCGGTTATGCTCCCACCAATGCGGGTTCGGGCTTTTCTGAAATCGGTAATGCCGCTTATGGCGGCAATGATGCCAATGATAATTCCGGTGTATTGAAGTATGTACGTTTGGAATATACGGGTTTTGCCCTGGATGACGAACACGAGTCCAACGGCATTTCTTTCTATGGTGTGGGTGCCGGAACCCAGGTGTCGTATGTGCAGACTTACGTAGGTGCCGATGACGGTTTGGAGTTCTTTGGCGGTACGGTGAATGTAGACCATTGCGTAGTAGTGGATTGCACGGACGATAGTTTCGACTGGACAGAAGGTTGGAGCGGCACGGCTACCAACCTTGTGGCTTACCAGACCGATGCTTCCTGCGACTGTTTGATTGAGGCCGACAACAACGGCGACAATTTCGACGCAACTCCGGTGGCTCACCCCACTTTGCGCAACCTTTATTTGGTGGGTAACGGCAGCAGCGAGAACAAGCGCGGCATCCGTTTGCGTGCCGGTACACGGGCTAATATCGACGGCGCGAAGGTAGCGGGCAAGCCTAATCCGCTCACTATTGAAACGACGCAGACCGACGATGCTTTGGCCAACGGTACTTCCGTGTTGAAAAATGTACAGATTGCAGGTGTGTTGAAGAACGACGTGACGGGTGGAAAATATCTTTCGGCCAATTTCCTGACAGGACAAGGCAATGCTGAAAACGCCCAGATAGCCACGACGTGGGACGATGTGGCCGGTAATTTGTCTTTCGCTTGGTTGAATGACGCTTGGGTGACGGCTGTTCAATAAGCAATATCTTTATTTTAAAAGACAATCCCTCGGAATGCACAGTGAAGTGCCCCCAAAAAGTCGGACGGGTTAAATATTATCCGTATTGAGAAAGGG
>OHEI01000505.1_pt1 | contig 15292 bp, 12 predicted proteins | sample 1567241 | NCBI WGS metagenome assembly OHEI01 (sample SAMEA3879565, study PRJEB24766) | human gut metagenome | biome: human-associated habitat; feature: feces | place: USA | collected 1985/1987 | reverse complement strand
GGGGGAGGCACTTCCTGCAGGAAGTGTAATAACCCACTATGACACTTTCATCCCTTCGGTCTGCAAAGTGTCGTGGGCTCTCCGAGGGGGCTTTGCCCCCGGCAACTGCGGTTGCCTCCCCCAGCAGGGCCGCCCTTTGAAAAGGGCACCCTGCACCCCGCCTAAACTTTGCTGCTCCCCGTGACAGCCGTGACGACCGTGACGATGTTTCAGACACCGCCGCCACTCTCAAAAAAGCCGTCACAGCCGTCACGGTCGTCACGCCTGGGACGGTTCCAGCGTCAGGCTGATACTTCTCCCGGCGTGGCTCCTGCTGTTCTCATAGCGGATGTGGTAGTCTATCAGCAGCTTCCCGGCCCGGACGTTTAGCCGCATCGCCAGGGCGTTGGGCTTCATGTCGGTCTGGAGCGCCGCTACCAGCTCGGTGGCCGTACCACCCCAGGTCGGCTTCTCCGCCGTCACAAGGGCGGCTATGGCCTCCAGCACCGGGTCGGGCGGCTCTGTCCATGCCTCCGTTTCCGTACGCTCCAGCGTCCATATCAGCCGTTCCTTGTCCCTGGTAAGATAGAATCGCTGGTCTTGCTGGTCACGCCCGGCCACGTCCAGAACGGCGCTGCCGTCTGTCCGCTTCTCCTTTTGAAGAAGAAAGGCCCCGTCCGCCGCTCCCAGCAGACCGTTGGTGCCGGAGATCATATCGAATTTGTCATCTGCCTGTTGCTTTCGAGTGTGGTGTACCAGCAGGAGGCAGACGCCGCAATCATCGGCAAGGCGTTTCAGCTTACCCACCACCTCGTAATCGTTGGCGTAGCTGTACTTATCCCCACCAGCCTCCCGGATTTTCTGGAGGGTGTCAATGATAATCAGCTTGGTGTTCGGGTGTTCCCGGACGAACTTCTTTAGCTGTTCCTCCAGGCCAACGCCAAGCTGTTTGGCGTAGACCGCAAAGAGCAGATTGTCGGTGCCCTCTGTGCCGAACATTCGGTATAGCCGCCCCTGCAAGCGGCGGTGGTCGTCCTCCAACGCCAGATAGAGGACAGTCCCCTTGTGGACAGGGTAGCCCCACAGGGGGAGGCCCATGCTGACATGGTAGGCAAGCTGGGCCATCAGGAACGACTTGCCCACCTTGGGCGCTCCCGCAAAGAGGTACGTCCCAGGGTAGAGCAGACCGTCTATTACGGGCGGTCTGCTCTGGTAGATGTTCTGGTAAAGGTCGTTCATGGAAACTGTGTGGAGGTAGGCTGGGTCGTTCATGCGCCGCATATCCCGGAGCATTTCCTCTAAATCTTTCTCTTGGGGGTTGTTTTCAGCCGTTTCCTCTGCTATACTTTGGGTAGTTGTTTGAGAATTGGGCTGTTCCCCGTCTGCGCCAACAGACGGAACCGGGACAGTCCTTTTCGTTTCTCTGGAATCCATCAATCTATCAATCCTCCTTCATGCCGCCCAGCGTCACTGAGATAAGGTCAATGGTGGCGAGAAGTTCATCCCCCACGTCGCCCCCGGCCTCAATGCGCCGCAGTTCCCCCAGGACGGCGGCGAGTTGGTCACGCAGGGCCTTGTAGACCCTGGGATTGCCCTGCACCACCACGGCCCGGTCTAAGAGCCGCCGGGTGATGTAGTCCTGCTTCGTCAGGCCAGAGAGCCGCACAGCGGCGTCAATCTGCTTGTTTTCCTCCGGGGATACCCGGAAGGCCACGGTCTTGTTCCTCCAGCGGTTGTGAGTGTCCAAATTCTTAGCTGACATTACGCTCCCATCCTTTCAAAGTCCAATTTGTCTGCCATTTCCGTCTGCTTGGACGGAAACAGGTGGGCATAGCGATAGGTGATCTCGATACTCTCATGCCCCACACGGTCAGCAATCGCCACAGCGGAGAAGCCCATGTCAATCAGAAGTGAGATGTGCGAATGCCGGAGGTCGTGGATTCTGATACGCTTGACCCCTGCCGACTTCGCCCCTCTGTCCATCTCATGGTGGAGATAGCTTTTCGTGATGGTGAAAATGCGCTCCTTCTTCTTGATACCGTAGAGCATCCCCAGGTAATCCTTCATCTCGTCACAGAGGAAGTTGGGCATTTTAATGGTGCGGTTGCTTTTCTTCGTCTTTGGCGTGGTAATGACGTCCTTGCCGTGGAGCCGCTGATAGGACTTGCTGATTTTCACCGTCCCGGCCTCAAAGTCAAAGTCTGCCGGGGTCAGGGCCAGCAGTTCCCCCTCCCGAATACCACACCAGTAGAGCATTTCAAAGGCGTAGTAGGAAACGGGCTTGTCCATCATGGCATCTGCAAACTTCTGGTACTCCGCTTTCGTCCAGAACAGCATTTCCTTCCGTTCCTCTGACCCCATGTTCCCAGCCTTGGCGGCGGGATTGGAGCGCAGCTCATAGAAGCGGACAGCGTGATTGAAGATGGCGCTAAGCTGGTTGTGCAGGGTTTTGAGGTAGGTAGCCGAGTAGGGCTTGCGCTTCTCGTCCCGGTAGGCCAGCAACTCGTTCTGCCATGCGATCACGTCCTTGGTGGTGATCTCGCTAATCTTCCGCTTGCCAAAGTAGGGCAGAATTTTCTTCTGGATGATGTTCTCCTTGGTCAGCCAGGTGTTCTCCTTGAGCCGGGGTTTCATATCCTTGGTGTAAAGCTCGGTAAAGGCTTCAAAGGTCATATCCAGGTCGCCGGAGGTCTGCATCTGGAAACTGCGCTCCCACTCCTGGGCCTCCCGTTTGGTGGCAAAGCCACGCTTGCACTTCTGTTTGCGCTCCCCCGTCCAGTCCTGATACCGCACCATGACGTACCATGTTCCTCTTGCTTCGTCCTTAAAGACTGGCATTTAGTTCCCTTCCTTTCTGGCCCCGTAGAGCCGTTCGTTGAAATACTGGCGGTTGACCCGCCCTGCGATGGTGATGAAGCCCTTGTCCTTCAATTCTTCGTTGAGCTGCCGGATGAGTTTATAGGCGTAGGGCTTCGATACACCCAGCTCGTCCGCAACTTCTTCCGCCCGGATGAATCTGTTCTCCATATGGATTCCTCCTTTCTTTTGATTTAACGCTATTTGCTTAACGTAGTCCTATTATACTAACTCTATTCCGTTATGTCAAGACCTTCCAACGAGAAAATATAAACAAATTTATTTATTTTTCTCTTGACTGGTCTAAACATATCTGTTATACTTCAAGTGTCCCCATTACATAGATTGGAGTTGGCAGTTATGGCGATTGGTGAACGTATTCGTTTCTTCCGCAACATGAAGGGCATCACACAGAAGTATCTTGGCATGGTGGTGGGTTTCCCGGAACGCTCCGCCGATGTGCGTATGGCACAGTATGAAACCGGGAGCCGCACCCCCAAGGCCGACCTGACAAAGACCCTGGCTGACTTCTTTGATATTTCCCCTGATGCCCTGACCGTCCCTGACATAGATACCGACATCGGCCTGATGCACACCCTCTTTGCTTTGGAGGATATTCGGGGGCTGACTATTGGGGAGATTGACGGCGAGGTTTGTCTGCGTCTGGACAAATCCAAAGGCAAGACCTATGCCAATATGCTTGATATGCTGTCCGCCTGGGCGGAGCAGGCCAAGAAGCTGGAGGCCGGGGAGATCACCAGGGAGGACTATGACCGCTGGCGGTACAACTACCCCAAGTACGACACCACCCTGCGGTGGGCAAAAGTTCCCTCACAGGAATTGAGTGATTTCCTGGTGGATGCACTCAAAGATAGCCCCGATACTGATGAATAGACAGCAAAAGCCCTTACCGACGTTGCCATCGGTAAGGGCTTTCTAATATGGTTGTCCTCACTTATAAGCCGCAAAAGAACATTCTTTACCCGCAATCCACTGGGGATACAGAATGATACGGCCTATGGGGAGCGTTATCAAATCGTTATCAAAAGAGAGATATAAAACCGCAAAATCGTTGTGCCGCAACGGGTTCGGAGTTTCAAAAACTCACTCCCACTCCACCGTTGCAGGCGGTTTGGAGGTGATGTCGTAGACAATGCGGTTGATATGCTTCACCTCGCCGACGATGCGGCCGGAGATCTTGTCCAGCAGCTCGTAGGGCAGACGGGACCAGGTGGCGGTCATAAAGTCCTGAGACTGCACGGCACGCAGGGCCAGCGTGTAGTCATAGGTGCGCTCATCGCCCATAACGCCTACGCTGCGCAGGTCCGTCAGCACGGCAAAATACTGGCTGGTGGTGCGATCCAGACCCGCCAGAGCCATTTCCTCCCGGAAGATGGCATCGGCATCCCGCAGGATGGCCAGCTTTTCCTCGGTGATCTCGCCGATGACGCGGATGGCAAGGCCCGGCCCCGGGAAGGGCTGACGCCACACCAGCTGCTCCGGCAGACCCAGCTCCAGGCCCAGCTGCCGCACCTCGTCCTTGAACAGGCGGCGCAGAGGCTCCACGATATCCTTGAAATCCACACAGTCCGGCAGACCGCCCACATTGTGGTGGCTCTTGATGACGGTGGACTCACCGCCCAGACCGGACTCCACCACGTCGGGATAGATGGTGCCCTGGGCCAGGAAGTCCACAGCGCCGATCTTCTTGGCCTCCTCCTCGAACACGCGGATGAACTCCTCGCCGATGATCTTCCGCTTGCGCTCGGGGTCCGTGACGCCGGCCAGCTTGCCAAGGAACCGGGGACCGGCGTTGACACGGCGGACATCCACGTTGAACTGCTTGGTCATCACATGCTCCACCTGGTCGCCTTCGTCCTTGCGCAGCAGGCCGTGGTCCACGAAAATGCACGTCAGCTGACGGCCCACCGCCCGCTGCAGCAGCGCGGCGGCCACGGAGCTGTCCACGCCGCCGGACAGAGCCAGCAGCACGCGGCCATTGCCGATCTTCTCCCGGCACTGGGCCACTGCCTCCTCCAGATAGGACGCCATGGTCCACTCCGGCTGGAAGCCGCAGATCTTATACAGGAAATTCTCCAGGATCTGCCGGCCATACTCGGTGTGCACCACCTCAGGATGGAACTGCACGCCGTAGAGCCGCTTCTCCCGGCACTGGACCGCCGCGTGGCGGCAGCCCTCGGTGGAGGCAATGATCTCGAACCCGGGAGCCAGACGATCCACCTCTACCCCGTGGCTCATCCAGTACACCGCCGTTTCCGGCACGCCGTCAAACAGCGGGGAATCCGTATGGGTCAGCTCCGTCTTGCCATATTCCCGGGTATCGGCCTTGCAGCACTGGCCGCCCAGCAGGTGCATCATCAGCTGCAAACCGTAGCAGATGCCCAGCACCGGCACGCCCATAGCCAGCATCTCCGGGTCGATCATGGGAGCACCCTGGTCGAACACCGTGGCAGGGCCACCGGTGAAAATGATGGCGTCCGGGGCAAAGGCCCGGACCTCATCCATGGTCATGCGGAAGGACTTGATCTCGCAGTATACGCCGCACTCACGGACGCGGCGAGCCACCAGCAGGTTGTATTGGCCGCCGAAATCCAGCACTAAAACCTTTTTCATACGGGGTCATCCTCCCGGAAGGTGATGTGGTCGGGGGTAGCCTCCTCGATGACGGCCAGGGAGTGGATGGGATAGCCCTTCTCCCGCAGGGCGTCGCCGCCATGCTGGAAGCCCTTCTCCACGGCCACGCCAATGCCCACCAGCTCTGCACCGGCGGCCTTGACGATGTCGATCAGGCCCTGCATGGCATAGCCCTTGGCCATAAAGTCGTCGATGATCAGCACCCGGTCGTTGGGACCCAGCCACTCCTGGGCCACAATGAGGGTGACCTTTTTCTTATAGGTATAGGAGAAGATCTCGCTCTGATACAGGCCGCCCTCGATGTTGTCGCTCTTGGCCTTCTTGGCGAATACCATGGGAACGCCGTATTTCTGGGCACACACGGTGGCCAGAGGAATGCCGCTGGCCTCCGCCGTCAGCACCATGGTGATGTCCTTCACGTCGAAATACTTGGCGAACTCATCGGCCAGCTGGCTCATGAGGGCGGTGTCCACCCGGTGATTCAGGAAACCGTCCACTTTGATGATGTTGCCGGGCAGGACCTTACCCTCCCGGCGGATACGCTCCTTCAGCAGTTCCATATACTCCTCCTATTAATTTCACATTGCTGTGAATAATGACATTATTCTGCCCTATTCCTCCTATAAAAGCAAGGGGGCGAAAGGGCGAAGTTCCCGGACCTTTCCGGGGCGGCTTTTGTCACATATGACGGGGATCAGCCCCGGTGCAGGCTCCCGCGGACAAAATCGCTGAACCGCTGGGCCGCGGACGTCAGGGGCACGTCCCGCAGGACGCACAGATCCACGCTGCGGGCCGGGATATCAAAGGATGTGCGCAGCTTCCGCAGACGGCCGCTGTCCAGCTCCCGGTGGACGAACTCCTCCGTGACTCCGGCCACGCCGAAGCCGATGGCCGCCAGGTCCACCAGCAGGCTTCGGGCGCCCAGCTCGATCTCCGGGTGCAGATGCAGACCGTTCTGCAGGAAATACTTTTCCAAAAACAGCCGGGAGGACGCCTTCCGCTCCAGCAGGATCAGCGGGAACTGGGCAATCTCCTCCAGGGAATAGACATGGTCAAAGTCGCAGGGATACTCCGCCCCGGCCACAAAGATGGAATGGGTGGTCAGGCACGGGAACGTCTCCAGAGACGCCGCCTCCTGAGGGGTGCTGGCAAAGGCAATATCCACCTTGCCGGATTGCAGCAGGCCCAGGACCTTATGGCTGCGGCCGGAGATGATCTGAATGTGGATGGCCGGGTACTGTCGGTGGAACCGGTCCAGGTACGGCAGCAGGAACTGGCTGGTAACGGTGTCGCTGGCGCCGATGGTCAGGTGGCCCATTTGCAGATCCCGGCTCTGGGACAGCTTTTCTTCCCCTGTTTCCAGCAGGCCCATGGCGCTGCGGACGTATTCATACAGCATCCGCCCGTCGGCGGTCAGGGTGACGCCACGGGAGTTCCGGGCGAACAGGCGGGTCTGAAGCTCCGCCTCCAGCTGCTTGATGGACTGGCTGACGGCAGACTGGGATATAAACAAAGTCTGGGCCGCGGCGGTAATGTTTCCGGCCTCGGCCACTTCCTTGAAAACGCGATAAAGCTCCAGCTTCACGGACATAACAGCACCTCATTAAGAAAAATAATGCGTGTAGGTTTATTATCTGCGGTAATTATATCAGATATTTTCAGGAATGCAACCCCCATCTGTATTTCACCGGAGGATTCGGCATTTTTCCCGATTTCCTCTTGCTTTTTCCGGGGGCCGTCTGTATAATCGTAACTGGCTTTTGCTGCAAGAGTAGAAGCGGCGCGTTAAGTACCGGTCGGATGGGAGGTTGCCGCCGGACGAAGGGGACCCTGTCTCCGCGGTGCCGTCTTCGCATCCGCTTTGGCAGCAGGCCCGGGGGGCCTGCGCCCTGACAAGTGCATACTCCCCAACCTCCTCCCATTTCATCCGAATTAGGAGGTATTTTTTATGTTCGAGATCCACAACACCAATGCACCTGCCCGCCGGGGGCCCAAGTGGCCCGTGAAGGCCATGGTCACCTGCGCCCTGCTGACGGCTATCAGCGTGGTGCTGGCCCGGTTCCTGATCCCCACGCCCAACGAGGTGACCCGTTTCTCTCTGGAAGCGGTGCCCATCTTCCTGGCAGGGATGCTGTTCGGGCCGCTGCCTGGGGCGCTGACAGGCTTTGCCGCCGATTTCATCGGCTGCCTGTTCTCCCCCTATGGCTACAATCCCATTTTCTGCGTGCCCCCCATTCTGTACGGCCTGTGCGCCGGGCTTTTCCGTCCCTGGCTGACCCGCAGGTGCAGTCCCCTGCGTCTGGCGGCGGCGTTTTTGCCGGCGGTGGTTCTGGGGTCCATCCTGTACCAGAGCTTCGCCCTGGCCATGATCTACGGCGGCGAGGCCAGGCTGGCGTACTTTTTGGCCCGGTTGGCGGCGCGCAGCGTGCAGTTTGCCATTACCGGCGTGCTGGACGTGCTGGTAGTGTGGCTTTTGCAGCGCTCCGGCGCTCTGCGGGCTGTGGGCCTGCCGCCGGTGCAGCCGAAAGGAAATGATAACGCATGAACATTGACGAGACATTATCCTATATCCACGCCGTGTGCTGGCGGGGCAGCGTACCGGGGCTGGAGCGCATCGGCGCGCTGCTGGCCCGGATGGGCGACCCGCAAAAGCAGATGCGGTTCATTCATGTCACCGGTACCAACGGCAAGGGCTCTACCTGCGCCATGATGGCCAGCATCCTTCGGGCGGCCGGTTATCGGACGGGGCTGTATACGTCTCCCTTTCTGATCCGATTCAACGAGCGGATGCAGGTGGACGGCCGGCAGATCACCGACGACGAGCTATGTGAGATCACCGCCTATGTCCGCCCCCTGGCGGATGCGCTGGACCCTCACCCCACGGAGTTTGAAATGGTCACGGCCATTGCCTTTGCCTATTTTGCCCGGCACAACTGCGACATCGTGGTGTGCGAGGTGGGCATGGGCGGCGAGTTTGACGCCACCAATGTCATCCCCGCCCCGGAGGCTGCCGTGTTCTGCAACATCGGCCTGGATCACACCCAGTACCTGGGCGATACCATTGAAAAAATCGCCGCCACCAAGGCCGGGATCATCAAGCCCGGCTGCGAGGCGGTGCTGTACCGCCAGACGGCCTCTGTGGAGGAGATCATCCGCCAGCGGTGCGAGCGTCTGGGCGTTCCCCTGCACCTGGCGGATTTTGACGGCATCCGTCCGGAAAAGGCCGGACTGGAGGGCCAGGTCTTTGACTGGGAGGAGCTTGCCGGCCTGCACCTGCCCCTGCTGGGACGGCACCAGCTGTGCAATGCCGCCGTGGCCCTGACAGCCATGCGGGTGCTGCAAAAGCGTGGCTGGTCCATTACGGAGGAGCACATCCGCCGCGGCCTGGCGGCCACCGACTGGCCCGGCCGGTTCCAGATCATCGGCCATGATCCTCTGTTCATCATCGACGGCGGGCACAATCCCCAGTGTATCCGGGCGCTGGAGCAGAATATCCGGGATTATCTGCCGGACCGCCCGCTGACGGTGCTTACCGGCGTCATGCAGGACAAGGACTATCACTGCATGTACCGGGGCGTGGTGCCCTATGCCCGCTCCTTCATCACCGTCACGCCGGATAACCCCCGCTCCCTGCCTGCCGGGGAGCTGGCAGCGTATATCCGGGAGCTGGGAGCGCCGGTCACCGCCTGCGATACCATCCGCGGCGGCGTTTCCCTGGCGCTGGAGCAGGCCGGACCCGGCGGCACAGTGCTGTGTTACGGCTCTCTGTATCTGATCGGCGACGTGGAGACACAGCTGCGGGACCTGAAAAAAAGCTGAGTCCAGGGGATTCGCGAGGGACAGACACATGGAAAAGCGCCATGTTGTCTGTCCTTCGCTTTTTATCATGGCAGTTCTACAAATTTTCCCGGCAGGCCCTAAAATTTCTGTTGCATTTTTATACCGTATCGTGTAAAATGAGAGGGACAATATAAGATTGGTAGCTGTAAGGAAGTGCCTCGCGCACGGGCTGCAACTATCACTCGGCTGTTGCTTGAGTGTTTCAGATCTCCACCCCGGAGGTTTGAAACATTTTTCTTTACCCGGAAGCATTGGAACAATTCATAAGGAGGAACACACATGAATCTGGTCATCAACGGAAGACTCATCACCCGGGACGAGGGCGGCAAGGGCTATTATGAGCACGGCGCCGTAGCCTATGAGGGAACCACCATCACCGAGGTAGGCGAGGAGAGCGTCCTGCGGGCCAAATACCCCCAGGCCAACCTCATCGACGCCAAGGGCGGCGTCATCATGCCCGCCTTCATCAATGCCCACACCCATATCTACTCCGCCCTGGCAAGGGGCCTGTCCATCGTGGGCAACAATCCCACCAACTTCTACGAGGTCCTGGACGGCACCTGGTGGGCCATCGACCGCAAGCTGACCCTGGCCGGCACCCGCGCCAGCGCCGACGCCCTGTATATGGACTGCATCAAGCAGGGCGTCACCACCATTTTCGACCACCACGCCTCCTATGCCGAGATTCCCGGCTCTCTGCACACCATTGCCGCCTCTGCCAAGAAATTCGGCATCCGCTCCTGCCTGTGCTATGAGGTTTCCGACCGGGACGGCGAGGAAAAATGCCTCCAGGCCATCCAGGAAAATGCCGACTTCATCACCGAGTGCGAAAGGAACAAGGACCCCATGCTGGCCGCCATGTTCGGCGGACACGCCCTGTTCACCATCAGCGACAAGACCTTTGACCGCATGGTGGCCGCCAACAATGGCCGCACCGGCTACCACATCCATGTGTCCGAGGGCATGAACGACGTGTACGACAGCCTGCAAAACTATGGCCGCCGCCCTGTCCAGCGGCTCCAGGACCACGGCATTCTGGGGGAAAAGACCATTCTGGGCCACTGCATCCATGTGAACACCGCCGAAATGGAGATCATCAAGGACACCGGCACCATGGTGGTCAACAACCCCGAGAGCAACATGGGCAACGCCATCGGCATCTGCCCGGTGCTCCAGCTGCACAAGCGGGGCATCCTGCTGGGCATGGGCACCGACGCCTATACCAATGACATGCTGGAATCCCTGAAGGTGGCCCTGTGCTCCCAGCGGAGCCAGAACTGCCTGCCCAACGTGGGCTGGTGCGAGGTCACGGACATGCTGTTCCGCAACAATGCCAAAATCGGCGAGAAGTATTTCCCGGTGCAGCTGGGGGTGCTGAAGGCCGGCGCTGCGGCGGACATCATCGTTATGGACTACAAGCCCTTCACCCCCTTCTCCGACGAGAACATCGACGGCCACATGATCTTCGGCATGACCGGCCGCCAGTGCCAGACCACCATCGCGGGCGGCAAGCTCCTGATGCAGGACCGGGTGCTGGTGGGTATCGACGAGGAGGCGGAAAATGCCCACATCCTGGAGGCTGCCAAGAAGCTCTGGGGCGATCTGAACCACCGGACGTATTGATAATTCCAAAAACCTTGACAAGGAGGATATCCCATGTCTGAAAAAATGTATCCCATTCCCTTCCGCTCCCTGATGAACTGGGTGGTCACCGAGTATGCTGGCTGCGGCGACGTGTTCGGCGTCCACAAGCAGTATCACGCCACCGGCAAGAGCCTGCCGATTTTCGGCGAACGCATTGAAACACCCTTTGGCCCTGCCGCCGGTCCCAACAGCCAGCTGGCTCAGAACATCATCGCCGCCTATGTGGCCGGCGCCCGGTTCTTCGAGGTGAAAACCGTCCAGAAGATGGACGGTGCGGACCTGGCCGCCTGTGTGCCCCGCCCCTGCATCCTGGCCAACGACGAGGGCTACAACCAGGAGTGGTCCACGGAGCTCACCGTGCCCCAGGCCATGGACGAGTATATCAAGGCCTGGTGCGCCCTGAAGGTCCTCAGCAAGGTCTACGGCTTCGGCGACCCCGACGGGTTCGTGTTCAACATGTCCGTGGGCTACGATCTGGAGGGCATCAAGGGCGAGAAGGTCAACACCTATATCGACGGCATGATGGACGCCAACAAGACCGCCATCTTCGGCGAGTGCAAGGCGGTTTTGAAGGAGCTGTTCCCCGCGGAGAGCGACTATATCGACGGTATCTCCCCCCGCGTCAGCCGCAGCGTCACCGTCTCCACCCTCCACGGCTGTCCCCCGGACGAGATCGAGCGCATCGCCGGCTATCTGATTTCCGAGAAGCACCTGCACACCTTCGTCAAGTGCAACCCCACCATCCTGGGCTACGAGACCGCCCGCCGGACCCTGGACGCCATGGGCTATGACTATATTGTGTTCGACGAGCACCACTTCAACGAGGATCTCCAGTGGGCCGACGCCGTGCCCATGTTTGGGCGGCTTCAGGCTCTGGCCGATGAAAACGGTCTGGAGTTCGGTCTGAAGCTCTCCAACACCTTCCCCGTGGACACCACCCGGGGTGAGCTGCCCAACGATGAGATGTACATGTCCGGCCGCAGCCTGTTCCCCCTGACCATTGAGATGTGCCACCGTATCTCCCGGCAGTTCCAGGGGAAAATGCGGATCTCCTTTGCCGGCGGCGCAGAGTATTTCAACTGCGACAAGCTGTTTGCCGCAGGCATCTGGCCCATCACCGTGGCCACCACCATTCTCAAGCCCGGCGGCTACAACCGCCTGCACCAGATGGTGGAGAAGGTGGAGCCCATGGCCTACCGGCCCTTCAGCGGCACGGATACCCAGGCCATCTGCGAGCTGTCCGCCGCCAGCCATACCGATGTCCACCACGTCAAGCCCATCAAGCCCCTGCCCAGCCGCAAGAGTGAGAAAAGCGTCCCCTGGCTGGACTGCTTCACCGCCCCCTGTCAGGGCGGCTGCCCCATTGAGCAGGACATTCCCGAGTATATGGAGCTGTGCCGCAAGGGCCTGTACGCCCCGGCCCTGAAGCTCATCACCCAGAAGAATCCCCTGCCCTTCCTGACCGGCACCATCTGCGCCCACCGGTGTCAGACCAAGTGCTCCCGGAACTTCTATGACGAGTCCGTCCGCATCCGGGACACCAAGCTGCTGGCCGCCGAAAAGGGCTACAACGCTCTGATGGCCTCCATCCGTGTTCCGGAGCGGGTCCCCGGCAAGAAGGCCGCCATCATCGGCGGCGGTCCTACCGGTATTGCCGCCGCCTACTTCCTGGGCCGCGCCGGGATTGAAGCCACCATTTTCGAGCGGGAGAGCTGCCTGGGCGGCGTGCCCCGTCATGTGATTCCCGCCTTCCGCATCGCCAACGAGACCATCGAAAAGGATATCGCCCTGATGGAGAAGTACGGTGTGGACGTCCGCTGCGGCGCACCGGCCCCCTCGGTGAAGGAGCTGAAGGCCATGGGCTACACCCATGTTCTCTTTGCTGTGGGTGCCTGGAAGCCCGGCAAGCTGGATATCCCCGGCGACGTAGCCGGCGCCATCCAGTGGATGAAGGGCGTCAAGGCCGGCAACATCGCCGTGGGCGGCAGCATTGCCGTCGTCGGCGGCGGCAACACCGCCATGGATGCCGCCCGTCTGGCCAAGCGCAGCGGTGCCAGGCAGGTAACTCTGGTCTATCGCCGGACCCGCAAGTACATGCCCGCCGACGAGCATGAGCTGGCCCTGGCCCTCCAGGACGGCGTGACCTTTGCCGAGCTGGCCGCTCCTGTGAAGCAGGCAGACGGCATGCTGACCTGTGAAAGGATGGTGCTGGGCCAGGCCGATGCCTCCGGCCGCCGCAGTCCCGTGGGCAGCGGTGAGTTCTTCGACATTCCCTGCGACCTGGTGATCTCCGCCGTAGGCGAGCAGGTAGACAGCGCCCTGATGGCCGCCAACGGCATCGAGGTGGACAAGAAGGGCCGTCCCGCGCCCGAAAAGGCCAAGCGCAGCGAAAAGCGCATCGCGGCGGACGTTGTCGTTGTTGCCATCGGTCAGGGCGTGGAGACGCATGGCTTTGAGCAGACGAAGATCGCCATCAAGCGCGGCGCGTTTGTTACCGAGGCGAGCGGGCAGATCGACAATATGGACGGCGTTTTTGCCGGCGGCGACTGTGTCACCGGCCCCGCGACCGTCATTCGCGCCATCGCGGCCGGCAAGGTCGCCGCGGCGAACATCGACGAATATCTCGGCTTCCACCATGAGATCCGCACCGACGTGGAGATCCCCGCGCCGCATCTCGACGTATGTCCCGCACGTGGCCGCGTCAGCACCAAGGAGCGCGAAGCAGGCGAGCGCAAGTGCGATTTTGAAGACATCGAATTCGGCATGACGCACGAGGAAGCCTGTGCGGAAAGCTCCAGATGCCTGCGCTGCGACCACTTTGGCTATGGCATCTTCAAGGGAGGGAGAACGGAAAGATGGTAACACTTGTCATTGACAACAAAACCGTTTGCGTGCCGGAGGGAACAAGCATCCTCGATGCGGCGCGCTCGGTGAATATTGATATTCCGACGCTTTGCTACCTCAAGGATCTCAACGAGATCGGCGCATGCCGCATCTGCATGGTCGAGGTCGAGGGACAGGATACGCTTGTTGCCGCGTGCGACAATGAGGTTCACGAGGGTATGGTCGTCCACACGAATTCTCAGAAGGTGCGCATGACGCGGCGCGTGAATCTCCAGCTTCTTCTCAGCCAGCACGAGGTAAACTGCGTCAAGTGTACGCGCAGCGGAAACTGCAAGCTGCAGAAGCTCGCCAACGACTATAATCTGCTCGGCGCGCCCTATCAGAAAAAGCTGCGTCCGGCGCCGGTCGACTACTCCGCGCCCATTTTGCGCTTTGAAAACCGCTGCGTCAAGTGTATGCGCTGCGTGCAGGTCTGTGAGAAGATGCAGGGCGTGCATATCTGGGATCTGGTCGGCACCGGCTCCCGGACGACCGTCGGTACGGCAAAGGCGGACAGCCTTTCCCAGTCCCTCTGCACCTATTGCGGCCAGTGTGTGACCCACTGTCCTGTCGGCGCATTGGAGGAGCGCGACGATACCGACCACGTCTACCGCATGCTCGCCGATCCCACCCTCACGACCGTCGTACAGGTTGCACCTGCTGTCCGCGCGGCGTGGACAGAATATTTTGGTCTCTCACCCGAACAGGCTGCGCCGGGCGTTCTGGCCTCCGCGCTGCGGGAGCTGGGCTTTGATTATGTATTTGACACCAATTTCAGCGCCGACCTCACCATCATGGAAGAGGGCAGCGAGTTTATCGAGCGCTTCACGCATAAAGAGCAGTATCAGTGGCCGATGTTCACGTCCTGCTGCCCGGGCTGGCAGAAATATGCCGAGACCTTTTATCCCGACCTGCTGCCGCACTTTTCGTCCTGCAAGTCGCCCATCGGCATGAACGGGGCCCTGGCCAAGACCTACGGCGCGGAGCGTATGGGCTATGACCCCGACACGGTCTACACCGTCTCCATCATGCCCTGCATCGCAAAAAAATACGAAGGCTTGCGGCCTGAGCTGGCGGCCAGCGGCCGGCGCGACATCGACGCCACCATCACGACCCGTGAGCTGGCCTGGCTCATCAAGAAAGCCGGTATCGACTTTGCCTCGCTGCCCGATGGCGGCCGCGACAGCCTGATGGGCGAATCGTCGGGCGGGGCCACCATCTTCGGCGTCAGCGGCGGTGTCATGGAGGCCGCCCTGCGCTACGCCTATGAAGCCATCACGGGCAGCAAGCCCCAAAGCTGGGATTTCAAGACCGTGCGCGGTCTGGACGGCCTCAAGGAAGCCACGCTGACCATCAAAGGCACGGAGCTGCGTGTGGCTGTGGTCCACGGGGCCAAGCGTTTCAAAAAAGTGTGTGACGAGGTGCGCGCGGGCAG
>OHEI01000496.1_pt1 | contig 15464 bp, 19 predicted proteins | sample 1567241 | NCBI WGS metagenome assembly OHEI01 (sample SAMEA3879565, study PRJEB24766) | human gut metagenome | biome: human-associated habitat; feature: feces | place: USA | collected 1985/1987 | reverse complement strand
TCGCCGACACCGTGGAAGGCACCAGCCATAAAAGGATTATCCTCAACGGCATTGCAGAAAACCACTATCTTTGCGGCGCCGAAACAATGGTTATCCTTAGTTGCTTCAGAAGCCTGCTTTATAATCTTACCCATAAGAGCAACGGCATCCATATTGATACCCGCTCTTGTAGAGCCGACATTGACCGAAGAGCATACGTTTGATGTTTCTGCAAGCGCTTCGGGTATAGAGTTTATAAGCTCAAGGTCGCCTGCCGCAAAACCCTTCTGAACAAGAGCGGAATAACCGCCGATGTAGTTTACGCCCGTACCCTCTGCTACTCTCTGGAGAGTTTTTGCAAACTTTACGGGGCTTCCCTTAGCGGCTGCCGCAAGCATCGAGATAGGCGTTACCGAAAGGCGCTTATTGATTATCGGAATGCCGTAGCGCTTTTCTATTATCTCACCTGTTTCAACGTGATGCTCCGCAACACGCATCATCTTCTCGTATACCTTTTCGCAGGATTTGTCTATATCGCTGTCGATACAGTCAAGAAGCGAGATACCCATTGTGATAGTACGGATGTCAAGATTTTCTTCCTGTATCATCTTGATGGTTTCAAGAATATCTTTTGAATTGAACATTTAGTTTCTCCCGTATGTAATTATATATTGTGCATCGAATTGAAAATATCTTCATGCATAACGTGTATCTGAAGGCCCATATCGTTTCCGGCTTCTTTCAGCTTGTCTGCAAGTACGTTGTAATCAACGGAACACTTTGTTATGTCAATAAGCATTGTCATAGCAAAAAGATCCTGCATTATCGTCTGTGTAACGTCCATAACGTTTGCATTGCACTCCGCACAGATATTACTTACCTTAGCGAGAATACCTACTGTATCTTTACCAATAACCGCAACTACTGCTCTCATAAAATAAACCTCTCTTTTCAGGATAAAAAATATATCTCTTGCTATTATACACCACTCGGCTCTAAATGTCAAAGCATTTTTAAAAAGGCGGAAAAACACATTGCGCCGTTATTCGTCAATATTTTCAAAAACCACTTGTAATTGTACATAAAAAATGATACAATATAAATATCTATATGGATAATTTATCTGATTTTCCGGAGTGTGTGACCATTGAACGATAGACTTGGCTTTTTAAGAGATAAATCGAATAAGCTGTCGCTGTCCCCAGGTGTCTATCTGATGAAAGACAAGACGGGCAGGATAATCTACGTCGGTAAGGCAAAAGCCCTGAAGAACCGTGTAACAACGTATTTTCATGCGCTTGAGAGCCATAACGCAAAGACAAGGAAGCTGGTCGAAAATATCTATGATTTCGACTTCATCGTCACACCGAGCGAGCTTGACGCACTTGTTCTTGAATGCAGTCTGATAAAGCAGTACAATCCCAAATATAATATACTGCTAAAGGACGATAAGGGATATAATTATATTAAAATCACCAAAGAGCCATATCCGAGAATTTCTTATGCGCTTAACTGCAACGATAAGAATGCGGAATATCTCGGTCCGTTCACGAGCGGATTTACCGCAAAGCAGGCGGTCGATGAGGTCAACAGAATCTTTATGTTCCCGTCCTGTCACAAGGTCTTTCCGAGAGATTTCAGAAAAGAGCGTCCGTGCCTTAATTATCATATAAAAAGATGTATGGGTGTTTGTACCGGCAAGATAAAGCAGGACGAATACAACAGCCTTATACATTCTGCAATAGAGTATATGCAAAACGGCAGTAAGGCGAGCGTAGAACGTCTTACCGAGCAGATGTACGAAGCATCGGAGAATCTTGAGTTTGAAAAAGCCGCAAAGCTCCGTGACCGTATAAACGCAATTGAGAAAATGAAGGACGGTCAGGATATATTCTCCGACAAAACATACGATTTTGACGTTGTAGCACTGGCTCAGAACGTTGAACTTGCAAGTATTGCTGTTATGTGCTACCGTGGCGGAAGAATAACCGACAAGATGAATTTCTTCATCGGTGACGAATATGACCCCGGTCAGATGCGGTCAGATTTTCTGGTCGAATACTACAGCGCAAGGACAGATGCGATCCCGAAACAGATTTATATAGACAAGGAAATGGAGGACAGTGCAATCCTCGAAGAATACTTCTCCGCTCTTTGCGGACATAAAGTTACTGTCACGGTGGCTCAGCGGGGCGAAGGATTGTCAAGGGTGCTTTTAGCTAAGCAGAACGCCTCTGAGTACCTTTCGATGAAGGTCGGCAGAACGGTAAAGGAAATAAACGCACTGGAGGATCTTGCAAAGCTGCTGGGTCTTCCTAAGATACCGACAGTTATCGAAAGCTACGATATATCAAATCTCGGAGAGGACAGCAGGGTCGGCGGTATGATAGTGTACCGAAACGGCAGACCGTATAAGGCAGGCTACAGGAAATTTACAATAAAGAACGTTATCGGTCAGAACGACTATGCGTGTATGCAGGAGGTATTGCAAAGACGCATACAGCGTTATCTTGACGGTGACGAGAGCTTTGCGCCGCTGCCCGACCTCATTCTTCTCGACGGCGGAAAGGGTCATGTACACGCTGTACAGCAGGTGCTTGACAGTATGAATGTTTCAATACCGCTATACGGACTTGTAAAGGACGATAAGCACCGCACAAGAGCGATTGCGGCGCAAGGGGAAGAAATACAGATAAACGCCAACAGAAAGCTGTTTTCGCTGATGACAAACATTCAGGACGAGGTTCACCGCTTCTCGCTTTCATTCCAGCAGCAGACGCATAAAAAAAAGACTTATGAACTGGAGCTTACAAAAATCAAAGGCATAGGAGAGGCAAAGGCACTCGCTCTGATAAAGCATTTCAAGACAAAGCAGGCACTCAAGGACGCATCTCCCGATGAGATTGCATCCGTAGCTAAAGTTAAAGAAGAAAAAGCAAAAGAAATATACGATTTTATTAAAGAGAATTTTTGATTGACAAAGGAAAGGAAATAATATGAGAGTAATCACAGGAACGGCAAGAGGCAGAAAGCTGATTGCACCGGAGGGACTTGATGTGCGTCCCACAAAGGACAGCGTAAAAGAGGCAATATTCAGTGCTATACAGTTTGAAACAGAAGGAAGCGTTGTGCTTGATTTATTTTCAGGCTCCGGTCAGCTTGGGATAGAGGCTGTAAGCAGAGGCGCCAAAAAAGCGTATCTTGTGGACAGCAGTCAGAATTCGATAAAATTCATAAAGCAGAATGTAGCCCACGTCGGCTTTGAAAGTCAGTGCGAGATTGTCAATATGCCCAACTCTGCATTCTTAAGAACCACCGGAGAGAAATTCGACATTGCCCTGCTCGACCCGCCGTATGAGAAAAGCCTTATACAGCGTTCTCTGCCGGCTCTTACCGAGAAAATGAAGGATACGGGCGTAATAATATGCGAGCATGAACCGGGCTGCAGATTACCCGAAGAAATAAACGGATTTGTCATTACAAAATCAAAAAAATACGGCAAAACCGCACTTACATTCTACAGAAAACCACAGACGGAAGACGAGGAATAAAATATGAAAACAGCTATATATCCCGGTAGCTTTGACCCTGTAACATACGGTCATCTTGAGATTATTTCAAGAGCGTCAAAGCTGTTTGATAAAGTAATCGTGCTTGTTTCGGTAAATCCGCTCAAGCCGTGCAGTTTTACAATAGATGAAAGAAAACAGTTCCTGCGTGAAAGCGTTGTGGCGGAAGGCATAGGAAATGTTGAAGTCGACAGCAACGAAGGACTTCTCATTGACTATTTCAACGAGCATAACGCAGATGTTATCGTAAAGGGTCTTCGTGCTATTTCTGACTTCGAATATGAATTCCAGATGGCGCAAGCCAACAGAAAGCTGTGCTACAAAGCCGAAACGATATTCCTGACTTCAAAGAGCGAGTATACCTATCTGTCATCCAGTATGGTAAAGCAGATAGCGATGTTCGGCGGAGATATAAGCGATTTCGTTCCGGAGTGCATACTCGACAGAATAAACGAAAGGCTGAAAAGATACTGACGAATTATATTTCGTAAAAATAAATCAGATGTTTGAAAGGACGGTATTAAAATGAGCATTGAAGAAATTCTTGAGGCAATGGACATTGAGCTTGACAAATCAAAGAACGTTCCCCTGACAAGAGGTAAATCCCTTATTGATGTTGAGCAGTTCAGAGATCTTATCGGACAGGTAAGGCTGAACCTTCCCGGCGAAATAAAACAGGCACAGGCACTTGTAAACGACCGCAGAGTGATTATTAACGATGCTAAGGCAGAAGCCGAAAGCATAATCAGAAAAGCCGAAGAAAAAGCGAAAGCTATGGTATCCGAGGAGGTTATTACAAAGCAGGCTCAGAACAGAGCTCACGAGATACTCACCTCGGCGCAGACAAAGTCCAAAGAGATCAAAAGTGCGACCAACAAATATGTTGAAAGTATGCTCAGCAGGGTTGACGAGCTTCTCACCTCGAACCTTACCGATGTAAGAAAGACAAGAGCGTCGCTTAAAGACAGCAAAAACTAACAGAGGCGCATATTGAGCTACAAAACGATAAGAAACCGCACTGAAACGTCTTTTACCGAGAAAAAATCAGAATTTATCGGATACATTTCGCCTGCCGGAACAGAGGAAGAAGCGATAGGCTTCATAAACGAAATAAGAGCGATGCACAGAAAAGCCACCCACAACTGCTATGCCTATATTCTTCGCAACAACAATACAGGCAGACACAGCGATGACGGCGAGCCGGGCGGTACTGCGGGTATGCCCATTTATGACGTTCTTTCCAAAAACGGCATAACAGATGTCGTATGCGTTGTGACCCGTTATTTCGGAGGAATTCTGCTCGGTACGGGAGGGCTGGTCCACGCTTACTCAAAAGGTGCGTCGATGGCTCTTGCAAATGCCGAAATTGTAAATATGGAGGTAGCAGACAGCCTTAAAATAAGCTGCGACTATACTATGTACGGTATAGTCAATTCTGTGTTGCCTGAATTTGAGTCGATTATCCGTGACACAGAATTTACAGACAGCGTATGTATCTATCTCGACGTAAAAACCGAGCTTACCGAAAGTCTTACGGCAAAGCTGACCGACAGATGCAACGGCAAGGTCAAAATCGAGAAGCTGAAAAGCGGATATGTCGAATTTTAAACAAAAATAAAAAAATAAAGGACTTTTTTCATATTTTAAAGTATATTATTTCGGAAGATGAACAGCCAGAAGGTTGCTCATCTTCGATTTGTCGTTGACGGAAAGGTCGTGTGATATTTGGACTCAAATAACGGTAAATCACCACGCACGGTAACCGAAGAAATTGAAAATCTGACGCTTTCGCCCTACGCCTGCAAAAGCACAGCTACAAAGGGCAGAAAGGTATATGAGCCTCCGTGTGATATACGCACGGAATTTCAAAGGGATCGTGACAGAATAATCCACTGCAATTCTTTCAGACGGCTCAAGCACAAGACGCAGGTTTTTCTGATACCGAAATCAGACCACTACCGAACACGTCTTACACATACCCTTGAGGTATCGCAGATTGCCAGAACAATAGCAAGAGCGTTAAGACTCAACGAGGATCTTACAGAAGCTATAGCGCTCGGTCACGATCTTGGGCATACTCCCTTCGGGCATGACGGCGAGAGAACGCTGGATCAGCTTGTTCCCGACCATTTCAGGCATTACGAGCAGAGCAAGCGAGTGGTCGAGGTGATTGAAAAGAACGGTCAGGGGCTTAATCTTACAAGCGAAGTTATTGACGGTATCCTGTGCCACACCAACGCTACTGCTAAAACGCTTGAAGGTCAGGTCGTAAAATTCAGCGACAAAATAGCGTACATAAATCACGACATTGAGGATGCGATAAGAGGCGGTGTTCTAAGACAGGAGGATTTGCCGAAAGGACCTATAGAGGTGCTTGGCAAAAGCAAAAGTGAGAGAATAACCACTCTGATAAAATCAATAATCGCAAACAGCACAGATCTTATACAATACGATGAAGCTACAAGACAGGCGCATGACGAGCTGCGGAAATTCATGTTCGACAAGGTTTATTTTGCACCGAGTACGAACGCCGAAAAAGGCAAGGCCTGCCACATAGTTGAATATCTGTATAAGTATTTCATCGGTTCCCCCGAGAAAATGCCCGAGCTTTATGTCGGCTTCGCAAAAGAATACGGGCTTGAACGTGCGGTATGCGACTTTATAAGCGGAATGACGGACGACTTTGCAGTTGACTACTTCAAAGAACTTTGCATTCCGAAAAGCTGGTCTTATTAACAGTTTTCAAAGAAAGGAAGAACGATGCGTTTATCGGAAGACTTTCTTTTAAATATCAAAGAAAGCAACGATATATATGATGTGATTTCATCGTATGTACCACTGAAAAAGTCAGGTACGGATTATGTCTGCAACTGCCCATTCCACTCGGAAAAAACACCGTCCTGTCATATATACATGGCCACGCAGAGCTTTTACTGCTTCGGCTGCGGAGCGGCAGGCGATGTTATAAATTTCATACGGCTCTATGAGCATCTCGACTATATGGAAAGTGTGAAATTTTTAGCTCAGCGTGCAGGTATAGCTATGCCTGACGAGGAAGGCGACAACGGCATAAAAAGGCGTACACGGGCTTATGAAATGAACCGTGAGGCAGGAAGGTTCTTTCATAAATATCTGTACTCCCCTGCCGGCAAGGAAGGCCTTGATTACTTATACGGCAGAGGTCTAACAGACCACACGATAAGAACATACGGTCTTGGCTATGCGCCCGATACATGGGATTCACTGAAAAAACATATGAATTCGCTTGGATACAGCGATTCCGAGATGGAAGAAGCGTCACTGCTTTCAAAATCATCAAAAAGCGGTAATTACTTTGACTTTTTCAAGTACAGGGTAATGTTTCCGTTTATTGATGTCAGAGGCAATATAGTCGGTTTTTCCGGCCGTGTCATCGGCGGCGAAGATAACAGAAAGTACCTTAATACAAAGGCAACTGCGGTATATAATAAAAGTACATTCCTGTACAGCCTTAACCACGCAAAAAATGCGGGCGAAAGCGTTCTGATAATGTGCGAGGGAAACCTTGACGTCATTTCAATGTATCAGGCCGGCTTTAAAAACGCCGTAGCGACCTGCGGTACGGCCATAACGGATTCTCACGCAAGGAACATTGCAAATCTCGGCTTCAAAAAGGTCATTCTTGCGTATGACAGCGATGCCGCAGGACAGAAGGCTACCGCAAGAGCGATGAATATTCTTGACAAGGTAGGAATTTCCGCAAATGTGCTGACAATGCAGGGCGCAAAAGACCCCGATGAATATATCAAAAAGTTCGGCAAAGAGGCGTTCCAGCTTCTGATTGACGGCAGCCAGTCGGGAATGGATTACGAGCTTAAAAAAATACGCTCAGAGACAGACCTCTCCGCACCCGGCGGAAAATCGGAATATCTAAAAAAAGCGGTCAGCTTTATAGCAAATATAAACAGCCCAATCGACCGTGCCGTGTACATTTCGACTATAGCACAGGAATGCGATGTCAACCGTGCAAATGTAGACATAGCCGTAAATCAGATTATCTCAAAGAGAAACAAAACACGGGAAAAGGATAATCGCCGTGCGATACTTAACGGCTCGGTAAACAGAGATAAGATTAATCCGGAAGCGTCACGCTATCCTGCTGAAACACAGGCGGAACGGGGTATCATAGCATATCTGTTTCACTCGCCCGACGCTCTGAAAAAAATAACCGATAAAATAAGCTCCGATGATTTTGTCACGGAGTTCAACAAACGGCTGTTTATCGATCTCACGGCAATGATCTCCTGCGGGCTTTCAAATGACGTTTCAATGCTTGCCGATAGATATTCTGCGGAGGAAGTTGCGTCAATATACAAGCTGATACACGAAAACAATAATTTGCCATTCAGCGTTGAACGGCTGAACGATTATCTGAATGTGCTGATAAAATACAGAGATAAGAAGCAATCAAAAAGTGTTGCGGATATGTCGGAGGATGAACTAAGGCAATTCGCTGACAAAATTAAAAACAATAAATCATGACCGGAAGGTTTTGAAAGGAACGATAAATATGGCAGACAGCAAAATAAACGAACTCATTAATCACGGTAAGCAGAGCGGTAAGCTCACAACAAAGGAGATAACCGATGTGCTTGAGGAGCTTGACTTTGATGCCGATGAAATCAACAAGCTCTATGACGATTTTGAAAGCAGCAATATCGAAATCGTCGATGACTTCTCTGCGGATGAAGACCTTGACAGTGCGCTTGACTTTACCGACAGCGACGATTTCGAGTCTTCTCTTTCATCTGAAGGCATCGCTATAGACGACCCTGTTAAAATCTATCTCAAGGAGATAGGCAGAGTGCCTCTGCTGACAGCAGAAGAAGAAATTGAACTTGCCACCCGTATGGCACAGGGCGACAAGTATGCAAGAAAGCGTCTGAGCGAAGCAAACCTGCGACTTGTTGTAAGCATCGCAAAAAGATATGTCGGCAGAGGTATGCAGTTCCTCGATCTTATCCAGGAGGGTAATCTCGGACTTATCAAGGCAGTTGAAAAGTTTGATTATACAAAGGGATACAAGTTCTCGACCTACGCTACATGGTGGATAAGACAGGCAATCACACGTTCTATTGCAGACCAGGCAAGAACTATCAGAATCCCCGTTCATATGGTTGAAACCATAACAAAGGTAAAGAAGGTTTCAAGCCAGCTCCTGCACGAAAACGGTCACGAGCCTACACCTCAGGAAATTGCGGACAGACTCGGAATCACGGTTGACAGAGTAAGAGAAATACTCAGAATATCTCAGGATCCCGTTTCGCTTGAAACCCCTATCGGTGAAGAAGAAGACAGCCACTTAGGCGACTTCATTCCCGATGAGGATGCACCCGCACCCGCAGAAGCGGCATCAAGAACGCTTCTCAAGGAACAGCTGAGCGAAATTCTCGGTACGCTTACTCCCCGTGAAGAAAAGGTTCTTCGTCTGAGATTCGGTCTTGAAGACGGCAGACCGAGAACTCTTGAAGAAGTAGGTAAAGAGTTTGACGTTACAAGAGAGCGTATCAGACAGATAGAAGCAAAGGCTTTAAGAAAGCTGAGACACCCTTCGAGAAGCAAGAAGCTGAAGGATTTTCTGGACTGATAAGGAGTAAGAAATGCACATTACTCTGGAAACCGACTATGCTATCAGGATAGTTGATTTTATGGCAAAGAATGACGGCAGATTCGATGCAAAAGCGATTTCCGAAAAGACCTATGTGCCGCAGACATTTGCTATGAAGATTCTTCGAAAACTTGGAAATGCCGGTATAGTAAACTCGTACAAAGGCACTAAGGGCGGATATGAGCTAGGCAGGTCGCCGTCTGAATTATCGCTGTATGACGTGGTCGAGGCGGTAGAGGGTACATATATGTTCAGCCGTTGCCTTGACGGGCATTATAACTGCAATCGTGCCGAAAACGGTCTTCCCTGCAATTATCGCATAGCGTTTGCCAGAATTTCCGATATAGTATGTGACGAGCTTAAAAAACTAACTTTTGATGATTTTACCGGAAAGGCTTGACAAGGCAAAATTGATATGCTATAATATATAGCGTTAAGTTTTGGAGTAACTGCCAAGAAGGAGAACAGTATGACGTATAAAGAGAGCTTTATTAAATTCATGGTTGACAGCGGAGTTCTTACATTCGGCGAGTTCACACTCAAGAGTGGCAGAAAAGCTCCTTACTTCATAAACACAGGCAACTACAAGACCGGTGCACAGCTTGCAAAGCTCGGCGAGTTCTATGCAGAGTGCATCCACGACAACGGCATTGAAGCCGATGTACTGTTCGGACCTGCCTACAAGGGCATTCCCCTTTCGGTAAGCGCTTGTGTGGCACTGTTCAACAAGTTCGGCGTTGATGCAAGCTACTGCTTTGACAGAAAAGAGGTCAAAGATCACGGCGAAGGCGGTATGTTTGTAGGAAAACAGCTTGCCGACGGCGATAAGGTAGTTATCATAGAAGATGTAATGACATCGGGCAAGGCTCTCAGAGAAGTTCTTCCCAAGCTCAAGGGTGCGGCTGATGTAAATATAACGGCAATGGTAATAACAGTTGACCGTATGGAAAAAGCACTTGACAGTGATTTAAGCGCAGTACAGTCTGCAGACAAGGATTTCGGCGTAAAGGTTTACTCGATTGTTAATATCAATGACATAATCAGTGCCATTGAAAGCGGTGTTATCGAGGGCAAGCAGTACCTTGACGCTATGAAGCAGTACCGTAGCACTTACGGCGTAGAATATTAATTGAATACTCTTCCCTCTTGAAAAAGAGGGATAACATCGAGGTGTGGCTCAGTTTGGTAGAGCGCTGCGTTCGGGACGCAGAGGTCGCAAGTTCAAATCTTGTCACCTCGACCATATTTCTTTCAAACCGCATTTTTATGCGGTTTGTTTGTTTATTACCGGTGTCTTCTCTGCCATGCCGTTATCGTCCGTCTGCTTGTTTTCGGCGGGCTTCTCTTCGGGCTTGGGCTCGTCCTTCTGCTCCGCTGCGGGAGTGGGCTTCTTCTCCTCTTCGGGAGTTTTCTTTTCGGTTTCCATTGCTTTACCTCGCTTTCTTTGATTTTGGGTATAAAAATACCGCCCTTTTTAAGAGCGGTAAAATTATTAAGTTTGGTTCTGATTTGTGCCGAACTTTGCAAAAAACGGCTGTTTTTGTGAAGTTTGCGTTCAAACCAAGTGCAATCAATTGCACACGGGCATAAGAAAACCGCTCACTGCTGTGGGCGGTCTTATGAGTTCATTTTTTCTTCCCAGTCTTTTCGACTTTCTTCGTCCCAGTCTTCATCAACAGTTTCTTGGGCTTTTTCCATATCATCTAAAACTTTTTCGATTAACTCGTCAGAAATTATTACTTTAGTCTTGCCTTTCATATTATCACCTCTAACACTATTTTATTATTGCGGATTTTTAAAATTCGATATTTCAAATTCTTGTCGAATAAAAACTCTCTCTGATTCTGGTATTTGCTCAATAATTCAATATACGCACCCTTGCTTCCTTTTTTAGCTATTATCACGATGTTGTAATCACCTTTAAGCGTTCTCGATGAAACAACCGATGTGCTGATAAATTGCTTGGGCTCATATATATCGCCAACCTTCATTTCTTCCACAGGATTGTGTTTGACAGATCGGTAACAGATAATGTCGTGCTTTAACTCAAACTTTGCTATCGCACCCGATATAACATCGGAATAATATTTCAAAGTGTCATCTTCGGGAATATCCCCACGAAGCATTGAATTAAGCCTTGCATAGAACTTATCGTCTTTGGGATCTCCGCTGTTCTTCGTGTACTTCTTGATTGCTCTGATTTCTTCGGGGGACAGACGGTTAATCCATTCATTTGAATCCTCACGCAGTACAGGAACAACAGTATCTGCCGACAACGGTTCGAAATCTGTTTCTTCTATTATATCACTTTCATCCGAATTGTCAACAGTATCGTCTGTAAAATTCTGTACGCTTTCTTCGCTGTCTGCCGTTGCTTCGACAGGCTGTTTTACAGTTTCCTGTACGTTTTCTGTCGTTTCGGCAGTTTCATCGGCTTCATCAGTCGTAGCCGCAGTCGGCGTATCGTCTGTTTCTTCGTTGCTCTGAACTGTCTTTAAAGGCTCAGGCTGTACAAAATTCATTGTGTTTTCGTTATTTTCCGGTTCAGAAACGTTATTATCTGGTTTAGAAACATAAGGCTCTTTATCTGTCGGAACAGGATTATTGCTTTCGGCATCGGTAGCTTTAACAGGCGCTTCTTCCGTTCTCGGTGCTTCCTGTTTCGGCTTACCCTCACCGCTGTAGATCTTCTCCCTTGAATAATCTCTGCGGAGAACGTCGTCATGCTCTTTGATAAACTCTCTGAGCTTGCCTTGTTCCTCTCGGAGCTTACGCTTATACTCCTTGACCTTCTTCTCGTCCTGCGTGCCCTCAATCTTGCGTTTGAGTGCTCTTATCTTACGCTCCATAGCCCGTTGCTTTTCTTCAAGTGCTCGCTGTTCCCGTATCTTCTCGGCAGGAATCGGCTGAGGTATCTTTGTAAGCCCCTCTATGTACTGCCCCATAGTATGACGGCAGTTAGGGTGGAACAGCCCGCCTCGTATTGCCACAGACAACAGCATAAACCACTTGTCGCAGTAGTTTGACTTGCCGAAGTCGCCACTTCTCTGCCGTGCCGTTATCGTCCGTCTGCTTGTTTTGGACGGGCTTCTCTTCGGGCTTGGGCTCGTCCTTCTGCTCCGCGCTGCGGGAGCGGTCTTCTTCTCCTCTTCGGGAGTTTTCTTTTCGGGTTCCATTGCTTTACCTCGCTTTCTTTGATTTTGGGTATAAAAATACCGCCCTCGTGGAGCGGTAAAATTATTAAGTTTTGTGCAATCAATTGCACACGGGTATAAGAAAACCGCTCACTGCTGTGGGCGGTTAGGTCAAATATCAATATTAACTATTCGTCTTCTTGCTGTTTTGCGGTTGAAATCTCGTTCCCATTCTATCGCCGCACGGCGTATATCTTCGGGTGCGTCATCTTTTAAAAAGCGTCTGCCTTCTGGGAATTTTAGCTCTGTCCATTTAGCAATCTCTAATGGCATTTCCTGCATATTATACACCTCCAGTAATTATTCTGAAAATAGCCTTAATGGTTTTTGGTTAATCATCAAGATAAATGTTGTTTTTTCGAGTTTTGGCATAAAACTCAGCATATTCTTTAAGAAATCTTCGCTCAATATCTTCAGGAGTATCGTCATTTATAACCACGATATACTCATCTTCAAGAACTATATGCCCTTTGCCCGATTTAAACTGTTTTTCTATGCCTCTTGGGAAAACACCACAATATCCATCAGCATATGAAAAGCAATTACTTTTTCGAGCAGGATAACTATAGTTATACATTACGCCAACTCCTTTTTAAAATAATTTACAATTGCATTTCCAACTCTTGATTTTGTTTTTCCATAATAATAATTTCCGAAACTTTGAGCTATCAGCTCATCAGGATTTCGATAGGTCATTCCACCTAATTCGTTGAAACAAATCTCGTCTATTTCCTCTAGTTCTTCATTGGTAAATGCGGATATATATATTTCCATCTTTATCTTTTGAAGCTCTCTTTCGAATGCCAACCTCTTTATAGGCAACAAAACTTCACCATATTTTATGTGCAGATGATGCAACCTATTCTCATCTTTTCCATCTGTCTATCTTTTTTCTTTTGTCAAACTGCTTACGGTTTTTATCAAACATAAATAAATCATTACAGCCAAGAAGCGTCCTAACAACCTCAGACAAATCGCCATATTGTGTATCAAATTCATTGATAAGCGGACCTCCTATAGTTGTAATCTTACCGTCATTGTTCGTAAGTCTGAGATTCCATTCGCCGTAACCTGCTACTTTATGTAAAGTATAATTACCGGAAAAACATTGCTCGAAGCACTTAATAATTTTATCTGTTTTTTCTTTATCGGTTTTAATATCCACACATCTCAACGGTTCTATGTTTTTTCTGTTTGTATCCTCTGCTGTTATCTCAATAATAACATATTCATAAATGCGTACTTTACCGTTATTCGTTATCACGAGTTTCTGAAGAACACGGTTGTTTTCCTTTTTAAGTGCAGACGGAGCATTATACGATTCAAGGCATATTCTTTTTAGTTGCCCTGTAAAAAGCACTTTCGGCTTTACTTTTGAATATACGGGATTTGTTCTTTTGATTATAGAAAATCCAAAATATTTTATTCTACCGATATACCCATACTGTACAACCGTAAATTCATTCTGTTTGACAAGGTAATACAGCCTGTTTGTGAGAAATTCCAACATAAATGCTGATTCTTCACGGGCTAACATTATACCCATCAACTGCATGGCGTCTATAAATCTGTTCCCCGCTATCTCGAAAATCTGTCGGTCGAAATAGTTTACAGGCTTAGATACCGGATTACCGCTTTCGAGGATTCGCAGTCCGGTATTCTCATTACAAAGCCTCTCCCAATATTCCGATATTTGTTTAATATCATTATATGTGAGCTTATATCTATTTTTAAGCGGCGATGTCTGAATTTCAATATCAGAAAAATATGCTATAGCATCTACAAGTTCTGTGCAATCACACAAAAATATGTTTTTGGCATAATTCTTATAATTGTAAACTGTCCAGAGCATACCAAGATATTCATCTATACACTTACGACTCAACCATATACATATTTCACTGTCACTTTTAAGCATTTTACTGAATTTATTTATCTGTCTTTGGGCAGTACAACAGTACCGTTTACAGTAACCGGTTTCATAAAAATCTTTGCGTTTCTTCACATCAAACGGCAGGCTGATATCTCCGCCGTGAAGATATAGTTCAATACTGCATAATGAATTTTTGTCTATTCTGAACAACTCCCTTTTATGCATCAGTATGCCATTCGCGCTATCGGAAAATACTAAATTTACCATCTCTACCTCACGTTTCATTATTAATGCTTTAATATAGATTTATTTCTTTTTCATATGTTCAAATTTACTTCATTATTGTAAAACTTCCTGTTTTTACCGATAAAAGCAAATTATTCATTAGAAAGCCTTTTGAAAATGCTTGTATCTCTATATCTAAAGTGCTTATTTGCTGTTATTTTACTTTTGCAATATTACGCTAACTGATACTATATAAGCATTTCAACTGATCCACGTTATAACAGAATCATCTATAATTTCTTTAATACTCTTGCCGAACAATTTTCCGGTATAAAAATCTTCTTTACTCTCGAACGTCTTTATGGTCCATTTTCTGGTATACTGATTATCAATACTTTTCCGGGAATACAGCAAGGATTTATCGTGTATTCGTGTCCCTCGTATTTAAAATCGATATCCAAAGCTGCATCTATCACTTCATCAAAATCGTAATCCTCACAATGCCAACCTTTTGTACCGTCAAACATTTCAAGTACTTCCTTTCGGTGCCGTATCTTATTCTTATCATTTACGCAATATCGTCCACTATGTTACAGCGATGCATTACAATATAGGTTCATCGTCTCATTAAATATATTATATCACGTCACTTTCCTATGTCAACTCGATTGAGTAAGAGCATAACCGTTGAATTCAAATTAGCGGATATGTTCAATGCCATCGTTATCAGCTATATAAATTATACCGTTGAATCTGTCCTATAAAACGGATATACTTGTTTTCAGCCTTAAAATCTCCTCGTCCTTTGCATCGGGAACAGCGGGTGCAGGCTCAGATTCGGGCTTATCCGCCTTTTCTTCGGGCTTATCGTCCTTCTTGTCCTCTGCCTTGCTTTCATCGGGCTTGTCTGCCGTGCCGTTACCGTCCGTCTGCTTGTTTTCGGCGGGCTTCTCTTCGGGCTTGGGCTCGTCCTTCTG
>OHEI01000481.1_pt1 | contig 15796 bp, 9 predicted proteins | sample 1567241 | NCBI WGS metagenome assembly OHEI01 (sample SAMEA3879565, study PRJEB24766) | human gut metagenome | biome: human-associated habitat; feature: feces | place: USA | collected 1985/1987 | reverse complement strand
TCTTTTTTAAAGGAACAAGCGTAACAGGATGGTCTTAAACAAAGGTTCTGCAAGAACATTTGCATGAACAAATCCTAACGCTGCACTGGCTCTGCTCTTGCACATCCGGCAGAACTGCCGATTCTTTCTGCTTGCCAAGCAGTTCGCCCAGCATTTTCCGCTCCACAGTTTTCCATCCCTCGGACAGCACCACCTTGCCTTTTGCGGAGAACTCCTCCCCGGCACAGATGGTAGTGAGCGTGGTTTCTGCATAGCGGTGCGGTTCGCCTACGGCGCAGAGCAGCCGTGCAGCAATCAGACGCAGGACATTCCGCTCCCCGGCAGGGAGGGCGGCAAGGTCTGCGTTTGCCATGCTTTTCGTGGGCAGCAGCGCATGGTGGTCGGTGACTTTGGAAGAGTCGAACACCTTTTTACTCTTTTTCAACGCCGCGCCACGTAAGGGTTGGAGCAAGGCGGCATATTCGCCGGCTATACCGTTGAGGATGGCGTTGCATTTCGGATAAATGTCGTCGCTCAGGAAAGTGGTGTCCACACGTGGATAAGTCGTGACTTTCTTCTCGTAGAGCGACTGGATGAGTTGCAGGGTCAGGTCGGACGAGAAAGAAAACTTGCGGTTGCATTCCACCTGTAGCGAGGTCAGGTCGTACAAACGGGGAGGGGCTTCCGTTCCGTTTTTCTTGGTGACGGACGTAATCGTGAACGGTGCGTCTTTGATTTGTTCAAGGGCTTTCCGTCCTTCTTCTTCCGAGGTGAATCCCCGGCGTGCCACATCGTTTGCCTTGCCGCTTCCGTTGCCGTTCGCACCTTTTTCCTGAGAAACCGTCGCGGTTTCCTCTTCGTCTTGTTCCAACACAGCGGTAAAGACTGTATCACGGTAGTTGGTGGTCAGTACCCAATAAGGTTCCGGCTTGAAGTTCTCGATTTCCTGTTGACGGTTGACGATGAGAGCCAGTGTGGGGGTTTGAACCCGTCCGATGCTCAGCACCTGGCGGCCCTGTGCGTACTTCAATGTATAGAGCCGCGTGGCGTTCATGCCCAAAGTCCAGTCGCCGATGGCGCGGCTCAGTCCGGCTTCGTAGAGCGACTGGTATTCGCTCTGGTCTTTCAGGTTGCTGAATCCCTCACGGATGGCTTCTTCCGTGAGTGACGAAATCCAGAGGCGTTTCACCGGGCATCGGGCACCGGCCTTCTGCATGACCCAACGTTGTATCAACTCTCCCTCCTGTCCGGCATCACCGCAGTTGATGATCATGTCAGCAGCCTGCATCAGCCGTTCAATCACCCGGAATTGTTCTTCGATGCCCTTGTCATTTTTCAGCTTGATGCCGAAGCGGGGCGGAATCATGGGTAATGAAGAAAGGCTCCACGCTTTCCAGAGCGGAGTATATTCGTGCGGTTCCTTCAGTTCGCAAAGATGACCGAAAGTCCAAGTGACCTGGTAGCCGTTGCCTTCCCAATAATTACGGTGGTCTTGCGTGGCGCCCAGTACTTTGGCAATGTCTTTACCCACACTGGGTTTCTCGGCGATACATACAATCATGCGTTTCTCTTCTTCATTATAGCGGGACAAAGATAGTGCTTTTTGCCGGAAAAATGCAGGGAAAGCCTTTCGATTTGCAAGTGGATGCAAGGATGCCATGGGAGGATTGTATTTTTTCGGTTGTTTTATAGTTAAAAAACGCCCAAAGTCTCTTCTTTTCTTTCTTTTTTATTATTTTTGCATTGTTTTAATGCAAAAAAAGTGTGTCTATGAGAAAATCTACTTCTATTAATTTTAAGGCTGTTTTGATTGCCTTGTTTGTTGTTTCATTGGGTATAGAAATGGTTTCGGCAGCCGGTTTCCCTTCGGTTAAGGAATTGTATGGCCGCTATAAATTTAGTGGAGAATGCTCTTATGTTGACATGGTTTCTGGAGCGGCGGGCGAGGCTCCGGTTCCTGCGACAACGGGTTATAATATGGCCGTGTTGCCGGGCGAGTCAGAGAATGAATTGAAGGTGCTCGGTTTCTTCGGTTATGGCGGTGGTGTGACGCTGACCTACAATCAGGAAGATGGTACATTGAAGGGAGAAACGCCAACGGCTGTGTTTATGATGGGAATGAATTTGATGGTTGTGGCAGATGCAGCATCCACAGGAGGAACTGTCGTTTTTAACTATCAGGTGACGGAGAAGGATGGCAAAATAGAGATTACGGCGCAGAATGCATTGGAAAATGTCACCATTATGGATATGGAGGACGGTATTATGGGGATGCTTTCTTACGCTTCTGCATATACCATGACCAAGGAAGACATATCCTATAATCTTAGTGATGTGATTGGGGAGTATGATTTCGCGTCGACGAGGGTAGATAATAATTTGTTGGCTGATGCGTCTGAAAATTTTAAGCTGAAAATTACGGGAAATACCTCAGAAACGGTTCCTTCCGGTGTGAGCGTAGGGAATTGGTTCGGGGTGGAAAACACGGAAGTGGCCGCAGAGTTCTATGCCGATGGTGGCATATTGGTATTGCCGCATGATGTGAAATTGGCCAATGGCATGTGCTTCGGGGCGCAACCGGAAGAGGAAGGCGGTTATAATCCCAACGAAGCTTCGTTCTTTTTTGTGGAAAAAGACAAGTTGGTGACACCGGGTTATTTGGTCTTAGACAACGGATTCGACGAGGTGATGGAAATGCCATTGCAAATGGCAGTCATAGGCGGTGAGGCCGTGAAGACAGGAAGTGGCATTAGCAGCCGTTGTATCAAGGATGTCAAAATTTATAGTTCAGACGGCTCGATTCGCGTAGAAGGGTTGGAAAGTGCCGAAATCAGTGTGTTTGACGCACAGGGTATGTTGGTGTCGTCTGTGCACGGAGCTACGGCTGCATTCGGCGGTCTGAAGTCTGGGCTGTATTTGGTAAAAGTAGGCAGTCAGACAGCGAAAGTTGTAGTGAAATAACCTGAAGATATATATGTAAAACGAAGGGAACCGGGTCTTGTGGGACTTCTTTCTCTTTGTTTTATTTTTCTTTTTCCAAAGTGTTGGAGAAAGGGAATATAAAATGGTTGGCAGGAGTAATAATGTCCTGCTTTTTATATATAACGAAAGAAGTATGAAAATAAACTTGAGAATCGTATTTTTCCATTTAAAGGCTTGCGGTGCCGGGTTTGCCCTTTTCGTTTTTGTTATGGTGCTTTCATCAGTCTCTGCGCTTTATGCACAGAACGGTACAGGTGTCGGAGGGGCGGTTCGTGCTGAAACAGTCGGAAGTCCGGAGAAAATGACGGTAAAAGGAGTTGTGGTGGACAAGGAGACTGGAGAGACCATGATTGGAGTTTCCATTCGTGTGTTGGGTACGGACGTGATTACGGTGACGGATATAGACGGTGCTTATTCATTAACTTTGCCCAAAGGACGTTATAAAGTGGTTTTCACTTATATCGGCTACGAAAAGTTAGAGCGGGAATTGGACGCGTCCCATACGGAAAGTTTTAAGAAGGTAGTGATGGCCCCGGCATCGAAAACCATGAATGAAGTGGTGGTGACGGGAATATACCAACGTAAGAAGGAAAGCTTTACGGGGTCGGCTGCTACTTTCGAGGGACCGGAATTGAAAAAAATCGGGGTGCAGAATGTATTGCAGAGTTTGAAAACCCTCGATCCATCTTTCAAAATCGCGGACAACATCCAGTTTGGTTCAGATCCCAACCGCATGCCGGACATCGAAATCCGCGGCAAGAGCAGCATCATGGGGTTGAAAGAGGAATATGGTACGGATCCGAATCAGCCCTTGTTCATACTGGACGGATTTGAAACCGATTTGCAGACGGTCTCGGATTTGAACATGAACCGCGTGGCTTCCGTTACGATATTGAAGGATGCGGCCTCTACGGCTATTTATGGTTCGAAAGCGGCCAATGGTGTTGTGGTCATCGAGACGGTGAAGCCGGAGAAGGGACGGTTGCGCTTGAGTTATAAAGGCGACTTCTCCCTGACAATGGCCGACTTGATGGATTATAACCTGATGAATGCCAACGAAAAGATAAAGTTCGAAGAATTGGCCGGGTTATATACTGATTTGACGAACGACCCGTTAAACCAACTGAGGTTGGACAACCTGAGGAACGAACGTTTGAAAGAAGTGGCACGTGGAGTGGATACTTATTGGTTGAGTGAGCCGTTGCGTACCGGTTTCGTGCAAAAACATAATGTTTATGCCGAGGGCGGAGAAGAGAAAATCAGGTATGGCTTAGGGCTGACTTACGGGAATACGGAAGGCGTGATGAAGGAGTCGAGCCGCCAGACCCTATCCGGTAATCTGGATTTGATTTATCGTACCGGGAAGTTTCAGTTCAGTAATAAACTGACGATTGATTATCTGGAAACGTCCGACCCTGTGGTCTCGTTCTCCGAATATGCTTTGGCTAATCCCTATTACCGCAAGTACAATGCCGATGGCGGAGTAAACAAGTATTTGTATGTTCCGGAGAATGACGACGAGGCTCCTGTTCCGAATCCGCTTTGGAATGCCCGTCTGAACAATTATGACCGTGGGGAGGAATTTGGCTTTACGAATAACTTCATTGCGGAATGGTTTGCCACGACGGATTTGCGTGCCCGTGCCAAATTCGGAGTGACGAAAACTACGGGCACAGCCGAAACGCGTTTGTCTCCGTTGCATACGGATTTCGACAGTATGAGCGATACGGAGAAGGGCTCATACGAACATTCCACTACCGCTGTCACGAAATATGAAGGGGACCTGTCCGTGACTTACGGCAAGCTGTTCCGGGAAGTCCACATGCTCAATCTTGTCGGCGGGTTTAATTTTTCCAACACGGAGTCTACCCGTAACGGTTATAAGGCAATAGGCTTCACCGAAGACCAGTTCGGTGCACCTTCTTTTGCCAATGGCTATCCGGATGGTGGAAAACCTTCATATTCAGAAAGCACCACGCGTGCGGCCAGTTTCTATTTGAATGGTGGATACGCGTATGACAACCGTTATTTGCTCGACGTTAACTATCGGCGCGACGGGGCTTCCATGTTCGGGTCGAGTCACCGTTTCCGCGATACGTGGTCGGTGGGTATAGGTTGGAACATTCACAAGGAAAAGTTTATGAGCGGCACGGACCTGTTCCAACTGCTCAAGTTGCGTGCGTCTGTCGGCAATCCCGGTAATCAGAACTTTTCCGCTTATCAGGCTTTCACGACTTATCAATTCAATGGATGGATGACCAATGTGTTCGGTGCGGGTGTTTTGATATCGGCTTTGGGAAATCCCGACCTTCAGTGGCAGAACACTTTGAATTATACGGTAGGGACGGATATAGCCATGTTCGACAATCGTTTGAATGTAACTGTGGATGTTTTCCGCAAAATTACAGACCCGCTGTTGACTGTCATTACGACACCGGGTTCGGTAGGCGTAAAGAGCGTAGCGATGAATGCCGGCCAGCAAAATACGAACGGACTGGAGGCTACGTTGCGTGTGTCTCCTATTCATAACGTGGAAAAGGGGATACAATGGACCGTCAGCTTGAATGCGCGGACGTACAAATCGGAGTACGCTCATATAGGCAATTCTTTGAGTGCCTTGAACAAAGCCGGACAGGCTTCGGTGACGGGGACGACGCGTTATTACGATGGGGGAAGCCCGACGGCTATTTGGGCTGTCCGTTCGGCAGGTATTGACCCAGCTACGGGTAAAGAGCTTTTTATTAAGAAAGACGGTAGTTATTCGTTCGATTATGATGTGAATGACGAAGTGGTCGTCGGTGACACGCAGCCCAAATTGGAAGGGGTCTTGGGAACGACCTTTTATTACAAGGGCTTTTCGTTCGGAGCTTATTTCCGTTACCAACTCGGGGGGCAGATATTCAATTCAGACTTATATAATAAGGTGGAGAATATCGATTTGAGTGACATAAACTACAATCAGGACCGACGTGCGCTGTATGACCGTTGGTCCGTTCCAGGTCAGGAAGCGCAGTTTAAGGGTATCTCCTTAGTGCAGAAAACGGACAAGTCTTCCCGTTTCGTAATGGATGAGAATACGTTTGCCGGAGAGTCCTTCAATGTAGGATATGAATTCACGCAACCTTTCATTAAAAAGGTCGGTCTGTCGTCGTTGACCCTTCAGGCTAACATGAACGACATCTTCCGGGTGTCTACCGTAAAAGCGGAACGGGGTATTGATTATCCTTTTGCGCGAACTGTGTCATTTTCTGTTTCAGTCGTATTCTAAAGCTATAGAAATTATGAAAATATTAAAATATATCATATTGTCTTTTTCCGGCTTGTTTTTCACGGCCGGATGTAGTGACTGGCTTGAAGTGAAGCCCTACGACACCATGGCCGAAGGTGATTTGTTAAGTACCGAAGAAGGTTTCAAGAAATTGCTTAACGGAGTGTATATTGATTTGAACAAGGACGAGCTGTACGGCCAGACGCTTACCGTGGAAATGGTGGAGATTATGGGAGGGTCTTATCTGATCGGTACCGATCCATTGACTTGGGGCGATTATATTGATTTGAACAACCGGAACTTCACTACCGAGTATTGGCGTACGAGACTCGACAATACGTGGGACAAGGCGTATGCATTGATTCGTAATTGCAATACGATATTGGAACAGATGGAGAGTCGTAAGCCGGTCTTTACAGGCAACAATTATAATTTGATTCGGGGAGAAGCGTTGGCGTTAAGGGCTTTGCTGCATTTCGACATGTTCCGTCTGTTCGGTCCCGTGTATAAGCTGAACCCGACGAAGACCAGTATTCCCTATGAGACATCCACTACCTTGCAGGTGCAGGAACTGTTACCGGGGAATGAAGTGATGCGCCATGTCATAGAGGATTTGTCTGAAGCGGAAAAACTGTTGGCCGATGACCCGATTATCACGACGACGGACCATTTGGTCAATCATGCGACGACGGGGGGAAGCAATTTCTTGGAGTACCGTACGTTGAGGCTTAATTATTATGCCGTACAGGCGTTGTTGGCGCGGGCATATCACTATATATCCAGTTACAAGGATGAGCATCAGGAGGACTATAAAGCCAAGGCTAAAAGCTATGCCGAAGGGATTATTAATATTGCCCCGCAGCATTTCCCGTTTGTGAATAAAGCGGACGTGTTAGGGACACCGGAGAATGTGGATCGCATTTTTGCTACGGAAGTGATTTTCGGTCTGACGAATGTGAACCGTAATCTGATGTTCAAGAACAACAACGATCCGGATCGAAGCCCGAAGCCGGTGCTCAGGATGGATCCGGCTCTTCTGGAGATGTCTTATTTCGGCGGCGGAGCGGACTACGGCGGGTCTACTGACGACTATCGTTACATTGCCAACTGGAAAAAGAGCGGAAATGATTACTATTTCTATAAGTATGCGGACATTACCGACGTGGGGAAGATAGAGAACACCATCGTTCCGATGATACGGTTGGGAGAAATGTATCTGATTATTGCAGACCTTTACGACGAGGTGAGCGAACGCCCTCTTATGGGCAGTTGGGTGAATAAGTTACGGGAACACCGTGGAGTAGAGAAAATGGATGAATCTAAATATGCTCCGCGTTTCTTGGGATACGAGGTCGTGAGAGAGCTGTATGGGGAGGGACAAATCTTTTTCTATCATAAGCGGAACTATTCACCGGTATTGATTACTTTTGATCCTATTACGGAATTCATCCCGGCTTCGGAGAAATTTTTTGTAGTTCCTTTACCGGATACGGAATCAGACAACAGACAATAAACAGGTTATGATGAAGAATTTAAAAATATGGTTTCCGATGTGCCTTGCGCTTTGCTTGTGGAGTGCATGCGATGAACGTACGCCGGATTTGTATAGTGCTCCCGACGGAATTTACTTTAATAACCGGACTTCGGGGAGTGTGTGGGTAGATACGACGACTTTGACTTTCGTTTATGAGCCGGACGAAACGATGTATCTCGACGTACCGGTAGTCATACAGACCATTGGAAGGCAGGCTGATATCGATCGTCCGGTCAATCTCAAGGTTTGGTCGGACAATGCCGAGGAAGGAGTGGATTATGAGTTGCTGACACCGGCGGTGGTACCGGCTCATGCTTCCATGTTTTCCTATGTGGTTCGTTTGAAACGTACGGAAGCCATTAAAACGGAATTGAAGTCCATTTATCTGGAACTGTCGGCTAACGAGTATTTCACTACGTTTCTGGAGAGGGATTCTACGGGAAGCGAGGAACGTCCTTACACCGAGATGTTGAAGTTCCGGATAGATTTTTCCGACTTCTATTCTACTCCTCCGGCCGGATGGCTTCCCGAGTATGTCGGCGAGTTTTCAGAACGTAAGTTACGTCTGATGTGGAAGCTGTTCGACGATGTGGTGGACCGTGCCGACTATAATGTGAAGGGGGCTATTCCTTTCAATAAATGGGTGTACATGCAAAGGGAAATAGATACTTATATGACGAAGCAATTATATATATTGTTGGGATATGAACAAGGAACGGTGGATGTAGACGCATTGGTGGACCCGGCAGCCGAAGGGGATGATCGCCAACTGTTGGATTTTACTCCCATAACCTCTGATAACTAAAATGGAATGATATGGAAAGAATGAAATATATCCGTTTGCTATGGTTGGTGTTGCCGTTCTTATGGCAAAGCTGTGCGGAAGATAAGGGGAATTACGATTACAGGGATTTGAACGATTTGAACATTTCGTTCGATGACGCTTATTCTGCCATTTCCCGTGAACCTTTCGTCATAAAGCCGGAGGTGGCAGCAAAAGAGTTCGTACCGGATGCTTATACTTATGAATGGAAGGCGTACGACCAGGCCGGGAGCCAGGAACCGGTTGTGTTGGGTACGGCTTTGAATCTGGATGTGGAATTGACTCTTGCACAGGGCAACTATCAGTTGGTACTGACCATTAGGGAGAAGGCGTCGGGGCTGTATTATCAAAAGTCGGCCACGTTGAACGTGGATACGCCGCTTTCGTTGGGGTGGTTGGTATTGTGCTCCGACAACGGGCGTGTGCGTCTGGACATGGTGTCGCACATCAAGGAAACGGATAATGTGTATTATGATTTGTTGAAAGGGACGGAGTTGGAGGATTGGCTACAACCTTACCAGCTGGTTTGCGACCCCGGGATGCAAGAGCCTTTCTATTTGGTGGCCGGTAGTGGGACTACGCGTTTGAGCAATAACGATTTTCAGTGGAACGACTCCTATATGATAGGTTATGAGTTCGGTAACGGAATGTATACCGGTACGGTACGTTGCCTGGCTTCTCACAGGCCGGGCAAGTTGTTTGTCGATATTGCGGGACGTGTGTATTATTGTAATACTTTGTCCGGTGACGGGTTGTTCGGTTCCGTTCGAGCCAACGGTTTTTATGTAGAGCCGGCAGTCGGTTATAATGCCAAAGGGACTCCTTTTATTCCGGCTTTTATGATGTGGGACAAGAATAACCGCCGTTTTGTGGTCTGTGCTTCGGAGTTCGCGTCTATCGGATTGGATAATGTGAGAGACGTGCCGATGGATGAATTGGCCGCCGACGGTTTCCCTACGGTGAATGAAGAGCTTTTCGCATGGCCGAAAAGAGCAGACCGAATGGACTTTATCTGTATGGAGAATACCCGTTACGACCGTAATCAAGACGGTAACGGGATGACATACGCCGTGTTGGGTAAAGGCGACCAACGTTTCTTGTATGGTATCATTCTCAATGAGCTTTACTCTTTTGCCGAAGCCAAATACGGTTATGCCTATGAGAAAGCTTATTATGTGGATTTGTCTGCTTGTACGGACATTGCCGGGGCCACACACTTTGCGTTCAGTTCCCTGAAGACATTTATGTATTATGCCGTGGGTAGAAAGGTCTATCGCGTGAATTTTTCCAATGCGGCTCCGGCGGCAGAATTACAGTTCGAATTACCCGAAGGAGAAGAAATCACCTGTTTGAAATTCTATCTGTGGGAACAAGAAGACACAGACAACCGTTCTTACGACCTGATTGTAGGCAGCAAGAAAAATGATACGGGCGAGGGTACATTGCGTATTTATGACGGATTCACGAATGAAGGCAATTTCCAGAATGCTGTTCCGGTGGAACGATACTCCGGTTTTGCAGATATTGTGGACGTGATTTACCGCGAGAAAGTAATTTATCAACAATAATTAATAATGAATGAGATGATGAAAAATAATATGTGGTTTAAGACAGCCTTTTTAACGTTTGTCTTTTGTGTTTTGGGGTTCGTACAGAGTCGGGCCGATATTCAGTTGACGGTCGATGTGGCGAATAAGACGGCTTCGACAGTCGTTGTGGTGTATCAGACTACGATCGTAGAGATTCCGTTGGACGACAACGGGCACGGTAGCCATACCTTTCAGCATATAGGTGCCGTACATGCCAGTCTGTTTTATGGAATGGACAGCAAAAACATTTTCTTGGAAGACGGAGATCGTATCCATATCTCCTTCGACGGGGCTGATTTCAAGGGAACCGTAAAATTTGAAGCGGATGGAGGCAAAGAGAAAATCTTTAAGTATCTGAATCAGGTGACCCTTTTGGATGTCCCGCAAGAGAAGATGGCCCTGCCGTTTGATGAGTACGCCGCGTTGGTGGACAAGAAAGAAGAGTCCATGATGCGTATTCTGAAGGCATGGAAGCTGGATGAAGTCAGTCCGCGTTTTGTTACCGTCGAAACCGGCCGCATCCGTTATGCTTATGCTTCTTCGCTGATGATGTACGCCGTGGGGCATCCTTTTGTAGCTCAGGATACCACTTACCGCCCGGACGAAGCCTATTACGATACACTTAAAAAGTATGCTGTGGCAGACGAGAACCTGGTAGAACTGAAAGAGTATCGTGAGTATATGAAAGAGATAGCCCGGATGTTCGGCTGCAAGAAAGAAGAAGCAAAGACACCATACGACCGTACGATTTGTATGATGAACTACATTGCCGACCATATCGAGGACGACAAAGTGAAACAGACGCTGCTGAACGTGTTGGCTATCGAGCAAGTGGAACAGTATGGCATCAGCAATATAGATGAATTGCTGAATCTGCACGGCACTTACGTGACCGATCCCGTACTGCAGACTGCCTTCAAAGAAAAATATGATGCTTGGGATTTGGCTCGTCCGGGTAACCCTTCTCCCGATTTCCGGGCATGGGACGTGGACGGGAAAGCTTATACCGTAGCCGATTTCAAGGGGAAATATGTGTATATCGATCTTTGGGCGACGTGGTGCGGTCCGTGCCGCCGTGAGATGCCTTTTCTCAAGCAGTTGGAGGAAGAATACAAAGGGCGCAATATCACCTTCCTGAGCCTTTCTACGGATGCACGTAAGGCCGATTGGCTGAAGATGGTGAAAAGTCAGCCGATGACGGGAATACAGTTGCATTTAGGTACCGGCAGCCGTTTCCAGACGGCATACAAGGCCGATGGCATTCCTCATTTTATCCTGCTCGATCCCGAGGGAAAGATTGTGAATGCCAATATGCTGCGTCCTTCTTCGCCCGACATTCGCGGTTACCTGGACCGCCAACCCGGTCTGTAAAAGAAGTGATATGAGGATAAAAGGAGCTTTCGGGCTCCTTTTTTTGTGGGGACAAGCCTTGTACGGTTACACTCCGAAATATCTTTTTTGTTTTTTTACGGCACGGACGGTTGACGAAGAATGTTATTTTTTTCATCTTTGTACAATTAAATTCCAAGAGCCGTAACTATGAATGTTTCCATTGAAATAGGATTGCTTGTATCCGCCTTTCTGATTTTCTGTAGTATCCTGATGAGCAAGACCGGTTACCGTTTCGGTATCCCTACTCTGTTGATGTTCCTATTGGCCGGCATGCTGTTCGGCACAGACGGTCTGGGCATACAGTTCGACGATGTGTCGGTGGCCCAGCATATCGGTATGGTTGCGCTGTGTATCATCCTTTTCACCGGCGGAATGGACACGAAGATGGAGGACATCCGTCCGGTATTGTCGCCGGGTGTCATGTTGGCCACCTCCGGCGTATTTCTGACTACGCTTTTTTGCGGATTGTTCGTCTATTGGGTTTCCGGTTGGCCGCTGCATACGGGTGTCGGTTTCACCCTCATCGGTTCCTTGCTGTTGGCCGCCACGATGTCTTCCACCGACTCCGCTTCCGTCTTCAACATCCTTCGCTCGCAGCGAATCAACCTGAAACACAATCTTAAACCGATGTTGGAACTCGAGAGCGGGAGCAACGACCCGATGGCCTATCTCTTGACCGTTATCCTGATACAATGCTTGCAGGCCGGAGGCGTTTCGGGTTGGGACATCCTGTGGTCTTTCCTTTTGCAGTTTGTGGTAGGTGCGCTCGGAGGCTATCTGTTGGGACGTTTGTCCGTATGGCTCATCAACCGCGTGGGGCTGAAGAATGCCGAACTGTACTCCATCATGGTGCTTTGTTTCATTTTCATCATTTACTGCTCGGCCTATTTGCTGAAAGGCAACGGGTACTTGGCGGTTTACATTGCAGGCATGGTCATCGGCAACAGCCGCTTGTTCAAGAAGAGGGAAATAGGCACCTTTCTCAACGGCATGACGTGGCTGCTCCAGATTGTGATGTTCCTCATGTTGGGACTGTTGGTCAATCCCCACGAGATGCTTCCCGTCATGCTGATGGCCGTTCTGGTCAGCGTCTTCATGACCTTTGTGGCCCGTCCGCTTAGCGTATGGCTGAGCCTCCTGCCTTTCGGGCGGAAAATCACGAATAAATCCAAGCTGTTTATTTCCTGGGTCGGCATCCGTGGGGCCGCCCCCATTATTTTCGCCACCTATCCGGTGTTGGCGCAAGTGGACGGTGCTAGCCAAATTTTCAATATCGTGTTTTTCGTCACGTTGATTTCCCTGCTTTTTCAGGGCATGTCCTTGTCATGGGTGGCGCGTAAGTTGGGCCTCACGGAACCCTTGCCGGAAAAAGAGAACAACTTCGGTATCGAACTGACCGAGGATGTCGGGAGCACGTTACGTGAAGTGCTTTGTACGGAAGAGCTTCTGCAACGGGGACGTCATATTCGCGAACTGTCGCTTCCGGAAGGAACGTTGGTTATTATGATTAAGCGGGGCGACCGTTATATTGTGCCGAACGGTTCGCTGGAACTGATGTTGGGCGACCGGTTGTTATTGATGATTCATAATGTATAAATGACTGTTTATAAGTTATCTATATTTCCCTTTGAGGCTTTTTGTTCTTTTTGTGCCGGATGGTTTTCCATTTCTGCCGGACGTTTTTTGGTCTTGTATCGGGTGGTTGGCTGTTTCGTGTTTGGCTATTCATGATTTTCAGCGAGGAGTCCGACTATATGCTTTCTTCTTTTCTACCCCATGCTCCAGATATGGAAAACGGTCACCCCGACCTAAGCCGGAATGACCGCCATGAAGAAAAAATTAAGTGGTATTTATTCTTTGTCCAAAAGGATTTTCATCATTTCACAGGCTGCTTTGGCTACGGAGGTTCCGGGACCGAAGATAGCCGCTACGCCTGCTTTGTACAGGAAGTCGTAGTCCTGCGCCGGGATGACACCGCCTGCGATGACCATGATGTCCTCGCGTCCCAACCGCTTCAGCTCTTCGATGACTTGCGGGATGAGGGTCTTGTGTCCGGCTGCCAACGAACTTACGCCCATGATGTTCACGTCGTTCTCTACGGCTTGGCGTGCAGCCTCGGCCGGTGTCTGGAACAACGGTCCCATGTCGACGTCGAAACCGCAGTCGGCATAACCCGTGGCACAAACCTTGGCCCCGCGGTCGTGGCCGTCCTGTCCCATCTTGGCAATCATGATACGCGGCCGGCGGCCTTCCTGCCGGGCGAACTCTTCCGTCAACTCGCAAGCTTCGGCGAAGTCGGCGTCTGCTTTACTTTCTGATGAATACACTTGTGAAATAGTTCTGATTACGGCTTTATATCGGCCTACGATAGCCTCGCAAGCGTCTGAAATCTCTCCTAACGTGGCACGTACGCTGGCTGCCTTTACGGCTAGGTCGAGCAGGTTGTGTTCGCTCTTCTTGCCTTCGTTGAACTCGCGTACGCATTCGGTGATGGCGGCCAATGCCTTTTTCACCTCTTCCTCGTTCCGTCCGGCTTTCAGTTTCTTCAGGTTTTCTTCCTGTTGCAGGCGGACGGCAGTGTTGTCCACTTCGAGGATGTCGATTGGATCTTCGTGGTCCAAACGGTATTTGTTCACACCCACGATGGTCTGTGCGCCGGAGTCGATACGGGCCTGTGTACGGGCTGCGGCCTCTTCGATACGCATCTTGGGCAGACCGGTTTCAATGGCTTTGGCCATACCGCCCAGTTTCTCGATTTCCTGAATGTGTTCCCAAGCCTTGTGGACGAGTTCGTTCGTCAGGGTTTCCACATAGTAAGAACCGGCCCATGGGTCGATGTGCTTGCACACTTGGGTTTCGTTCTGGATGTATATCTGCGTGTTACGTGCGATACGGGCCGAGAAATCCGTCGGCAGGGCGATGGCTTCGTCCAACGAGTTGGTATGCAACGACTGGGTGTGCCCCAAAACGGCTGCCATGGCCTCGATACACGTACGTCCCACGTTGTTGAACGGGTCCTGTTCCGTAAGCGACCAACCGGAAGTCTGCGAGTGGGTACGCAACGCCATGGATTTCGGGTTTTTCGCACCAAAGCTTTTCACGATTTTTGCCCACAGCAAACGTGCCGCACGCATCTTGGCAATCTCCATGAAATGGTTCATGCCAATGGCCCAAAAGAAAGACAAACGAGGCGCGAATGCGTCGATGTCGATTCCGGCGTTCACTCCGGCGCGCAGGTAGTCCATACCGTCGGCCAATGTGTAGGCTAGCTCGATGTCCGCCGTGGCACCGGCTTCCTGCATGTGGTAACCGGAGATGGAAATGGAGTTGAACTTAGGCATCTTCTGTGAAGTGTACTCAAAGATGTCGGCAATAATCTTCATTGAGAAGGCGGGTGGATAAATATAGGTGTTGCGCACCATGAATTCTTTCAGGATGTCGTTCTGGATGGTTCCGGCCATTTCTTCCAACTGTGCGCCTTGTTCCAGTCCGGCGTTGATGTAAAAGGCCAGGATGGGGAGCACGGCACCGTTCATCGTCATGGAGACGGACATCTTGTTCAAGGGGATTCCCTCGAAAAGCACTTTCATGTTCTCCAATGAACAGATTGACACGCCGGCCTTGCCCACGTCGCCTACCACACGTTCGTTGTCTGGGTCGTAGCCACGATGTGTCGGGAGGTCGAAAGCCACGGACAAACCTTTCTGTCCGCTAGCCAAGTTGCGGCGGTAGAATGCGTTGGACTCCTCGGCGGTCGAGAAACCCGCATACTGGCGGATCGTCCACGGGCGCATCACGTACATCGTCGAGTAGGGGCCGCGCAGGAACGGGGCGATACCTGCCGCATAGTTCAGGTGCTCCATGCCTTCGAGGTCTTGGGCCGTATAGGCGCCCTTGACGGGAATGCGTTCGGCCGTCAGCCACGGCTCGACCTGTCCGCAGCCTTTCGAGGCGCAGCAACTTTTCTGCTGGCCTGCGTCGTATGTCAGTTCTGAAAATTTAGCTCTCATGATTAGATTCCCATCTCTTTAAGGTAGAACTTAAGTGTTTCCAAGACGTTCGACTTCACGTTGATGAAGTTCGTGATGCCCTGCGCTTCCAGCTCGGGTGAGCAGGCCGGTGCCCCGGCAACCACCAGGATCGCCTTGCCGCCGAGCAGCTCCTTGACTTTCGGGGCTGCCTCCGCATAGTCGTCGTCGCTTGCGCAGACCACGACGATTTGCGCCTTG
>OHEI01000467.1_pt1 | contig 16098 bp, 9 predicted proteins | sample 1567241 | NCBI WGS metagenome assembly OHEI01 (sample SAMEA3879565, study PRJEB24766) | human gut metagenome | biome: human-associated habitat; feature: feces | place: USA | collected 1985/1987 | reverse complement strand
ACCGCTTAACAAATCTTCACGCACATTGAATGTCGCCCAACGGTCGTCCAACATCGTAATGTTCATGATAGGCGCTCCCGTACCGACCAATTCTCCCGTCTCGGGGAAAATCTCGGAGACTTCACCGTCCATCTGCGCCAATAATATAGTCTCTCTCATGTAAGACTCCACCTCGGCAATCGCCCCCTTCGCACGTGCGACTTGTGCGGCTGCCGCTTCCTTATCCTCACGCTGCGCCCCATTACGTGCCATTTCGTATTGTGCCCGGGCGGCGCGTTCCGTGGCTTTCATCGCCTGATAGTTTGCATAAGCCTCGTCACGCTTCTGTGCGCTCATCACTCCTTCTTCGAACAAACGGTTGACGCGATGATAAGACTTTTCCGCAATATCCAAACCGGCTTTTGCCTTTTGCCACATCTCGTATGCCCCCTGCAACTGTTCTGCCCGCGTCCCGCGGTCGGCTTTTTCCTTAATAGCTTGGGCTGCCTGACCGGCCGCTTCGGCCTGTGACAGTTTGGCCGCCACATCCGGAGCCTCCAATACGACCAACGTATCCCCGGCTCTCACATGATCGCCCTCCTTCACATAGAAATGCAATATCCTGCCCGGCACCTTACTGGAAACCCTATATTCAGATGCCTCCATTTGTCCCTGGACCGACTCATCGTCGTGCCCCAACAGAAGCATTCCTGCCACAGCTACAGCCGCAATGACCACCACGAGCGTTACCAACGCCCATATCACATTATTATTTTGTTTCTTGAGTTCCATACATCCATTTACATTTTATTATCGTCAAGGTTTCATTCTCATTATAATCCCGGGCCTAACGTACCCATGGCCTTTTGCAGGTAAGTCTGTGCCAACTTCAAATCTATCTGTGCGTCAATCCTATCCGACTGGGCGGAAAGCCAGGCCGTTTGGGCCTCCATGACATTCGTCACAGGAATCACTCCTTCCTTGAATCCCTTATCGGCATAACGGAGATTCTCTTCCGCTTTTTCCATGTTCTTCTCCGACAAAGCCAGTCTCTTTTGTGCTTCCGTATTTTTAAACAGACTTTGGTTGACCTGTAATTCTATCTTTTCCTGTGCTTCGGTCTGTTGCAAACGGGCGATATTGACTTCGCTTTTGGCAGCCTTTACCTTATATATACCCTCATTCCAATGAAAAACAGGCACGGAAAGCATGATGCCTACGTTCCACATCCCACGGAACTTATTCTCGAAACCGTTCAACAACGAAGGATTGGAGACCAAATACCCACCGGTCAAAGCCAACGAAGGCAGCATTTCCGAGCGAACCACCCGCACTTTGTCTTCGTATATCTTGTTAGCCCAATCCAAACTTTTCAATTCCGGACGATAAGTCCACGCCCGTTGTACGGCATCATCGGGTACCGTCTCAGACACCTGCAAATCCGTCCGGTCCTCGTCCGTCAGCGTGAACTTCGTGTCCAAATCCATGCCGCACAACTGGCAAAGCACCATTTTAGACAAAGCCAAACCATTGTCAACCTTAGTCAATAACATTTCAGCTTCGTTTACTTTCACCTTTACCGTCAATCCGTCTGCCTTGGTAGCTACTCCTTCCCTTATCATCTTCTCCACATCGCCGTCCAGACGGTTCACCAAGTCCAGGAAGCTCTCGGCCATCTTTTTCTTATAGCTCAAAGACACGACTGTCCAATAGGCATCGTCCGTGTTGAGAATCAAATCCTGCAACTGGGCATCATGCTGCGTACGCGCCAATGCTTCGGAAAACTTCGTGATACGGTGGTAAGCCCTGATTTTACCTCCCATATACAATGGTTGCATCAGCGTCACAGCCCCGGCCCATACGTTACGGGTATCCGTCCTCAAGGCATCCGTCAGTTCATTGCCCAACTGGTTTAAAGCCGTGGACATACCGTCCAGTTTTCCGCTCTGTATGGCCTGCTGCAGAGAAGCCGCCAACTGGGGATTCGTCTGTGCGATATGCTGGATGATAGGAGTAGCCGCCTGCGTCAGCCCTTGCTGCAACGACGACCCGATATGGTTCAGAGCCGATTTCTGCCCGTCGTTCAGCAATGAAATTTCATCACTGAAGTACATGTACGTTCCCGTGGCCGAGAAATCCGGCAGGAAGTTGGTAAATGCCGCTTTCCGGTCATAATGCGCCTTCTGCATCCTTTCCTTGGCTATCAGCAGGCTCTTGTTGTTTGCAATGGCCATATTCCGGCAACTATCCAGACTGAGCACACGCTGCGCATGCAACATGCAGGAAAAAGCCGCGAGAATCAAAAAGCCGAAAAGTCTTTTCATCTTGTCTGTTTTTAATATTCTGCTTGAGCGTCGCCTGAAAATTGCATAGGCAACGATGCAAAAGTATCACAAAAATAGGTCAAATCCTCATGATTTAACCTATTTTCGTACATATTGCATATTCCACAACATTTCTACTTCTCATAGTTGAAGCTTGCGTTTCCGATATTATGTCCATCGGCAAAAACCGACACGCGGTAAGTACCCTTGCTCAAGAACTCATTAACATCCCAATATACAGTCACCGGCGTAGCTTCTCCATTATATTCGATATCCTTTTTAGCCGAATACTCCAAATTCCGGTTCTCATAGACAAACGTTCCTCCGCTTGTCAGCACTTCGTTGTTCGGTTTGGTAATACGCACATAAATACTCCGGTTGCCGGCTTGTGCCGTAATATTCCTTGCAATGACGAAGCTGATGACAAACTTCTTCACATCTTTGACTTTACGGGCCTTCTTCCCACGCTTGTTCTGTCCCACCATAGAAATTCCCGTGGCATCCAGTTGGGAAGCGATGGCCACTTTCTCGCTCAACGTTTCCTTTTCCGTGGACAAGTTCGTGATGGTCTGTGTTGCCTGGGCGTACTGGGCTTTCACTTGTTGGTTCTCGCTACGAAGCTGCTCGTTTACCCGGTTCAACGAATCTATCTCATGCACATAGCTTTTCAAAATGTTGCGCAATGTGGCCAATTCTTTTTTCAGGCGCATGATTTCAGCCGCATCGGTGGCTTTCACCTTCTTCAGTTCGGCTAACAGCTCTTCCGTCCGTTGCTGTTCCTTGTCCAACTGGGCGATTAACGAATCATTGTTGATTTGCGTTTTCATTTCGCTGTACTGTTGGGCAAAACGGGCATATTCGTTTTCCATTTCCCTTTTGTCCATTTCCGCCAGTTTCAGCATTTCCTCCTTCTCCGCACTCTCCTGCATGTAAGAATAGACCATGTAGCCTAATCCCGCACAAAGGAGCAAGACTACGACCGAAGCAATGATGATTATCTTTTTCTTGTCCATAGTTGAAGTGTTTTTCGCGTTCCTCGCACGCGCTCCCAAACTTATTTATAATAACGGACGCAAAGATAATTCTTTTCTGCCAAGGCAAAAAGCATTTTTCAACTTTTAAAAAGAAAAAAGTAACGGCTAATTTTATATAGATACAATCTTTTTTCCTAAATTCGCGACCAATTACAGAAAATTAACATCCTCGTCATCATGATGAAAAGACTTTTTGCCGGGCGTTTCACCCGCTCGATAGGTTATCTTTTAAGTGTACATCTCGTAGCATTGCTGTTCTTCTTCGGATTCCGTGTCGCGCTTTTTATCGCCACAGACTATGATTTCCCCAAAGAGATATCGGAAGACTATGCCTTGCAAAGCATGGCGTTCCTGCGCGGCCTCTGGTTCGACAACGTCATCGCCTGTTACATCCTGCTGCTGCCATTGGCGGTGTTCTGGATAGCCGGATGGTTCGGCTACACCGCCCGTTGGCTTTACCGCTCCTCTGCGTTCTTCTTCATCTTTTTCTATTCGCTGTGTTTCATCATTTCCGCAGCCAATATCCCTTATTTCGCCTACTTCTTCAAGCCCATCAATTCCTCCATATTCAACTGGTTCGGATACATGGACACCACGGCAGGGATGGTATTCGGGGAATCGTCCTATTACTTCCCCATCGCCTTGGGCCTGACAGCCATCGCGGCTTTTGCCTACATCACCCTCCGGCTGTCGCGCACGTTCTTCCTTTTAAGCCGGAACGCCGCGCCCCCGGTAAACAAATGGAAAGCCGCCGTCTTTACGTTTGTGGCCGGAGCCGCCCTTATAGGATTGTGCTTTTTCGGCATCCGCGGACGGCGGGGTTATAACCCCATAAAAGTAAGCCAGGCGTATTACTGCAATGATGCCTTCCTGAACCAATTAGGGATTAACCCGGTATTCAACCTGATGACCAGTGCCATCGACGACAACCGGAAGGAAAACCGCCGCCTGCACCTCATGGCGGAAGACGAAGCCATAGTCCGCGTTCAAACCCTCCTCGGCCGGCAAGGCATGGACGGCATCTCGCCCATCGCACGCCGCGTGGAAGCCGACAGCCAGCCGACACGCCGGAACGTGGTCGTCATCCTCATGGAGTCCATGTCGGCTCACCTGATGCAAACTTTCGGTCACGAAACCAGCCTTACGCCCTTCCTCGACAGCCTGTGGCAACAGTCGCTCAGCTTCAGCCATTTCTATTCATCCGGCATCCATACCAACCATGGCATGTATTCCTCGCTCTATTCGTTCCCGGCCATGATGAAGCGCAACGCCATGAAAGGTTCCGTCATTCCGGTCTACTCCGGCCTGCCCACCGTGCTGAAAGAAAACGGCTACCATAACATGTTCTTCATGACGCACGAATCGCAATACGACAACATGAACGCCTTTTTCCGTACCAACGGTTTCGACGACATTTATTCGCAGGAAAACTATCCGGCGGACAAGGTAGTCAACGGATTCGGCGTACAAGACGACTTCCTGTTCCAATACGCCCTGCCCGTGCTCGACCGGCAGGCCCGGAGCGGACAACCGTTTTTCAGCGTCCTGCTCACCATCAGCAACCATCCGCCTTACATCATCCCGCCCTATTTCCATCCGCGCAGCCGGACGACCGAAGAACAAATCGTGGAATATGCCGACTGGTCCATCCGGAACTTCATGACAGAGGCCCTCAAACGCCCTTGGGCGGACCATACGCTATTCGTCCTCTTGGGCGACCATGGCAAACTGGTGGGCACGCCCGAATGCGAAAGCCCGCAATCGTATAACCACATCCCGCTCATGATTTACGGGCGGGACATACCCCCGCGCATCGTGGACGCTTACGGCGGGCAGGTGGATTTGGCCCCGACCCTTTTGGGGCTGTTGGATATCAGCTACGTGCAAAACGATTTCGGTGTGGACTTGCTGAAAGAGAAGCGTCCATATATGTATTTCACAGCCGACAACCTCATCGGCGTGAGGGACTCGTCGCGCCTGTTCCTTTATTTTCCGGACACGCAACAGGAAATCCGATACCGCACGGAGGGCACGTCGGTACAGGCTGCCGAGGACGACCCGGCTTTCCGCGACATGAAGCAATACGGTTTTGCCATGCTCCAATGTGCCGAAACACTGGTGCAGCGGCAACAAACCCTCAACTATCCCCATGGGGACAAGCGGTAGAAAACGGATCCGGCTCCCTCCTTCCTGAATTTGACATTCTGTCAGAATGTCAAACCCAAGCGCACGAGAATGGCGTATTTGCTGCCCTACTGGACAAACGGTGCAAATACGCCATTCTCGCACGTTTACCCATAAACAAAAAGTCAGCCGATACCTTATCCGGCTTTCATCCGGATACCCGGCATGCCCAACCGTCCGCATCCCCATGTAAACCCGTCAGCATCCGCACGCCTATCATGACAAAACGACACACGGATGACGACACTTTCCGGTCTCCAAATAGAGGAAAAAACGGACTTTTCCTCCTGTCTTTCCTCCATTTTCCAGGCATTCGTCCCCGTTTTTATCCACCCCGTGAAACCGTTCTGCGCCAAATGATTTTTCATTCGCCTGCAAACGAAAAATTTTCTTCCTCATGATGAATTGCATATATACGGAATATCGTTGCATAACCGACTCCGTACACGGATATTTATTCAAAACAAAAACCCTAAAAAGGACTGAAAGCGGTTTTCCATCACCAAAATGGGATGCAAAAAGTAACAAAATGACAACCTTTTGCCCTCTATTCCCTGCAAAATTACTTGGAAACGATTTCTTTTTTTTGTATATTTGCATACGGTGATACATGCCGTAGAAAGGAGCAACCAAGAACAGCATACGATTCTACGAACCGGTTCCGGAAACGGACATGGCACGCGTCACGGCTACCGTCGCAGCGTTCAATTCCGGACGGACATCCGAAAACGGTTTTTATGCCATCAGCATCGCCACACCTTACCGGCGGTATTATGCCTTGTGGCGCATATTCGCAGACGAACGCCCTCCCCTCTTTATCCGTACGTTGGCTGATACATTCGTCATGGCCGCAGGCAAAGCCATGGACTTGCTGAAGTACTGCAAGGTAACCCTGAAGTGGATGGACAATACTTTTTTCATTCCTTATTACGAACAGACTTACGACACGCTGCCCTTCGGAAAATACCGGGGCAAACGCATCGCGGAAGTCTACTACATCGACCCGAACTACGTCCTGTGGATGGCCAACCGCTTCGAGCCGGAAAAGAAAAAGCTCCTGAAACTGAAAGAAACCGCACAATGTTTCGCCGTGGTACACGCGGAACTCAGTCCCCCGCGACGGCCTGCCTACCGTTCGCCTAGCCGTTACATCGGGGAGATAGGAGAAAAACTGGAAGCCCTCCGCTTGAAAATCCTATTCGTCAAGCAGCAAGTGGACACTTACAAGCCAGACTTTTATATCGACCAACGCATTTTGGCCGCAGACAGCCAAGGAAACCGTTACATCTTCACCGAAAAAGCGGCCGGAAAAAGCCAGACGCCCAAAGCTTTGAGCTGCTTCAGCCGCCAGTTTTCACCCGGCATGGACATCACGCTCTCCGCCCGCGTCATGGGGCATTACGAGAGCCGGGGCGTAAAATATACGCGTTTAGGGTACGTGAAATACGGTTGACGGTTATTCCAATACCGTCACCTTGCGTACCACGACCTCCTGCAAAGGACGCTCTTTTGCCGTACGCACTTTTTCTATGGCCTCAGCCACTTGCAGCCCTTCCACCACCTCGCCGAACACGGTGTATTCTCCATCCAAATGGGGCGCACCGCCTACTGTGGTATAGGCCTGTTTCTGCACCTCGTTAAACGGCACAGGCGGATGGGCAGCTACCTTTGCTTCCGCCTCATGCAACAAAGAGTCTTTCAGACTTTCCAGTTTTTCGGTTTCGCCACGACGGCGCATCAGGTACATTTCTTTGAGATGCCCTCGCGAAAGTTCCTCGTAAAGCGTATCCACCCGGCTTTGGTAAATGGCAGAATAAAGCTCCATCAACGAACTTGGCGTATAGGCCTTCCCCGTCACGATATAGAACTGTGTACCGCTAGAGGCCTTTTCGGGATTCACGTCATCCCCCATACGGGCTGCCGCCAATGCGCCTTTCTTATGAAAATGGTGCGGATAACGGATCTCCGCCGGAATCGTATAACGGTAGGCCGCAGTATCCACGGCCGGTTTCATTCCCCCGGGTTTGAGAGCGGGGTCTCCGGTCTGCACCATAAAGCCTCGTACGACACGATGAAACAAAATATTGTCGTACGCCCCTGCCCGGGCTAACTTGATGAAATTATCACGATGCTTGGGCGTATCGTTATACAACTTCACTTTCATGTCGCCCATAGAGGTTTCTATCAGTACTTCAGTCTCTTCCATTGCTTTCTTCTTTTGCGGACCGCAAGACATTACAGTCATGCAGCACGCGATATAAATCATACTTTTCAATTTCATGCAACCGACGGATGACGATTATTATCCTGCAAAAATAATGAATATGGGGAGTTTTTGTTTTATTTTAGTGAAAAAATATTCCCGAATTCAAAAAAAAGCCGTTCCTTTGTAGTACACTATAACTGAGATTATGAAAAAAAGAATCCTGAAATGGGTAATCGGCATTTTACTCACCCCCATCATACTATTCTTCATATCGGCTACACTGCTTTATCTTCCTCCCATACAAGATTTTGCCGTACGCAAGGCTACGGCCTATCTGTCCGAGACCACTGGCATGAAAGTGCATGTGGGCCGGTTGCGGTTGACCTTCCTTTTCAATATCGACTTGCAGGACGTACAGATAAAAGACGGGCAGGACGACAGCCTGTTGGACGTAGAACGCCTGAACGTGGATTTGAGTTTCGCGTCCCTGCTCCACGGGGAAATTGACGTGGAAGGCATCGAACTGACCCGTGCCGCAGTCAACACCAAATCCATGATTGCCGGGGTGGAAATCAAGGGTAGCATAGGACGCTTCTTTATAAACTCCCATGGTATAGAAATCCCACAGGAAATGGTGACGGTGAATACGGCCCTGCTTTCGGATGCCGACGTGGCCATCGCTCTGACCGATTCCACGACGGAAGATACGACCGCCAGTTCGCCAGTGAACTGGAAAATCGCCCTTGGGCAAGTGGATCTGGCACGCACCCGGGTACGGTTCAGCATGCCGGGCGACAGCATGACCGTTTCGGGCGGAATCCTTGCGGCGACCCTGCGGAACGGTCTCATAGACTTAGGACAAGCCCTGTACACAGTGGAAACTTTCGACTTGCAGGCCGATTCGCTATTCTACGACCTGCCATACGAGAAAACCGCAGAAGGCCTGGATGTCAACCATATTGCACTCGGGGACATTGGTTTGGGCATCGACAGTATCACATTCGACGGAAATACCTTAGGACTTTCATTGGCGTTACGCGAAACGCACATGAAAGAAAAAAGCGGTCTGGAAATCCGTTCGCTGACAGGGCACTTCAATATGGATTCTACTTCCCTGCATGTATCCGGACTGGTACTCCGCACCCCGGATTCTTACATCAGGACACAGGCTGACATGGACCTTGCCTCCGTAGCCGAACAGCCCCAAGGGATAATGTCCGCCCGGCTTATGGGAGAACTGGGCAAACAGGACGTATTATTGTTTGCCGGAGGATTGCCCCCTGCCTTTGTCAAGGCTTATCCCAACTCCCCCATCATCTTACGGTTATCGGCCGACGGGAATCTGGATACGCTGAACCTCACGACCGCAGAAGCACGGTTGGCCGGCGCTTTCGAGCTGAAAGCCGACGGAAAGATGTTCCGGCTGACAGACTCCGTACGAAGGTCGGGCCACGTGAATCTGGCCCTGCGTACACGCAATCTCGATTTTGCGAGGGCATTGGCCGGAGAAGAGGCTCTGGAAGACATAGCCCTGCCCCCGATGCGACTGGACGGAAATGTGGGGTTGGACGGACAAAAATACACCGCCGACCTCCGTTTAAGGGAAGGAAAAGGAAGCGTGCAAGTAAAAGGAGGATTCGACGCAGCACGCATGGCCTACCAGGCGAAACTGGCCATAAAGGACCTGCAACTCCGTCATTTCTTACCCAAAGATTCCCTGTACGGCCTGTCCCTCACGGCATCTGCCAAGGGCGTCGGAACGGATTTCTTCAGCCGACATACCCGGATGCAGGCCGACATGACATTGGAAAGCCTGCAATACGGACAACTGCATCTCAGTGACATCAAACTGGATGCCGGATTGCAAAAAGGCAACGGTCACGTCGCGCTCGACAGCCATAACCCGCTATTGGATATGCGCTCCAGAATCGACGCGCTGCTAAGCCGACATAATACCGACCTGACTTTCAGTATGGATATGCGCAGCATCGACCTGTATGCCCTGCGCCTGACCGACAAACCGTTCAAGGCGGGTATGTGCCTGCACATGGACGGCAGTACGAACCTAAAAAACGCCCATACGGTACACGGAACCATATCGGACATATCCCTCATGATGCTAGATTCGGTATTCCGCCCCAAAGATTTGGCCATGAATGTGCTGGCTCTTCCGGACACCACGTATGCCGACATTTCGGCCGGCGACTTCAAACTGCATCTTGACGGACGCGACGGATACGAAACCCTGATGCAGAAAGGTGAAGAATTCATGGCCGTGGCCGACCAACAAATGCAACGCCGGCACCTGAACCAGGATTCACTCAAAATTTTCCTGCCACTCAATATGGAATCGGGGAAAAACAATCCCGTAGCCAACTATCTGACGGCCATGGGATATTCTCTCAACGAATTGAAGCTAAACCTGAACGCCGACCCTGAAATCGGCCTGAACGGAGGCGGCCATATTTACACGATGAATGCAGGAGGCATCTTACTGGATACGATACAGATGCACATCTTTCAGGATACGACCGGCGTAAAAATGGATGGACGGGTACGAAACGGCCCTAAGAACAAACAATTCGTATTCGAGTCCCGGCTGAATGCTTATCTGCACTCCACCGGAGCGGGAATCAATCTGATTTATTTGGATGACAAGCGTAAAAAAGGAGTGGATCTGGGACTGAGAGCCGACGTGCAAGACAATGGCATAAAGGTCGTGTTCTCACAAATTCATCCGATTATCGCCTATCGAAAATTCGATATCAACGAGGATAACTACATATTCCTGGGAAATGACAGACGGGTGGAAGCGGATGTGAATATGCTTGCCGACGACGGCACGGGAGCCAGGGTTTACTCGACGCCCAATCCGGAAGCCTTGCAAGACCTGTCTGTCAACCTGAACCATGTGAACCTAAAGGAACTGACTGCCGTCATTCCATACGCACCCCGTATCTCCGGATTAATGCAAACCGATGCCCACTTGATACAAACGGAGGAAAACCTGTCCGTCGTAGCAGACGTTTCAGTCGAAAACATGGCATACGAAGAAGCCCCTTTGGGAAACATCGGACTGGGACTGGTTTATCTGCCTAACAACGACGGGACACATTTCGTAGATGCACGTATCTCGCACAATGAAACAGAAGTACTTACGCTTTCAGGAGCTTACAAGGACAACGGCAAAAGCGGAACGATAGAGGCGGACTTGGACTTGGCTGAGTTCCCGCTGTCGTTGGCCAACGGTTTTGTCCCGGCCCAAATGGCAGCGTTAGGCGGAATGGCCGACGGCTGCATGAAGGTGAGCGGCCCGACCGACCGTCCCGTCGTAGAAGGATGGTTGGCCACCAAAGCCATGAAAATAACGTCGTCCGAATATAGTTTGAACCTGCGTCTGGAGGATGACACCATCAAAGTAAGGCAAAGCCACCTGAATTTAGACAAGCTGAACGTATATTCCACAGGAAAGAACCCGCTCGTGTTCGACGGAACAGTGGATTTCGCCAACTTCGATAATATCTTGCTCGACCTGAAAATGAATGCATCCAACTTCGAACTTATCAACGCCAAACGTACCCAACAGGCATCAGCCTACGGAAAAGTATACGTGGATGTCAATGCACGGATGGCCGGGAATCTGAACAATATCAACATCAACGGACGTTTGGGGGTATTGGGAAGCACCGATGTGACGTACGTGCTGAAGGACACGCCGCTTTCATCGGAAGACCGATTGAGCGGTCTGGTCACGTTCGTGGACTTCAGCGATACTACGACCGTGGCAACCCAGGAAGAAGTACAGCCCATGAACATGAACGTGATGATGCAAATCAGCATAGACCAGGGTACACAGGTACACTGCCTGCTAAGTGCCGACCGCTCCAAATACGTGGACCTGGAAGGTGGCGGCGAGCTGACCATGAACTATACTCCGCAGGGAGAACTGACGCTCACCGGACGTTATACGGTGCTGAACGGAGAAATGAAATACTCACTTCCGGTTATCCCTTTGAAGACATTCACCATCGCCTCGGGCAGTTATGTGGATTTCAACGGACCTACCCTGAATCCTACTTTGAACATCTCGGCATCCGAACGTATGCGTGCCACCGTAACGGAAAACGATACCCCACGCACCGTTTCCTTCGAAGTGGGGCTGTCCATCACGCGTACGTTGGAAAACATGGGCTTGGAATTCACCATCGCCGCCCCCGAAGACATGACCGTGCAGAACCAACTCGCAGCCATGTCGATAGAGGAGCGCGGGAAAGTGGCCGTCACCATGTTGGCCACCGGCATGTACTTGTTGGGGGATAATGAAAGCGGAGGGTTCTCCACGACCAATGCCCTGAATGCCCTGTTGCAAAGCGAAATCACCAACATTGCAGGCAAGGCTCTTGAAACCATAGACTTGAGCCTCGGCGTAGACCAAGAAACTACGGCCGAGGGGACGGAACGCACGGATTATTCATTCCGCTTTGCCAAACGCTTCTGGGGCAACCGCGTGAGCATCATCGTGGGCGGCAAAGTGTCTACGGGCGAGAATGTGGAAAATACCGGCCAGTCATTAATAGACAATGTATCGTTAGAATACCGCTTGGACAAGAGTGCCACTCGTTATGTCACCCTATTCTATGACAAGAGTTATGAATCTTTGTTGGAAGGCGAAATCACCGAAATGGGAGCCGGTCTCGTACTAAGACGCAAAATGACACGTTTAGGGGAACTGTTCATCTTCAAGAACAGAAAAAAGAATGAACCTCAACACGAAAAAGAGAAAAAATGATGAAGGCAAGACTGAAGATATATTGTGGCATTATCCTATGCTGCGGTTTGGCCGCAGGTTGCTCAACGACCAAGAACCTTCCCGAAGAAGAGGTTCTGTACACCGGTATCAAGGAAATAGACTATGGCCAAAAATCGAAAAAGAAAGCCAAGAAAAAGGCCAAACAAAAGGAGGAAGAGGGAGTCATTACCTCTCTTGCCGATGCTTACAAAGCGGTAGACGATTTACTCACACAAAGAGATTTGTCCGTGCTGAAACGGAAAGAGGAATTGACACAGGAGCAAAAGGATTCCATCGCCGCCGTGCAACGTATCGAAGAAGAGGCGTATGAAACGGCGAAGGAAGAAGTGGATGCGGCACTGGCTTACGCCCCCAACAACGCTCTTTTCGGAAGTTCGTCCTACCGTATTCCGTTCCCCACCGGACTGTGGATATACAACGCCTTGGTGGGTAAGAAGTCACGCTTCGCAAAATGGCTGTTCGACACATTTGCAGGTACTCCGGTTTTCATCAGCACCGTCAACCCGAAGACCCGTGCACTCGTGGCACAAAACACACTCCGGAACTACGGTTATTTCAACGGCACCGTGGATTATGAAATCCTACCGGAAAAGAACCCCAAAAAGGCCAAAATCAGCTATACCGTCAGACCGCGCAACTTGTTTCGCCTGGACTCCATAGCCTACCTTCGCTTTCCGGCTGTGGGCGACAGCCTGATACGGGAAACGTTCCGGCAACGTACCCTTTTCAGCGGTGATCCGTTCAGCGTAATCAATCTCGATGCCGAAAGAACACGTATTTATAACATGTTCCGTAATTCCGGTTATTTCTACTATAAACCAGAATACATTACCTACCGTGCAGACACCATACAGCGACCGGGATTCGTACAACTGCAAGTCGTGCCGGCCGACGGCATTCCTGCATCGGCCAACAAAAGGTATTACCTTGGACGAACCACCGTCAACCTGTTCAACAATGAATCTTACGAACTGACCGACACGCTACGGTTTCGCGACTACACCTTATATTATAATGGAGGAAAGAAAGGAAAAATTCCCTTGCGCTTCGGTGCCCTCCGGCGTAATATGTTCTATCGGAAAGGCATGCTCTACCGACAGGACATCATGAGCTTCGTACAACAACAACTCTCGGAAATGAATGTGTTCAGCACGGTAAACCTGAAATACGTTCCGCGTGACACCACTGCACTCAACGATACGCTCGACATCGAAATCACCGGTATCCTGGACAAGCCCTACGACGGGGAGTTCACCACAAAGGTGACCTCTAAAAGCAACGGGCAGATTGGGCCGGGCCTCTCGTTCAGCATGTCCAAACGTAATGCTTTCCGGGGTGCTGAAAAATTGAAATTCGAAGTACACGGTTCATACGAATGGCAAACCAACTCTACCGTAAAAGGACGCAGTTCCGTCATCAACTCCTACGAATACGGTACTTCATTGTCATTGGACTATCCCCGACTGATATTTCCCGGGGCACGTAAGTTCTCCCGACGCGCCAAAACGAGCACCTCGTTCGTATTGGATGCTACATGGATGAACCGGGCCAACTATTTCGGCATGGTGTCTTTGAGCGCACGGGCAGCCTATACTTACCAAGCACGTCCTACCATCAAACACGAATTCGTCCCGTTCCGCTTGGATTACGACGAACTGTTGAGTACAACCGCTACTTTCGACTCTATCATGAACGTCAACCAGGCCCTCTACGTAAGCATGCGCGACCAGTTCGTGCCTTCCATGCGCTACACTTTCACTTACTCCAGTCCGCGCAGAGCACGTAATCCGCGTACTTTCATTTTTGAAGTGAAAGAAAGCGGAAACGTCACTTCCGGTATTTACGCTGCTTTCGGCAAACCGTTCAACCAAAAAGACAAGAAACTTTTCAACGTGCCTTTTGCACAGTATATCCGTTTCCTGGCCGAGTTCAGGGAAGAATTCCGACTTACTCCCCGCACAAGCATCGCCACGCGAGTGGGAACCGGCGTGATATTCAGTTACGGAAACTCTACCGCAGCTCCTTACAACGACCTCTTCAGCGTAGGTGGTGCCAACAGTATCCGTGCGTTCACCGTCCGAGGCGTGGGGCCGGGTAGCTATATTCCGGGCGCGTCGGCCTATTCCTATATCGACCAGATGGGAGACTTCAAAATCGAAATGAACGCTGAGTATCGCTTCCCCATCGTTTCTATGCTTTCCGGAGCCGTATTCCTGGATGCAGGAAACGTTTGGCTTCTGGATGCAGACGTAAATCGTCCGGGAGGAACTTTCGACATTTCAAGATTCGGCAAGGACTTGGCTTTAGGCACAGGATTGGGTATTCGTTGCGACCTCGATTTCCTCGTATTGCGTTTCGATGTCGGAGTGGGACTTCACGCTCCTTACGACACAGGAAAGAGCGGCTATTACAACATGCCGAAATTCAAAGACAGTCTGGGATACCATTTTGCCGTAGGTTATCCTTTCTAAACTTACGGGATACCATATTAGGTACAACGTTTGCCTGCACACTCATATACCGCATAAAAAAAGGAAGAAGAAAGGACGGTTGTCTCAAATAAAAAAGCTACTTTTGCAATACAGAACGTAAATATTTAACTTTTAAACGAACGAATATGAAACCTACACTTTTCTTGTTGGCTGCCGGAATGGGCAGCCGTTATGGCGGTTTGAAACAATTGGACGGACTGGGTCCGAATGGCGAAACCATCATGGACTATTCTATCTATGATGCCATCCGTGCCGGTTTCGGCAAAATCGTCTTTGTCATCCGCAAAGACTTTGAAGAACAATTCCGCACACAAATCCTTTCAAAATACGAAGGAAAGATTCCGGCTGAGTTGGTATTCCAAAGTCTGGACGCGCTGCCCGAAGGTTTTACGTGCCCGGAAGGCCGTGTAAAGCCATGGGGTACGAACCATGCCGTGTTGATGGGTAAAGATGTCATCAAAGAACCGTTCTGTGTCATCAACTGTGATGACTTCTACGGCCGCGACGCATTCGCCACCATCGGCAAGTTCCTGAGCGAATTGCCGGAAGGCTGCCAAAACACATACGCCATGGTGGGCTTCCGTTGCTGCAATACGCTCAGCGAAAACGGCTCCGTAGCACGTGGTGTCTGCATGTACGACGACCATCATCACTTGAAAGATGTGGTGGAACGTACGGAAATCATGCGTGTGGACGGTCCTATCTGCTACAAAGACGAAGAAGGCAAATGGATTCCGTTGGAAGAAAACGTACCGGTCAGCATGAACATGTGGGGCTTCACTCCCGACTACTTCCAACATAGCGAAGAATATTTCAAAGAGTTCCTGAGCAATCCGAAGAACATGGAAAACCCGAAAGCCGAGTTCTTCATCCCTCTGATGGTGAATAAGCTCATCAACGAAGGTACCGCTACGGTAGAAGTGCTCGACACTACCAGCAAATGGTTCGGTGTAACATACGCAGCCGACCGTGAAGCCACAGTAGAAAAGATTGCCTCCTTGGTAGCAGCAGGAGAATACCCGGAAAAGCTGTTCTAAACAAGGCTCTTTTATTTCTTTACCTAAAAAAG
>OHEI01000466.1_pt1 | contig 16098 bp, 21 predicted proteins | sample 1567241 | NCBI WGS metagenome assembly OHEI01 (sample SAMEA3879565, study PRJEB24766) | human gut metagenome | biome: human-associated habitat; feature: feces | place: USA | collected 1985/1987 | reverse complement strand
CCATCGTCCGCAATCTTGACGACGACGAGGCGGTGATCCTCATGGTGGACAGCAATTTGCAGCGGGAAACCATCAGCCCCATGGAGCGGGCGCAGGCGTACAAAATGAAGCTGGAAGCGTTGAAACATCAGGGAAAACGGGTGGATTTAACTTGTGACCAAGTTGGGCACAAGTTAGATTCCAAAAAATCCATCCAAAAGGTTGCAGAAGATGCAGGTGAAAGTAAGACACAAGTGCAACGCTATATCCGTCTCACCGAGCTTCTGCCGGAGGTGCAGAAAAAGGTGGACAGCAAGGAGATCGCGTTCAGCCCCGCCGTGGAGCTGTCATACCTCACCCATGACGAGCAGAAGCAGTTTCTGGACGCAATGGACTATTCCCAGAACACGCCCTCCCTTTCCCAGGCACAGCGGCTCAAGAAGCTCAGCCGGGAGGGAAAATGCACGAAGGAGGCCATGCGCTCCATCATGTCCGAGGAAAAGAAGGAGGAACAGGAGCGCATCACGCTGAGCAGCGATACCCTCCGCAAATACTTTCCCCGAAGCTACACGCCCCTGCAAATGCAGCAGACCATCATCAAGCTGCTGGAGCAGTGGCAGAAAAAACAGCAGCGCCGGAACGAGCGCTGAGAAAGGCAGGTTTATCCATGAACGTAACCATCAACATCTACGGCGACGTACACATCCACTGCGACTGCTGCGACGGGTGCGGCGTGTATGACGACAATTTCGACGACGCCCTCGAAGCACCGCATGAGGCTGTACCGGATGCGGAGGACGGCGGCGAACAGATCGGCCCGACCGCCGAAGAAGCGGAAGCGGCGGTAAAGGCATTGGCGGCGTTTTTTCTTCCGCTTTTTTCGGAGGAGACCGACGAGGGAGGCGGCGCGCATGAAGGAATTTGACGTGACCATCACCGAAACGCTGAAGCTCACCGTGTCCGTGGAGGCTTCTTCCAAAGAGGAAGCCCAACAGATGGTAAGCGACCAGTGGCACGCCGGGGATCATATTCTGGATGCGGACAATTTTGTGGAGGTGGAGTTTGAGAGCAATGACGGCAAAGAAATCTCCGCCGAAAGAGCGCAGGACGACACCATCGATGTGCTCATGGTGGAGCCGGGACAGTACCCGCGCGTGGAGCGCATCGGCTCCGACCTTGCCTCCTTGCAGAAGGCGGTGGACGGCTATATCGAGGCGGTCTACCCATATGACGACCCCGTGGCGCTGATCTGCGGGGAGGAAGCCAAGCTGGAGGGCAAGCCCCTGAACCGCGCCCTGCGGGACGGGGACGGCGATATCTACGATATTGTGGCCGGTAAGTTTTTCCTCTGCGGTCTGGGGGATGAGAACTTTGCGTCTCTGCCGAAGGAGCTGCAACAGAAATACGAGGAAAAGTTCCGTCAGCCGGAAGCCTTTTTGAAGATGGGCAGCAAGATTATGGCGATCCCCACCGAGCCCGCCAAGGCTGCGGGCAAAGGCAAGACCGCTCCGGTGACAGAGCGATGATAACACCAATCCCAATGCGAACGGAAGGAGGAAAAACTCATGCAGGAAGAAATTGAAAACAGAACTGTCACTCTGATCATCTCCGCCGTCAAGCTGACCGCACGGGAGCTGAAGGCCGGGATGGATAAATATCTTTCCGAAAAGAAGAGCAAAGCCATGGAAAAGGCGCGTGCCGCGCCGGAAAAGCCCACCGGCAAGCAGACGGTGAGGCAGCTCATAGGGCAGAATCAGGGTGTATCCAACATTGAGATCACCAACAGCAATATCAAAGGCTTTGAGCGCATAGCCCGGAAATACGGCGTGGATTTTGCCGTTAAGAAAGACCGCAGCGTTTCACCGCCGAAATACTTTGTGTTCTTTAAGGCGAGGGACGCGGACGCACTGACGGCGGCGTTCAAGGAATACACGGCATATGAGCTTAAACGCGCCGCCAAAGCGCAGAACCGTCCCTCCGTGCTGGCGCATCTGCAAGCACTCAAGGCGAAGGTTCAGGCCATTACGCCGGGGAAATCCCGAAATCAGAACAGGGGCATCACGATATGAAGAAACCTCTGAATATCAAGAAGTTCCTGCTGCCCAATATCCCGTATGTCTTTATCGCCCTCTTTGCCACCAAGCTGGGACAGGCGTGGCGGCTTGCCCCCGGCATGGATTTCTCGGGAAAGGCGCTGCACCTCATGGAGGGCTTTGCCGCCGCGTTCCAATCGGCGCTGCCCAGCTTCCACCCCATCGACCTGTGCGTGGGCGTTGCTGCCGCTCTGCTCATTCGGCTTATCGTGTACGTCAAGGGCAAAAACGCCAAGAAATTCCGCAAAAATCTGGAATACGGCTCTGCCCGTTGGGGCAGGCCCGAGGATATCGCCCCTTACGTCGATCCGAAGTTTGAGAACAACGTCATTCTCACCCAGACCGAGCGGCTCATGATGTCCAACCGTCCCAAAGACCCCAAGACGGCGCGAAACAAAAACGTGCTGGTGGTGGGCGGCTCCGGCAGCGGCAAGACGCGGTTTTTCATTAAGCCAAATCTCATGCAATTACACAGTTCATACGTTGTCACCGACCCGAATGGTTATACTATAAGAGGATAGAGAACGGTTGCGTGTTACATAAAGCCAAAACCGAAATTACATAACGAAGGGAGGTTGAAACCGTGGCAAAAAACGAAGAAATCAAAATTACAGCTCTGTATGAGCGATTGTCCAGAGACGATGAGCAGGCTGGCGAATCGAACTCTATCCAGAATCAGAAAATGTATCTCGAAGAATACGCCCGACAGAAAGGGCTGAGAAATATCCGGCACTTTTCTGATGACGGCTACTCCGGCACGAATTTCAACCGTCCCGGATTTGTCGCCTTGTTGGACGAAATTGAAGCAGGTCATGTTGAGACCCTTGTGGTAAAAGACCTCAGTCGTTTTGGTCGTAATTATCTGCAAGTCGGCTACTACACCGAAATCCTGTTCCCGAAAAAGGGAGTACGATTTATCGCTATCAACAACAGCGTTGACAGTGCCAATCCAACAGACAATGACCTTACCCCGTTCCTCAACATCATGAACGAGTGGTATGCGAAAGATACAAGCAACAAAATCAAAGCAGTATTCAAGTCCAGAATGGAGAAAGGCTTGCGATGCAGTGGCTCCATCCCCTACGGCTACAAGCGTACCAAGGACGATAAACAGCAGCTTCTTGTGGACGAACCTGCCGCCGAGGTAGTCAGAAGAGTATTCCGTCTGGCTTGCCAAGGCATCGGAACAACCGCCATAGCGGAAATGCTGACTGCGGATAAGGTTCTGATACCGGCTGCTTATGCCGCCAAGACTTCGCCGGAGAATTGCAGACACAAGGAAGTGATAGACCCCTATCGTTGGAGTGCAACCACCGTGGGATATATCCTTGATAGGCAGGAATATCTCGGTCATACCGTGTTGGGTAAATCCATCTGCGAAAACTTCAAGACGAAGCAACGCAGAGCTGCCACCGCTGATGAGCTGATGATATTTCCCGATACGCACGAAGCTATCATTGACCAGGACACATGGGATATTGCACAGAAGCTCCGTTCCAAGAAAAAGCCGAAAGCGGCAAATGGAACTTACACCCACCGTCTATCCGGTTTGGTGTACTGTGCTGATTGCGGAGCAAGAATGGGCTTTATCAGCCCCGATTCTGGGCACAGAGAAAAGCACTACGATTCAGATTCCGCTTTTCAATGTGGCAATTACCGTAACAAAGGTGGCGAATGTGTCTCTCACTTCATTAAAACATCGGTTTTGGAAGTGGCAATTTTACAGGCAATCCAAGCGGTCAGTAAATATGTCCTTGAAAACGAGGACGAATTTATTTCCCAGCTCAAATCCGTCTGGAATGACAATAAATCCAAGCATACAGACCTCGGACAGCAGGAGCTTGACCAATCCGTAAAGCGAATGGCTGAGTTAGACACGCTGATACAAAACCTATACGAAAGTTCTGTCAAAGGCACTCTGCCGGAACGACAGGCACAGCGAATGATTCAGCAGTATGACGAGGAGCAGATTCTCCTTGAAAGGCGTGTTGAGGAGCTGAAAAGCCAAATCCAGTATGAGGAAGTCAAGCAAGCCGAGACAGGACGATTTATCGCTCTTGTAAAGAAATACAAGGATTGCACCGAACTGACCGACACCATGCTCTATGCGTTCATTGACAGAATTGAGGTTCACGAAGCTACGGGCGGTCGAACTATCTACCGTCAGCAAGCCCTTGATATTCATTTCAACTTCATCGGACACTTCTATCCCCCTGCGGAGACAATCTCCGAGGAAGAACGCATTGCCGCCATCGAAGCCGAGCAACAGCGAAAGAAGCAGGAAAAAGCGAAGCGTTCCTATGAAGTCCAGAAGCAGAAAAAGGCTGAACTGATAAAGGCTGCTGAAGCTGGAGACCCCGAAGCCATTGCAGAGCGTGAAAGAAAGCTCGCCTTACAGCGTGAACGCAACCGTCGCAGACAGCAGAAAATCAAGGAAGCCAGAGAAGCTGACCCGGAATATATCCGGCAAATGGACGAAAAAGAGCGTATCAAGCAGGAAAAGCTTCTTGAAGCTGAACGCAAACGGGCTGAGAAAGCCGCCAAGAAAGCGAAGCTGACACGAACCGAGCTGAAAGAAAAGGCTAAGACAGACCCCGAAGCCGCCAAGGAATGGGAAGCTCTGAAAGCCAAGGAAGCCGCAGCCCGACAGCGTAAAAAGGAGCGTGAGGAAGAACGAATGGCGAGCGACCCCGAATATGCCGCTATGATGGCAGAACGCAGGGCTGAATACAACCGCAGACACACAGCCAAACGCAAGGCAGACCGTGAAGCTCTTGAAGAACAAGCCAAGACCGACCCCGAAGCCGCAAAGAAGCTGGCTGATATGCGAAAGTATCAATGTGAAGCTACCACGAAAAGCCGACTGAAAATGATGGCGGATGCCGAAGCCGGAGACCCCGAAGCAATCGTCAGATATGAAGCGTACCTTGCTCAACGCAGAGAAGCCTATCACAAAAAGAAATCCGAAAAGGAGGAAACACCCGCATGAATGAATTTTGGATAGTCAGATTTATCCGCAGGGACGGTAAGCCGAACGAAGAATACTACTATTCTTCTCTTGCCGATGCGGAACATCACAGAAACTTGTTTCTGGACGATGATTCCGGGCTGTATGAAAAAATCGAAATCGTCAACGAAAAAACGAAGGAGGTCACTATGGAACTGAATTTCATCAAATGTGGAGATTACTACATTCCCGACATCCGGCTGAAGAACCCGAATATCCGTCTCGGCAAATGGGGACGGATGCGCAGAGAGTATCTGCGACAGGCACACCCCATTATCTTTTCCGATATGGTGCTGACCGAAACACTCTATGAGCATTGTGCGGAGGTCGAAGCCACCGCCAAGAGCCGCATGAAGTTGATTGTTCCGCAGCTTATGAAGCACTACGGCGTGACAGAACAGCTCAAAGCGGAGAACCAGATGGAATGGGTACGCCAGATAAATGCCTGTGTTGCACAGGCAGAAGAAACCATAAAGGCAGAACTGATTTACTGCTGAGAAAGGAGGACAGCATGATTTTAGAAGCATTATTCAATGGAGAACTTTATCCGAGTGAAAATGTCGTTCCGAAATCCGACAAGTTTCGACAAGCCGGAGCAGAAATCTCCGAAACCATGAGATTTTTCGAGGAAAAGCTCAGTAAGGAGGATTACGAACGCTTAGAGAGACTGATGGACAGAAATGCCGATGAAGGCAATATGACAAGCGAAACTCAATTCAAATACGGCTTTACAATGGGCGTTTTGCTGATGTGTGAAATCTTCCATAGCCCATTCTTCCCAAAAGCCGAGTGAGGAGAAAAGTATGGCTCTGATAAGGATGTTTTTCAAGCTGTTGGCTCTGCCGCTGATGTTGGCAGTAACCATCATTCAATGGGTGGGTATCTTCTTCACGAGTTTTTCAGCCATCATTTTCAATCTGCTTGCCGGGCTGGTATTCCTAATCACGGTTATCGGTTTTGTGTTCGGTGTGACTGCCGGAGCAGAAGCAGTAAAAATGCTGGCGGTTGCCTTTGTGGTGTTCATCATCCCACATATCGCTGAATGGCTGATTATCAGAGTTGCCGCCCTAAACTACGGACTGCGTGATTTTATCAAGTCCTGACCCTACAATTTCATACCGTCAACAAAGCGACAGGTATTTCCTTGTGAAGTCCCTGCCGCTTTTATTTTATCAAATTTAAGGAGGAACAAATCTATGACCATGACCATTTTTGAGAAGAAAGCCCTGTATGCGTTCGGCTGTCCCAATCGTGAAGCAACGATGGAGCGACTTCACATGATTGCCATCCTTGCTCCCGACTGCGAGACCAAGAAGCTGTTCTTCAATCTGGCAGTCAAGCTGTCTGCGGACTGTGCCGAGCGTTGGTATCCCTGCTTTTTCCGCACTCTCCGAGAGGAAATGGCAATCTACTACGAAGCGGAGCTGACCATGAAGCTGGCAGAAATCAGCACCTATGACATGGAGGGCAGATATGGCAAAGCTGACCAAGTATGAGAAAGAAACCATCGTCCTCTTTAACGAAGGGGAGGACAAAGCCACCATCTACACCTACAATGCCGGATTGAGAAACCGTCTGGCAGCGTTTAGTAAGAAGTACCCCGACCTGTGCCAACTGGAAAAGTCCTGCGATCAGGGCGGGGTTTCCTATGTTCTGGATAAGTCCAGACTTTCTATCCGTCTGCAACCGCCGATGAGCGAAGAACGCAGACGAAAAGCAAGTGAATACGCAAAACAAAACGGCTTCAATGCAAAAGCCGAGAATGACTAAGGAGGACAACACTATGATGATGAGTATGAATGAGAAGAAAATCCTGTTTACTTTCGGCTGCCCCAACCGTGGCTTGACCGTTGAAAGACTTCGCCACGCCGCAGCTCTGGCAGTTGACCCTGCCGCCAAGAAAGCGTTTTACAGTCTGGCGGTCAAACTGTACGAGGATGCAACCGATGAGCAGTATCGCAACTTCTACTACAATATGCGACTGGATATGGAGCATACGCCCCACCACAAGTATGTGCCGGACAGTCAGCCTGTTCCCGTGGATATGTCTATCAGAGACTATCGCAGGAGTGTGAAAGAGCGTATCAGAGAACAGCAAATGCGTTCCAGACGAACAATGAAGTAATGTATCAATAAGGGTTGATTTGCGGTCAAAATGTCAGGTCTGTACTTGATGTTTTGACCGCAACTACATAGCAAGATATAAAGTATCATCTATGACCAGTCTGTGAAAAAATGTCGGGTGTTCTTTGAATTTTCGCTCCGGCATCTTGAAAAAGCGCTATAAAAGCGCTATAATTTGTTGAGGTGTATTTGAACACAGAAAGGAGCAAACAAATGGACTGGAATAGTTTCAGATTCATTGACCTATTTGCCGGAATTGGTGGAATAAGATTAGGATTTGAATCTGTTGGTGGTCATTGCGTTTTTTCGTCAGAGTTTGACGAAGATGCCTGCAAAACATACGAAGCAAATTTCGGAGAACATCCGTCAGGTGATATAACCAAGATTGATGCAAAAGATATTCCCGATTTTGATATTCTTCTGGGCGGCTTCCCTTGTCAAGCCTTTTCAATCATTGGAAAAAAAGAGGGATTTGCAAACGAAACTTGTGGAACGCTTTTCTTTGATATAGAAAGAATACTAAAAGAAAAACTTCCACCAGCTTTTATGCTTGAGAATGTAAGGAATTTGACTGCTCATGACAATGGAAATACATTCAGAGTAATCAAGGAACACCTTGAAAAATTGGGCTATCATGTTTATGCAAAAGTACTGAATGCTTTGGACTATGGTGTACCGCAGAAAAGAGAGCGAATTATCATTGTAGGGTTTCTGGATAATGTGGATTTCTCTTTCCCAGACCCAATTCCAGAATCAGAGAGAAAGTCACTTTCTGATATTCTTGAAGATAATGTGGATAAGAAATATTATGTGAGAGATGCCATTCGTGAATCTCGCATTGAACGACTGAGAGATAAAAATTATCCAAAGCCGTACATCTCACACGAAAATATGGCAGGTTCGATTACTCCACACCCCTATTCATCAGCATTGAGAGCTGGAGCATCTGCAAACTACATTTTGATAAATGACGAACGCAGACCGACAGAGCGTGAACTTTTGAGAATCCAGGGGTTTCCAGACGATTACAAAATCGTAGTGCCGTATGGAAAAATCAAAAAACAAACTGGCAATTCGGTGGCAGTTCCTGTGATTAAAGCAGTTGCACGAGAAATGATTGCCGCATTAAAAAGATTTAATGAGCAGGGAGGAAAAGAAAATGGAAAATCGTCCGAGATTGAGAGATTCCAAACATCTCACGACACAGACACTGTACCCGCTAAATGTGTTTCCTGAAGATTTAATCAATAAAATCGGTAGCTATCTGGTCTATCTGATTTATATAGGTAGGAAAGATGTTTCGGGAAATGATTGGGGTGACGCATTTGCAGATGCAATTAGTGGCGTTCATCTGGATTCCCCTGTCGGTATCGCAGATGTTGTATCAGGGAAAAATTGTTGGTCTGTAAAAACTGTGAAAGTGAAAGACCCGTTCACCAGCACAAGCGTTAGATTGATCAGCGGAAGATGTTCTCCAGATTATTCGTATGGAATAACCGACCCACATAAGGATATTCAGAAAACTGGCGAAGCTGTTCTTAACATCTGGAACGAGAGAATCAACATTGCAACAGACCATTATAGCAGAGTGCGAACGGCTGTATTGGTAAGGAGTTACGACTTGCTTTCTTACAGATTGTTTGAGGAGGAAACTGCAAGGTATAGGACAACGGATTATCATTGGGAAGTAAATAGCAATGGTAATTTAATTGGCTTAGACCATAACGAGAGAGTTTGTTTTACATGGCAGCCACATGGTTCACAGTTTACTATCCACACGGATGTTCCGAAAGAAGCTGTGAAATTCAAAGTAAAGCAACCACCGACATTGCAAAAGAATGATGTCCTTAAAGCTATCAATTTTGATGAAAGTTGGATTACTATTTTGAAAGATTGATGGAGGTTGTCGGTATGCGCAAAGAGGAATTCAAAGAGTGGCTTTCAACGAAAATTAAGAAAAAACCAACAAGCGATTGCTTGAGTAGATGTAAAGCGGTCGAAGCTGCCTTTCAAATTGATTTGGATGCCGAATATACCTTTGATAAAGGAAAGCGGCTGTTAAGTAAGATGCAGTATTCCATCTCAGACGAAAGAGAAAAGAAAGAAGCTCCGACCGAGTTTCATTTCAAGGATAATGCAAATATTAGATTCCGAATGGCGAATTTAAGATCCGCAGTAAACAAGTACTTTGATTTCTGTAAAGAGAATTTGCCTTAAAGTTGTGGATTCGCTAAATTTACAAGGACTGTTAGAGATACTTACCATCTCACTAAAGGAGGTCAAAACATGAACACAAAAAGAGAAAAAAAGGAAAACAAAAAGAAGAAGTTTCTGTACTTTCTTGGTGGTGTTGCTCTTGCAGGAGGAATGTGCTTGATTATGCCTAAGCTCATTGAAGTCGGGTCAGACTATCTCTACAAGAAAAACCCACCTCCTATCAAGAATGAAGATGACGATTGGGGTCCAGAAATAGTTAAGAGAGAAAGTATGGAGGAACAAGATGGAGAAGTTTGATGCGCACCAAGTAGCCGAAAAAATAATGGAAGCTATTCAAAAAGAATACAAAGAATTAAAAACCCTTAATGTCATGATTTTGGGTAAAACTGGTGTCGGCAAAAGCACTCTGATTAACAATATGTTTAATCAGAAGATGGCAGAAACCGGAATTGGAAAGCCAGTGACCAAGAAAATAAGAAAAATCGAAAAACCGAATTTTCCGCTTGCAATATACGACACCCCTGGACTGGAACTCGGTGGAGAAAATGCACTTGAGTCTCTGCTTGAAGAAGTGGTTGGAGAGATTGATAAGGGAATCAAATCGGGAGATATTAGCAAAGCCATTCATTGCATTTGGTATTGCATCAGCACTCCCTCGCACCGTTTTGAAGAAGCCGAAGTTAAGTTTTTACAGAAGTTTCTTGGGCGGACAAGCGAGTACGATGTTCCTGTAATTGTTGTCTTAACACAATCATACTCTAAGAGAGATGCGCAGGGGCTGATGAAAGAAATCGAAAAAGAAAATCTTCCTATTGCAAGCATCGTTCCAGTACTTGCCGAAGATTATAACATTGATGAAGAATATACCGCAAAGGCGTATGGATTGGACAGACTGTCCGAGATCATGAACAGTGTTATCCCCGAAGCAGTGCAAAAGACATTTATTGCGGTTCAAAAAGCAAGCATTGACTTAAAAAAAGGAAAGGCGCAGGCGGTGGTTGCAACGTCAGCAGTAGCAGCAGCGGCAACGGGCGCCGTTCCAATTCCATTTTCAGACGCCGCCGTTCTCGTTCCTGAACAAATTGCGATGCTTGGTGGAATTACCGCAGTGTTTGGACTACCTATCGAGAAAGGTACTATCGCTGCCATTGTATCAGCAACAATCGGGACAGCCGGAACTACTGTCTTAGGGAAAACTATCGTTGCAAATTTGGTTAAATTAATTCCCGGTGTTGGTTCTGTTGTCGGTGGCGTGATTTCTGGTGCTACGGCAGCCGCACTTACTGCTGCTCTGGGTGAAGCATACATAATCATCATGATAATGATAAGCAAAGGCGAATTGTCTGTTTCTGACCTGAGTACAGAAAAAGGCAAAAAAGAAATAACGGAGATTTTTACAAATCAACTTAAAATCAAAAGAGATAAAAATGGAAAACCAATCGAATAAATGACCAAGCCAAAAGGCACGAACCGTAAAAAGTTCGTGTCTTTTGTTTTGCTCATTTCCAAAAATCTGAAAGGAGGTTGCCCCGATGCCAAACGAAGAATTGGAAAAATTGAAACAGCAGCAACATAGGCTGGAGAAAAAATTGACCGCAGCCAAGCACAAGGAGAAGCAGTTGGAACACAAGCTGAAACAGTTGACCCGAAGCGAAAGAACCCACCGCCTTTGCACTCGTGCCGGAATGTAGGAGAAGTTTCTGCGAGAGCCGACCCTGCTGACGGACGATGATGTGATGGAGCTTTTGACTTTCATCTTTCATGGCGAAGCCGTTCAAAAGAAACTGGACTTGCTGATTGAGAAGCGTAAGGAAGAAGCGACAACGGAGGACGGCGAGAATTAAACCCTCGTTAGAGGGCGCAATTATACACCACCTAAAGATGGTGCATTGCGTTCTGCCGAAAGCCCCTTGCAGGGAGCTGATGATTTTCGCAAAAGTCATTTGCTCCAATCACACAGGGGAAGCTACACTTCCCCTGCGCTGGCTTTGCCAGCTACCCCTTTGTGGACTTGCCGCCCAGGAACGATTGCAAGCAATCATTCTTGGGCATCAAGTTTATATTCCCACCACTTGACTGTGCTGAAAAGTATCAGTCATTTTTTATTTCCCCGAAAGGAGGTTGAAATCAAATGCCCGTACCCCATCTGAACATACGAATTGTTCAGCGAAGCAAAGGAAGCTCTGCTGTTGCCGGAGCTGCCTATCAAGCCGGAGAGAAATTGTTTTCCGAGTACGACCAGAAAAACAAAGACCACCGCAGAAAGCAAAAGGAAGTAGTCTACACGGAAATCATGCTTCCGGCAAATGCTCCACCCGAATATGCAGACCGAGCTATACTCTGGAACTCTGCCGAGGAAGTGGAGAAACAATGGAACTCACAGCTTGCAAGGCGTTTCGTTGTTGCCCTGCCGAGAGAAGTTCCCCTTGAAATGTGTCCGCAGATGTTACAGGAATACTGCGAGGAACATTTTGTTTCAAAGGGAATGTGCTGTGATTTTGCAATCCATGACCCAGACCCACCGGGACACAATCCTCATTGTCACATCATGCTGACTATGCGAGCCATTGATGAAAACGGAAAGTGGCTGCCAAAGAGCCGCAAGGTTTATGACCTTGACGAGAACGGCGAGCGAATTAAACTTCCCTCCGGCAGATGGAAAAGCCATAAGGAAGATACCGTTGATTGGAACGAACAGTATCACGCCGAGGAATGGAGACACGGCTGGGAAGTTATCCAGAATAAATATCTGGAGCTTGCCGGAAGTCCCGAACGAGTGGATATGCGTTCTTACGCAAGACAAGGTCTTGATGTTATCCCGACTGTTCACATGGGAGCCGCTGTCTCTGCTATGGAACGCAAGGGCATTGAAACCAATATCGGCAATCTCAATCGTGACATCAAATCTGCCAACAGTCTGATGGCAGCTATCCGCAAAACCATCAAGTCTCTGCTTGCATGGATTGCTGATGTGAGCGAAGCCACGAAAGAAGCTCTGGCTGAAATGAAAGAACAGAGCGCATCCCCGACACTTGCCGGACTGCTTAATGAGTATCTCAATGTCAGAAAAGAGGAACGCCGGGACTGGTCTCGCTACGGACAGAACAAAGGCAGTCTTGCCGATATTCAGGCAGTTTCCAAAGCTGTCTCCTATCTGAGAGAACACAATCTCTACACGCTGAAAGATTTGGACGAAGCCCTGCAAGAAGTAAATGGCAGAGCTTCTGAAATCCGAAGTGCAACCAAAACCGCCGAGACCCGAATGAAAACCATCACGCAGATTCAGAAAGCTGTCTCCGTCTGCATGGAACACAAGGCTGTCAAAGACAAGTATGTGAAAATCGGATGGAAAGCGGCACAGGCGGTTTACGCCGAGACCCACAAAGATGCTCTGACCGCTTTCGACAAATCTTTCCGCTATCTCAAAAAGCAAGGACTTGACCTTCGTGTAGATCTGACTGCCCTGCAATCAGAATTTGACACTCTGGAAAAGACCGTTGCAGAAAACAATGAGAAGCTGTCCGAGGTCAAAGCCGAGCTTCAGCCGCTGAAAGATATTCGCTACTGGATAAGCAAGGTGGTTGCGCCGGAACAGGGCGAGGTTGAAAAGAAGCCGGAGCCGAAGCACTCTCTTACAGAAAAGATGAAGTATCTGCAAGAGCAGAAAAAACAGCCGGAGCAGAAATCTTCACAGGACAAACAGAAAAAACAGAATATGGAACTCTAACACAGGCACTTGCCATTTTCGCAATGAAATGACGAGTGCCTTTTTTTATTTCAGAGAGGAAGTGATGATTTGAATGTATTTGAAGCAGTAAAAGGCAATGTTACCACCCGACAGGTGGCAGAAATGTACGGCATAAAAGTTAATCGAAACAGCATGGCGGTCTGTCCCTTTCACAATGACAAGAACCCAAGCATGAAAGTCGATAAGCGTTTCCATTGCTTCGCTTGCCAAGCAGACGGAGACGCAGTTGACTTTGTTTCCCGGCTGTTCGGTCTGCCCTGCAAAGAAGCCGCTATGAAGCTGGCTGACGATTTTGGAATCCCCTATGACAGCAGGAAGAAGCCGATAGTCAAGCCCAACATCCGAGAGCCTACTGCCGAGCAGATTTATCAGAAAGAGGAAGCACGATGTTTCAGAGTGCTGTCCGACTACTTTCATCTTCTGCGAAGCTGGGAAAGACAATACGCCCCACAAACGCCGGAGGATGAGTGGCATCCGCTGTTCGTGGAAGCCCTGCAAAAGGCAAGCTACATCGAATATCTTCTTGACACTTTGATTGACGGGTCTCCCGAAGAAAGACAGGCTCTTGTAGCGGAGCAAAGAAACGAGGTGATGAAACTTGAACAGCGATTTGCAGAAAGAAGAACTGAGCCAAGGCATAGCAGAAATCCGAGGAAGTCTGGACTTGACCGATAACGGAGCTATCAAGAACAGTATCCGAAATTGTCTGACTGTCTTTATGAAAGACCCACTTCTGCAAGGTGCTATCAGCTACAATCTGCTGACCGAACGAGTGGACATTGTAAAGCCGCTATGGTGGAAAAAACAGACAGCCACGCTGAACGATACGGATTTGAACTACCTCATGCTCTATCTGGAAGATAACTACGCTCTGACCAGCGAGAAGAAAATCCAGAAAGCAATCGCCATCGTAGCTGACTGCAACAAGTACCACCCCATCCAGGACTATTTGAACAGTCTGGAATGGGACGGCACAGAACGCATCCGCCATGCTCTGAGAAAATATCTCGGTGCTGAGGAAAGCGAGTATGTCTATCAATGCTTGCGGCTGTTCATGCTGGGCGCAATTCATCGAGTATTCAAACCCGGCTGTAAGTTTGAAGTCATGCTTTGTTTGGTTGGTGGGCAAGGTGCAGGAAAGTCCACTTTCTTCCGACTGCTGGCAGTCAAAGACGAATGGTTTTCCGATGACCTCCGCAAGATTGACGATGAGAATGTGTTCCGCAAAATGCAGGGACACTGGATAATCGAAATGTCGGAAATGATTGCCACAGCCAACGCCAAGAGCATTGAGGACATCAAATCCTTTATCAGCCGAACAAAGGAGACCTACAAAGTGCCGTATGAAACCCATCCGGCAGACAGGCTCCGACAATGCGTGTTCGGCGGCAGCTCCAACACGCTGGACTTCCTGCCCCTTGACCGTTCCGGCAACCGTAGGTTCATGCCCATCATGGTACACCCGGAGCAAGCCGAGGTTCACATTCTGGAAGATGAAGCTGCATCCAGAACCTACATTGACATGATGTGGGCAGAAGCCATGTTCATCTATCGGAACTTTCCATTAAAACTGGCTCTCTCAAAGGAGATGGAAAAGGAACTGCGAGAACTGCAAAAGGAGTTTATGCCGGAGGACACCAAGGCAGGACTGATACAGTCTTTCCTTGATAACTTTAACGGCACACAGGTCTGCTCCAAGCTCATCTATGCCGAAGCTCTGAACCATGCCTTTGATGAGCCGAAGCAATGGGAAATCCGAGAGATAAACGAAATCATGAACAACAGCATTGAGGGCTGGAAGCCGTTCTCCAATCCCCGTATCTTTGCCAAGTATGGCAGACAGCGAGGATGGGAACGAACCCCACCGCCCGGCAACGGGCTATCAGCAACAGGCTCAAATTCTTTGGACGGTTTTCAAGAACTGACCGAGGAAGAACTCAGTCAGATGGAGCTTCCATTCTGAAATTGACCACTCCGTTGCAGGGCTGGTTGCTATCCCGTTGCCGACCCCGTTGCCGGGCAAAACTCCGAAAAGTCCTTTACTTGCAGGGCTTTTCTTCTCTCCGGCAACGAAAGCAACGGAGAAAATCAAAAAGAAATAAAGAATAGTATAAAGAGCCAGATAAGGTGTTTTACAGGTTTTTTGAAGCCCGTTGCCGGACTTCGTTGCCGACCACACCCTGTCTGGCTTTTCTCATTTACAGGAGGTATCGAATGGCACAGAACACAACCACAGCAAAAGCACCCAAGGCAGCTCCGGCAGGAACATTCAATATGAGGATGGGCAACACCACCTATGTCATCGGCGTTCATTTCAGCAAGACGAGCCGTGACACGCTGGAGGACAAGATGAAGCGGCTCATGCGTGACGATGTGAAAACGGCGAATTTCTAAATTGAAAATTGTTTGTGACTTTTCCCTTTTCTATCTTGACAGAACGCTCCCGAAGGGCAGCATCGCCGTGGAGTGCGGAAAGCTCATGCTCCGTAATGGCTACAAGGTGAAGATATTCAATTCCATCAACTTCAAGAAGTCCCACCACTACAACCCCTTTGCGTATATCCACAGTGAGAAGGATATTTTGAAGCTGGTCACGACCCTCATCGCCAACACCAAGGGGGACGGGAAATCCGGGGACGATTTCTGGCAGAAGGCCGAGACGCTGCTCTACACGGCGCTCATCGGGTATATCCACTACGAAGCCCCGGAGGAGGAACAGAACTTCGCCACGCTCATCGAGTTCATCAACGCCATGGAGGTGCGCGAGGACGATGAGACCTTTGAGAACAACGTGGATCTGGCCTTCAAGGAGCTGGCAAGCCGTGAGCCGAATCACTTCGCCGTGCGGCAATATAAAAAATACAAATTAGCGGCGGGCAAAACAGCTAAGTCGATCAATATTTCCTGCGGCGCGCGCCTTGCGCCCTTCG
>OHEI01000452.1_pt1 | contig 16456 bp, 8 predicted proteins | sample 1567241 | NCBI WGS metagenome assembly OHEI01 (sample SAMEA3879565, study PRJEB24766) | human gut metagenome | biome: human-associated habitat; feature: feces | place: USA | collected 1985/1987 | reverse complement strand
CGGTCTTCAGATACTCCTGCTGGGTATATCTGAGGCGGTCGATATCGTCAATGTAGGCATTGGTAGTCAGACAGATAAGCCTGTCGTGGGCAGGGCCGTCCTCCTTGCGCACAAAGTGGACGTCATTGGTCGCGATGACCTTCACGCCATGTTTTTCGGCCAGGTCGAAGATGACCTCGTCGTACTCCTTCTCCTTCTCATACACCTCGAGCGAAAGTCCCGGAACCTCCGTCTTGTGCAGCATCACCTCCAGATAATAGTCATCCTTGAACACCCTCTTGTGCCACTCTATGGCCTTTTCCGCGCCTGCGATATTGCCGTCTAGAATCATTCTCGGAATCTCTCCTGCCATACAGGCGGAAGAGCAGATGATGTCCTCGTGGTACTTTTCAATGACCTCGTGCGAAACCCTCGGCTTGTAGTACATTCCCTCGATATGTCCGGTGGACACGATTTTCATAAGGTTCTTGTACCCGTTGTAGTTCTTGGCCAGCAGAATAAGGTGGTAATAGCCCTTCTCCTTTACCTTGTGGTCTCCCTTGGACACGTAGATTTCGCATCCGATGATAGGCTTTACGGAAGGGTGCTTCGCCGCGAACTTGAAAAACTCTTTCACTCCGTACATATTGCCGTGGTCAGTGATCGCAAGACCGGGCATACCAAGCTCTTCGGCTCGGTTGAACAGGTTTTCGATAGAAGACTGGCCATCAAGAATCGAATATTGGGTATGGACGTGAAGGTGTACGAAGGACATAATTCATCTTTTGTTAAGGAAGACAAAGATACTAAAAATTCCGTCATTTTCCCCTTACTTTTGCAGGAGTGGGAGAGAATGAGTAAATTAGCATTCGCTTCAAACACGAGCTTTAAAATTGAAATAATTTATACACTATGAACTTATTGACGTGTGCTTTGGCTGCAGCTGCGATGTCGTCATCTGTTGCAGTTTCCGGAAACTCCCCAAAGATGGAAATCTGGCAGGATCCGGGTGTATTCGAGATGAACAGGCTTCCGATGAGGGCCACATTCCAGACAGACCAGCAGAAAACATTGACACTGGACGGAGTATGGAAATTCCAGCTCTGCCAGTCTCCTGCAGAGAGGACAAAGGATTTCTTTTCAGAAAAATTCAACGATTCGGCCTGGGGAACCATCCCTGTACCTGGACTCTGGGAACTGAACGGCTACGGAGATCCTCTTTATGTCAATGTGGGATATGCATGGAGAGGACATTTCGAGAACAATCCGCCTTATGTTCCGGAGGAAAGGAATTATGTAGGACAATATCGCCGAACCTTCGACATGCCGGCTGACTGGACAGGCCGTCAGATCTGCCTGTGCATCGGTTCCGCCACATCCAATGTCCGTATCTGGGTGAACGGCAAGGAAGTAGGATATAGCGAAGACAGCAAGCTGGAGGCCCGTTTCGACATTACCAAATATGTTAAGGCAGGCGAGAACCAGATTGCCCTCGAGATCTTCCGCTGGTGCGACGGCTCCTATCTGGAAGACCAGGACTTCTGGAGGTTTTCCGGAATCGCGCGCGGAATCTATGTCTATACCCGTGAGACCAAGAGAATAGAGGACATCAATGTAAAGGGAGATATGGACGGCAACATGGATATGTCCATCGTAGTATCTCCGGGCGTCACATCATTCTCCTGCAAAGTCACGGACCCGTCAGGCCACGAAGTCGGCTCCTGTGTGGAGAATGTCGATAGCAAGGTAGTGAAAGATATAGACGGCAACCGCGTAATACGTTGTGTGTCAGTCGTTTCCTCTCCGGAACTCTGGTCCGCTGAAAGTCCTTCGCTCTACACATTGACAGTGAGCGCCTACGACAAGAAAGGCCTGGTGGAAAGCGCATCCGTGAAATTCGGCTTCCGCTCTGTCGAGATAAAGAACAGCCAGCTGCTTGTCAATGGTAAGGCAGTCCTGTTCAAGGGCGTTGACCGTCACGAAATGAGCCCTTATGGCGGATACGTGATGTCCTATGACGAGATGCTCGAGGATATAAGAATCATGAAAGAGTTGAATGTCAATGCCGTAAGAACATCCCACTATCCGAATGACCCTATGTGGTATGCCCTCTGCGACAAATACGGAATCTATGTGGTGGATGAGGCCAATATAGAGTCCCACGGAATGGGCTACGGCAAGGAGTCATTGGCCCACAGACCTGACTATTATCAGGCTCATCTGTCCAGAAACCGCAGAATGGTATGCCGCGACTTCAACCACCCTTCAGTGATTGTCTGGAGTATGGGCAACGAAGCCGGCAACGGTGAGAACTTTGAGAAAGTGTACGATTGGATAAAAGCCTATGACACCTCACGTCCGGTGCAGTACGAAAGAGCAGAACTCAAATACAACACAGACGTTTACTGCCCGATGTACACCCATCCGGTAGATTGCGAGAAATATCTGAAGAACAATCCTCCAAAGCCTCTTATCCTCTGCGAATACTCGCACGCGATGGGCAACTCCAACGGAAACTTCAAGGAATACTGGGACCTTGTCCGCAAATATCCTGAATTCCAGGGCGGATTTATCTGGGATTATGTGGACCAGGCCATCTGCAAGAAGGTGGATGCGCTGAAATACGGCACGGACCACATCTTCATATACGGCGGCGATGCCAATGACTATGACGCGTCCGACGGCTCGTTCAACTGCAACGGAATATTGGCGGCAGACCGCAGCTGGCACCCTCAGACCTATGAGATAAGGTATCAGCACCGCTCCATTCTGACCACTGCCGACACGAAGTTCTGCACCCCGGGAAAGTCATTCCTGGAGGAGGACAAGGAATTTGTGGTCAATGTATATAATGAGAATTTCTTCATTGACCTTTCCCGCTACAGGATGAACTGGACCGTCGAAGCCGGTGGCGCAGCGGTCAAGTCAGGCATCGTCGAGAATGTGAAAGCTGCTCCTGGTCAGACAGTTGAGGTTGGTCTTGGCATTTCCGGCAAGGATATACTGTCGGCTGTTAGCAAGTCATTGAGAAACATGCCTTCCTGCACTGGTTTCGGCACTCCGGACGGTTTCATTGACACTGACGTGTGCGTGAAGGTCAGCTGGACTTTGAAGGAAAGCGACGGGCTGCTGCCTGCCGGCTACGAAGTGGCTTATGACCAGATTGTCCTCTACGAAGCCCCTGCTTCCGCTTTCAATGCCGGTTCTGCGGCTGTAAATGATATTGTCAATGCAGAGGAAACCTCTTCAGAGGCAGTGTTCTCAGGCCAGTTCATCTATGAGAAGTCTATGGAAGGCGACCGCGTATCTGACTGGAAGGCTGTTTTCGACAAAAATACCGGCGCATTGTCAAGCTATGTGATAGGCGGAGTGGAGACCCTGAAGGAACCGCTTATGCCGTCATTCGGCAGGGCAGGCGTAGAGAACGATATGGGTGCCGATTTCCAGAACAGATTCAAGATGTGGAGATACCCGGAGTTCAAGGTGGCTTCTTTCAATGTGGAGAAGGCCTCTGACCACTATGTCGTGACTACGGAATATGCTCCGTTCGGAAAAGTATGCTCTGTGACAATGACTTACGAAATCCATCCTGACGGCGCGATCGTAGCAAGGGAGAACTCAGCAAGGCTCCGTGCCTGTTCCGTTTCGGAATGAAACTGGCGATGCCGGGTGAGTTCTCGACGCTCGACTTCTATGGCCTCGGTCCGTGGGACAATTATTGCGACAGGAAGTCCGCGGCTCTGCTCGGACATTACGTACAGAGGGTTCAGGACCAGTATTGGTACGGTTATGTGCGTACTCAGGAATCCGGAACGAAATCTGATTTGAGGTGGCTGAAAGTTCTCTCATCATCAGGAACAGGAATAGAGATAACATCTGATGCACGCTTCAGCGGCTCTGCTCTGCCGTTCAGCCAGAAGCAGATGGATTCAGCTCTTTCTGATCCTCGCCCGAGGAAGAACCCTACAAACCAGCAGGCAGGTGAGGCTACGCATTCGCTTGAACTTCTGCCACTTGCGCACAATGATGCCCGTTCTCTCGGAACTACTTATGTGAACTTCGACCTGAAGGAAATGGGCGTAGGCGGAACTGACTCTTGGGGAAGATGGCCACTTGAACCATACCTTGTAAGGCCTGCTGAATACGAATTCAATTTCGTGATAAGGCCGGTGAAGTAACAATCTATAACTGTTTTTCACAAGAAATAGTCCATTTTTTGAGGCGAAGGGGTGAGCAAGTCGCAAATATGTTTATATTTGTAAGGACGCTTACTAATTAAAGTACTCAGATGAAACGAATTGGACTACTTGTGTTTATTATGCTTATGCTGTTTAACGCGAGTCCTTCTTTTGCTCAGAAGGGCTCGTTTTACAGCATATCTGGAAAAATTGTCGATTCCAAGTCCGGCGAACCTGTCATAGGAGCGGCTGTCAATGTGGAAGATACCGGTATCTGGGCCATTTCGGACGAAAACGGAGCCTTCTCATTGGCAGATATCAGACCGGGAAGCTATTCGGTTTTGTTCTCATGCCTCGGCTACGTGGACAGGTCATTGTCTTTCGTCGTCAGAAAGGATATCCCGTCATTGACCATTAAGATGGATCTCAATACATTGGCTCTCAAGGGAGTGACTGTGACGGCCGAGCGTGACAGAGAGGGCATGAACACCTCGCTGAAGTTCGGGGCCAATGCGCTCAACCATCTTCAGATGAGCAATGTGACTGATATCAGTTCACTTCTTCCTGGCGGCAAGACCGTGAATCCTGACCTGACTTCCGAAAACGCGGTATCTCTCCGCAGCGGCGGACTGGCAGCGGGAAATGCTGCATTCGGAACTGCTCTCGAAGTGGACGGCGTGCGTGTCGGGAACAATGCTTCTTTCGGTACGATGACCGGCTCCGGCACACGTAACATCTCCACGGAGAACGTGCAGTCGATAGAGGTCATAACCGGCGTTCCGTCAGCGGAATACGGAGACCTGAACAGCGGTATGGTGCGTATCAACACACGTAAGGGCCTTACGCCGTGGAACATCACTTTCGCAGTGAATCCGAGAACCTATCAGGCGTCCGCGTCCAAGGGCATTGACCTGAATCATAAGGGGGTGCTGAACATAAGTGCTGAATGGACCCGCGCGACCAAGAAACTTTCATCTCCGTACACTTCATACACGAGGCGCGGCTTCTCCGCATCATACAGCAATACGTTCAAGAAGGTGCTGAAGTTCGGAATCGGCGCCACAGGCAATATCGGAGGTATGAATACGAAGAACGACCCTGATGCCTATGTCGGGACCTGGAGCAAGTTGAGGGACAATGTGTTCCGTGCAAACACCTCGCTTACCTGGCTTCTGCGCAAGTCGTGGATTACGAATCTGAAGTTCGATGCGTCCGTGAACTACAATGACAATCGTTCTCAAGACCACGCCTACAGTTCTTCCGCGTCGGTTCTGCCGTCAGTCCATGCCCAGACGCAGGGTTATTATCTTGCTGACAGGCTTCCGAAGAGTTATTTCTCGGACAAGGTGGTGGATTCCAAGGAGTTGGATTATGCAGCGGCCCTGAAATACGAATGGTTCAAGAAGTCTGGCAAGCGTATCAGCAAACTTAAGGCCGGTATCCAGTGGAAGGCCAACGGAAATGTCGGTGAGGGTGAATACTACAAGGATCCTTCGCTTGCTGCAAATGGTTACAGACCACGTCCTTACAGTCAGTATCCGTTTATGCACAACTTGGCGCTCTATGCAGAAGAGGACTATACTTTTCCTATCGGAAAGACTTCGCTCCAGGTTTCTGCCGGTCTGCGTATGGAAAACCTATTTGTGAAAGATACTGACTATAAGAATGTCAGCAGTCTTTCTCCACGATTCAATGCCAAGTGGAAAGTCTCCAACAATTTCTCTGTGCGTGGAGGTTGGGGCGTGAGCGAGAAGCTTCCGTCGTTCTATATCCTCTATCCTGTGCAGAATTATCGTGATATCCAGACATTTGCTTTTTCGCACGGCGACTCGTCCTCGTATATCTATTATACTCAGCCATATAAGATGCTGTTCAATGAGAATCTGAAATGGCAGAAGAGTTACAATGCCGAGTTCGGTATAGAGGCTTATTTCCTCCACACTTCTGTATCTCTCGTTGGCTTCTTCAACAAGACCAAAGACCCTTACACGTACCAGAACGTCTATACTCCGTTCTCCTACAACATAATGTCCATCCCTTCAGATTACAAGGTCCCGGACAATCCTCAGCTGCGTGTGGATGACCAGACAGGACAGGTCTATATGCGCGGAACGGACGAGGAGTTCTGGACTCCGATGGCCACCAAGGTGACTGACAGGACATTCTTCGAGTCTCAGATGCCTGGAAACGGGGATGACATCTATCGTACTGGAGCGGAACTTATAGTAGATTTCCCTGAGATCTCTCCGATAAGGACCAAGTTCAGGCTGGATGCGAATTATTCTTATACGCATTATATAGACAATACATTGAACTGGACATACCGTACCGGATGGTCGCACACTTCATTGCCGAACCGCTCCTACCAGTATGTCGGCGTGTATGCGAACGGCGGGGCGAACGGCACTTCCAACGGAAAGGAGGCGCATAACGTGAATGCCAACCTGACCGCCATAACGCATATTCCTGAGGCGAGGATAATCATCACTTGCCGTCTGGAAATGTCGCTGCTGAACCGCTTCCGCAACCTGTCCAGCTATCAGGGCAAGCCGTATGCCTATAATGTCAATGCAGAAGGCTACGAGGCCGTCGGCGGAGATATCTACAAGTCCGGAAACTATACGGCTATACGTCCTGTGAAATATATGGATGAAAACGGAGTCGTACATGACTTTACAGATAAGGAGGCGGCAGATCCTGCTTTCGCCAACCTGATAATCAAATCCGGTAACGCCTACACTTTCGCGCAGGATGGTTATGGTGCGTATTTCTCTGCAAATCTGAGCGTTACGAAAGAAATAGGAGACCACGTGTCGCTTTCGTTCTTCGCCAACAACTTTACCAATTCCCGCAAGTTCGTGACTTCCAAGGCTACCGGCGTGAGTGCTATTTTCACTCCGGCGTTCTATTACGGACTTACTTGCAGACTTAAATTCTGAATGTTATGAAAAAGATATTTTATATTGTTCTTTCTGCATTGGCACTGGCCTCCTGCGTGAATCTGAAGACGGGAGATCCGTATGACGGGGGACTGTATCGTCTTGTGGTCGAACCTGTCTACCCTGAGGGTTTTCCTGAGGCTCAGAAGGCTGGAATTCCAGTTTCAGTGACTGACAGGAATCTCGGCAACAAGTATTTCCAGAAAACAGGCCCTGACGGGAATGCCGTGCTGGAATTGCCTGTCGGAAGCTATAGAGTGGCTTTCAGTTACAGCTATGACGGACTTTCATATAACGGAATCATTGACAAGGTCATTTTGGGCGAATCGGACGGAGTGAAGGATGTTAAGCTGACCATAAAGAAGTCCCGTTCCGGAAAGATTGTCTTCAAGGAGATCTATTGCGGCGGCTGTACGAAATATCCAGAGCAGGGCAACTATTTAGGTGATTCTTATGTGATTCTGCACAACAATACATTTGAAGTCCAGTATCTTGACGGATTGTGTTTCGGTGCTCTCGACCCTGCCAATTCAATCGGAACCAATCCATGGGTGAAAACTGATCCTGTTACCGGCGAGACCGTATATCCTGATTTCGTTCCTCTTGGACAGGCTGTCTGGCAGATAGGCGGGAATGGCACTTCGTTCCCTCTGAAACCTGGCGAAGATGCCGTGATAGTGGTCTTCGGAGCGATAGATCATCAGTCGAAATATCCTAACTCGGTGAATCTCAACAATTCACAGTATTTCGTATGTTTCAATACGACATACTTCCCGAATCCGGCTTACCATCCGGCACCGGGCAACAACATCATGCAGGATCATATTCTGGATGTGGTGGTCAAGACCGGAAAGGCCAATGCCTTTACATTCTCCATAAACTCTCCTGCGGCTGTCATTTTCAGGGCGCCGGAAGGTACTACGATGAAGGATTTCGTGTCAGGAGCAGGAAATATCATCCCGAAGCCGGGTTCTACCAGCGAGAACATTGTAAAACTTCCTGTCGATTGGGTAATCGACGGTGTTGAGGTGTTCGTGAAAGGCGGGGCGAACAAGAAGAGGCTCTGTTCTGACATTGATGCAGGTGCGGTAGATTTCTCTGGCTCATACCAGGGACATACTCTTTTCCGCAAGACAGATGATGACTTGAGCCAGACTTTCGGCTTTGAGGTCCTGTCCGATACAAATAACTCTACCAATGATTTTTATGAACGCGAAAAACAGTCTCTCCATGAATAGGACATTGAAAACAACAGTGGCTGCGGCCCTTCTTTTCTGGTCTGCCGGACTGTTTGCGCAGACATTCGATATTGTGGAACGCAGGGACTTCTGGAATGCCGGAAGAAATGTCAATGGCCTGAGAACAGATTCATTGACAGTGTCTTATGCGGAACTCAAGGCAGATTACACGAGCGGAAAATTCCGTGAGGTCAATGACCCGAAATCCGTCTGGAGCGCAGGTGCCGAGGCGGGTACGATAATGCATCTGAAGAAGTTCTCGATGATAGGTGCTTTCTCGTTCAGGAATTCTGAAAGCCGGAAAGCGTGCGGGTCAATGTCTGCCCGTCCTGGATATTACCCTGTGGATATCTACGAATTCACGCCGGGACGCAAGACAAGGCAGACTTATTCGTTCCTCGGCGGAATTGCGGTGGATTTGAACGACAGTTGGAGGCTCGGCGGAAAGATAGACTTCGCTGCAGAGAACTATACCAAGCGCAAGGACCTCCGCCATACTGACTATCTCTTGGATATGACAGTGGCGCCGAGCGTGATGTGGCATCGTGGCGACCTTGCCCTCGGTCTCAGCTATGTGTTCTCCAAGAACTCGGAAACCATTACTGCTGAAGAACTTGGAATCTCATCCGGAATCTATGAGGCCTTCATCGACAAGGGAATGATGTACGGAGTGCAGAACAACTGGGACAATTCCAGTCTGCATATCAAGGAGTCAGGAGTATCCGGTTTCCCGTCCAGAGAACTGATCAACGGCGGGGCCATGCAGTTCCAGTGGGGGAACTTCTATGCTGATGTCGAGGCATTGGCAAGCAAAGGAAGTACCGGTGAAAAGCAGAAGATGTGGTACAACTTCGACGGCTGGTCCGTCGGCGTGAAGATGGACTACAGACTGCCTGCCTCGGGTCATAGCCATTACTTCAGGGGACATTATTCATTCAGTTCCCAGGACAATGACGAGAGTGTCCTGGAGGATGTTACGGAAAATGGCGTCACCATCGCGCACAAATATGGCTCGAACACCATCTTTACCCGTCAGAACATAGCGGCCGGCATCGAATGGGAACTGCTCTACGAAACCGGGGAGTATGTCAATGTCGGCTTCGGCTGGACTCAGGACCGTGAACTCTCCACGATGACTTATCCTTTCATAAATTCCTGCAAGACTGATGTCTTCAATGCCTATGCGTTGTTCCTCAAGAAATTCGGAAGATTCGACTGGAAGGTCAATGCAGTGGCTTCGAAGGGCTGGGACCATGAGACTCACCGCAAGTCATCCGACATTGAAACGAAAGGGGAGCCTTTCCGTCTGGAAGAATATGAGTCATTGATGACGGCATATAAGATCTGCGCCAAGGCAAGTGTGGGAATGGCGTTGAGGTACAATTTCCGCAACGGCATCTATTTGGACGTGTCTTATGACATTATGGGCCGTATCAGGAGAAAAACAGATGTCTTAGGCGGGTTCAGACACCTCGAGACATTGACGATAGGATATAATTTTTAGAAAATATAAACTCAAAACAATAATAGTATGAAGAAAGTCTATTTACTCGTGGCAGCGGCTGCAGTTATCGCCGGCTGTCAGACAGAAAAGGTGGAATCACCTGTCCCGGGACTCGTAAAAATCGTTCCGGTCGTGACCAAGGCTACTGACGTCAACTTCGAAACAGGAGATAAAGTCGGCGTCACCATCATGCAGGGCGAGACAGCCTATGCGACCAATGAACTTCTTACCTATGGTGACAATGTGTTCTCAGGTTCACTGAAATGGTATCCTGAGGCATTGACCCCATCTACTGTCACCGCATATTATCCTTATGCTTCTGCTGGCGCGCCTTCTTCTTTCACTGTGGCTACGGACCAGACCAAGGGCTATACGGCGTCAGACCTTATCGCCGGCAAGAAAGAGGATGTGACTCCTTCTGTCAATGCCATCGTGGTTCCGTTCAAGCACATGCTGACCAAGATTTCCCTGGAAATCGACAACCAGTCGCAGGCGAACATCGCATCTGTGGAACTTCGCGGTTCGAAGACTACCGCTGTTGTTGATCTGGCTGCAATGACGGCTGTTGCTTCCGAGTCTTCCGCAGTGGAGACCGTGAAGGCTTTCAAGGTGACTGACAATGCATTGTACAGCGCTATCGTGGTTCCTCAGACAGTGGCTTTCGAGATGGCTGTGACTACTTCTACCGGCAAGGAACTTACACAGAAGCTCGTTTCTTCCGAATTGAAGCAGGGTATGCAGTACACCATCAAGGTGAAGGTCCTGCCTGCCGACATCAAGGTCTCCATCTCCGGTGAGATCGAAGGCTGGGGCAATGGCGGTGAAATCGGCGGCGATGTTCCTGCATATATCGACTTCGCGGAGTATGACGGATATTTCATTTACAAGAATGAGAAATATAATACCGTGACGCTTTCTGACGGTTCTGTGTGGATGGCTCAGCCGATGCGTTATGTGCCTGAGGGATATACGGTTTCTACGGATCCGAAGGTTAAGGCTCATATTTGGGCGCCTTATACAATCGTCGGCGGAGTTGCTACTCCTTCTTCTGACGAAGCATTGATAAATAAAAATGGTTATCTCTATGATATGTATGCAGCCTTAGGTGTATCTGAAATTACTAAGGATAACGCTGCGTCTTTCGAAGGTGCTCAAGGAATTTGTCCTAATGGATGGCACGTGCCTACGAGAACGGATTATTTGAATATACTTGGTTACTCCAATAGTGCAGTGGGAGAAGCTTCGGGTGGACTAGTAAATGATGCTGCTGTTTTCTATGATGCGGCTTACAAGGGTGCCAAAGTCTCTGGAATGAACGCTGCTGGTTGGAATTTTGTCCTTACAGGATGGCTCCAGAAAACAAGTTTTACGGGTGCCGGAAAATATTTTGCTACAGCTATTTCAGATAAAAATAGTACAGTTGAAAGTTTTTACGGTAATCCGTCAATGACATATCTGGCTACTTCTACAGTATACAAAGCAAATGAGTCAGAGGGCGTTGTGACCAGTATTCAATTCTTTGCCGGAATGACGACTTTTGTTAAGAGTTCATATCCTGAGGGTAGAGTTTCACTCGCTTTCCAACATTGCGAGGCCGGTTCACAGCTCCGTTGCGTAAAAAACAAATAATCAGGGCTACAATTCATGGCTAAACAATCAACAATCATAAGGAATTGGCCTAAGTATCTCCTCCAGTGGGGAGTGCTGGTCGCATTGGCGGCGTTCTTGCTCATCCCGGGCAAGAACCCGGCCAACCCTGAAGCATATTGTCCTATGGGCGGACTTCAGGCATTGACAACATTCTTCGTGAGAGGATCATTGCCTTGCAGCATGAGCATGGTGCAGATAGTCATGGGCATTGTCCTCGCGGCTTCTGTCGTGCTTTTCAGCAAACTGTTCTGCGGTTATATCTGCCCGCTCGGCACTGTGCAGGACCTTTTGGTCAAGCTGCGCAATGTAATCGGGTGGAAAGGCATTGAAATAAAGAACGGAAGCATCGCCGACAAGGTCCTCCGCGTCATCAAATACGCGCTGCTGTTCTGGATTTTCTACATGACGGCTACTGCAAGTGAGCTGTTCTGCAAGAACCTGGACCCGTATTACGCCGTAGCGACCGGATTCAAGGGAGAAATCACCCTGTGGATGTCCATTGTGACTGTAGCATTGGTCCTGATATGCGGATTCATGATCAATATGTTCTGGTGCAAGTACCTCTGTCCGCTTGGAGCGATTTCCAATTCATTGAAATTCTGGGTGTGGATAGTCGTTCTCGCGGCAGCGTATTATGTGCTCGGCCTGGTGGGTGTCAATGTCCCTTGGTGGGCTCTTCTGGCTGCGTTCTGTGTAGCCGGCTACCTGTTGGAGATTCTTTGCGGGAAGCCGAAGCTGCAGGTGCTCCATATCATGAAGAATGATGCGAAATGTACCCATTGCGGAATCTGCAACAAGCATTGTCCTTATGGTATCGATATCGCGAACTGCAAGACTGGCGCTGTCAATGCCGTGGATTGTACGCTTTGCGGCGAATGTACGGCGGTTTGCCCGATGGATGCTATCCATACAGGTGTATGCGTGAAAGGTAGCAGGAATCTTGGCAATGTGCTGCTTCCGGCCATTATCGCTGTGCTGCTTGTCGCATTCGGCTTCTGGGCTGGTGACAAGTACGAATTGCCTACCATCAATGTTACATGGGGCATCGAGGAGACTCTCGAGGACGGCACCGTGAAGCAGCTGGTGGATCCTTCTGCGCTCGAGACCATGGAGATGACCGGTCTGCGCTCAGTGAAGTGCTACGGAAGCTCTATGGCATTCAAGGCCAAGCTGGAGAAGATCCGCGGCGTGTATGGCGTGAAGACATTCGTGGCTCATCATAGGGCGGTGATTACTTATGACCCTTCAGTTACGACTTCCGAAAAGATTCAGGAAAGCGTGTTCACTCCGTCCAAGTTCCGTGTGAATACTCCGGATCCTGCCGCTACGGACAGTATCAAGGTGGTGACCATCAGGACTGAGAACATGTATGACAAGCTCGACCTGAACTATCTCGGTCTGCAGATGCGTCTGACTGAAAAGAAGATATATGGTCTGGAGTCCGAGTTTGCCTGCCCGCTCATTGTCAGAGTTTATATGGATCCTTCTGAGAATCTCGACGAGGCATGGTTCAAGAAGATTGTCAATAAGAAGGAACTCGAAATGCCTTTGCATGGCGGCGGAACCAAGATTACTCCTGTGAACTTCAAGTTCGTGGACCTGGAGGACGGTGAAAGCTATATCTCTACTGAAGCGTTCATCCGCAGGATGTTCACTCCGTTCAAGGCTCAGTTCAAGAAGAGAGTCGAGGAATTCGAGGGTAAGCCGCAGTTCGTGTATGAGATTCCTGATGCGAATTACGAGAAGCCTATCATTCTGCGCAATCTTCCGTTTGTAAGCAACCATTTGTCTAAGAACGACGGTATCATCGGCGTCTATCTGGAACTCAACAAGGATCTGGTTCCTGCACTTATGGTAAGATATGCGGCCCCTATGACTGCAAACCGTATCTGGGAACTCCTCAATATGGAAAAATGGACTATCACCTATGCTGAAGATGATGTCCGTGAAGTGGATGCCAAACTGAAGTTCAAGACTCCAGGCGTGGAAATGCCTTATCAGGGTTCGGCTCTTGAAACTGTTCTGGCTGAGTAGATTTTGATTATCAATAAATATGAAAATAAGAAAGATTAGATTGATGGCATTGACCTTGGCGGGAATCCTGTTGGGACAGGCGGCAGCTGAGGCGGATGAAGGAATGTGGCTGATTCAGGACATCAATTCCGCATTGGAGAAGAAGATGCAGGAGCGTGGTCTGAAATTGTCAGCAGGGGAGATTTATAATGCTGATGCTCCGGGAAGTGCGGTGTCTGACGCTATCGTATCGTTGGGCTTCTATTGCACCGGAAGTATCATTTCCGACAAGGGATTGCTGATTACCAATCATCATTGCGCTTATAGTGATGTGTTTGCGCTGAGTACGCCTGAACATAATTATCTGGAAGAAGGTTATTGGGCTCTGAAGGAGGATCAGGAACTGCCGATTCCGGACAAGCAGGTGTTCTTCCTGAAACGTGTTCTGGACGTGACTGCCGAGGTGCAGGCTCTTCGTGAGGAGTTACGCTGCAAGAAGCAGCCGTGCGGGATGCGCCGTATCAGCTTTATCATGGAGAAGAAATACAAGAAAGATACCGGTAAAGAGGCATATTTGAGTTCAATGTGGGCTGGCGAGAAGTATTATATGGCATTGTACGATGTGTATGAGGATCTTCGTCTTGTAGCTGCGCCTCCTGTTTCTGTGGCTGCTTTCGGTGGTGATACTGATAACTGGGAATGGCCTCAGCAGAAATGCGATTTCGCTATGTATCGTGTATATATGTCTCCTGACGGCAGGCCTGCCAAGTTTTCTAAGGAGAATGTGCCTCTGAAGCCACTTCGCAAGTTGGAGATTTCTCTTGCGGGATATAAGCCTGGTGACTATACGATGGTTATCGGCTATCCAGGCAGAACCAATCGTTATGCGTCTTCGTTGGAGACAGATTATCAGGAGCGTGTGACTCTTCCGATTGCCAATGAACTGAGACGTAATCAGATGGAGATTATGCGTCGCTGGATGGATGCCGACCCTTCTGTATGGCTCAAGTATTCGGATACTTTCTTTGGTCTGAGCAATATAGGTGAGATGCAGGAAGGCGAGGCAGAGTGTCTTAAACGGTTCGGTGTCAAGTCGATAAAGGAGTCTGAGGAGAAGGAACTTCAGGCGTGGATAGAGGCGGATGCCGGTCGTAAAGCCAGATGGGGTAGTCTCATGTCGGATTTGAAGAAGATGTATGATGAGACAGAGGCCGTGGAACGCAACAAGGCTTATTTCCGGGAGACTTTCTTCCGCGGCACGATTATCGGTCGCACGATTATGAGAATGAACAGCGCACGAGGCAAGTTCGGACCGATGAAGAAACATCTTATGAGGGGCATTGCCGAGACGGACCCGAGAGTGGAGAAAGACCTGTTGGAATATGCTGTTGCCCAGTACTTTACCAATATTGACACTTCTCTTTTCGGCCCTTACCAGAAGGAACTTCTTGCCAAGTTCGGTCATGATTTCAAGTCAATGACTGACTACGTCTGGGATGGGACCATGGTTGCCTCTCCGGAAAAGGCTTCATTGTTTGATGACCCGACCCAGTTCAATGAGGACAGGCTCAAGAAGCTGCTTCTGGATGTAAGCATACTCGATTTCAACAAGTGTGACAATGACATGAACCACCGGAATCAGATTCTGGCTCTGAACAAGGAATACACCCAGGCGCTTTATGAAATGCGTCGTGACAAGGGAATTGCCCAGTATCCGGATGCGAATTCCACCATGAGAATCACTTATGGAACTGTCGGGCCGCTCGAGCCGAAGGACGGCATGTGGTGCTCTTGGCAGACATCCACGAACGGCATCATCGAGAAATATGATGCTTCCAACCGCGATTTCAAGCCTTCAGACGAGTTTATGTCAATGCTGAAGTCACGTGATTGGGGCCGCTGGGCTGTGTCTGTGATGCCTGTATCAGGAAAATCACGCGGGAAGGCAAATGTGGCCGCTACCGGGTTCGCAGGTGCTCCTGCAGGGACAATGCCTGCCGATTTCCTGACTGACAATGACATCACCGGCGGCAACTCCGGCAGTCCTGTGCTCAATGCCTCAGGTCAGTTGATAGGCCTTGCTTTCGACGGCAACAAGGAGTCTCTCGCCAGTGATCTGTACGCAGTTCCGGGTTACAACAAGTGTGTCTGCGTGGATATCCGTTATATTCTCTGGACTTTGGACAGATATGCCGGCATGTCCCGAATTATAGATGAATTAGGATTGTAGTCAAAAATTTTTGGCAAAACCGAATATTCGTTTTATCTTTGCATTCCTATCAGGAGAAATCGGTTAACGAATCTCTCGAAGGAATGCATTTCCGGAGAGGTGGGTGAGTGGCTGAAACCACCAGTTTGCTAAACTGACGTACGGGTTTACCGTACCACGAGTTCGAATCTCGTCCTCTCCGCAAACGTCATGAAGCTCGGCGCATCGCGCCGGGCTTTTTCATTTGAAGGCCGTCAGGCGCTCGCTCCTGTAAAGGCCTTCAAATGTAAAAGACCCACGGCCTCCGGCCGTGAGCTTCATGGCGTGTGCAAGGGCCCCTCCGGCAAGGAGCAGAGAAAAGGCACGCACTGCGTGGCTAATCTCGTTTTGTAAAGCCCCGCCGCTGCAGGCGGAGCGAGATGTCGGAGCGTCAGCGACGAAATCTCGGAGAGGACGCCTATCAATGATAACCTGGATGTCGTTCCAGTCGTGCGACAAGTTTGAGTTGTGCGATGCCGTAAATTTGCTAACTTTGTGGTTTGGACAAAGCATTGGCGATTATGTTGTACCCGATTGGCATACAGAATTTTGAAAAGATAAGGCAAGGCGGATTTGTCTATGTCGATAAGACCGCTCAGATTTATAATCTTGCAGCGACAGGGAATTACTATTTCCTGAGCCGTCCCCGTCGTTTCGGGAAGAGCCTGCTCGTCTCGACGATGGAGGCATATTTTCAGGGACGGAAA
>OHEI01000439.1_pt1 | contig 16706 bp, 13 predicted proteins | sample 1567241 | NCBI WGS metagenome assembly OHEI01 (sample SAMEA3879565, study PRJEB24766) | human gut metagenome | biome: human-associated habitat; feature: feces | place: USA | collected 1985/1987 | reverse complement strand
TGGGTACGAATTGGAAAAAGCGTATCGACGAGGACTACGAGTCCAGAAAGGACGGAAGAAAGTAATGAGAACAATCACCGTAAAAGGGACAGGCAACGTCTCCGCAAGACCGGATTATATTGTCCTTTCTTTGAACATCGAAGCCATTTCCGAAACCTATGATCGAGCGATGACGGAGGCTTCCGAGAGAATCAAAAAATTGCAGGATGCCGCAGTCCTTGTCGGCTATGAAAAAAGCGACTTGAAGACCACGAGCTTTAATGTACAGACGAGATATGAGAACGTCAAGGATCGGCAAGGAAATTACAAACGGGAGTTTGCGGGATACGCTTGCAGCTATCATCTGAAACTTGCCTTCAACTTTGACAGCAAGCAGCTTGCAAAGGTCATTTCTGCGATTGCGAATTGCGGAGCGCAGCCGGAAATCAGCATTGCATTCACCGTAAAAAATCCTGAAAGGATCAGTGAAGAACTGCTGATCAACGCGACAGAGAATGCCAAAACGAAGGCGGAGATTCTTTGCAAGGTGTCTGGCAATGCGCTGGGGCAGCTACTCAATATCGACTATAGCTGGGGCGAACTCAATGTATTTTCCAGAACAACCTACGATGTCGAGGACTGCATTCAGCCTCTTATGGCGATGAGCAAGTGTGCCGCTCCTGAGATCGAGCCAGACGATATTGACGTATCTGACACCGTGACTTTTACATGGGGAATCACATGATCGAATAAATATTTTGTACCACGACCCCCTATTTTGAATAAAAAAAGTCCGTTGTAAAGTGAAGGGGTATTTTACGGGGAGTCTCTGCGAGGGAATACGATTTTAGAGAATAGCAAGCACAGCCGGTGTATATACACACGGCGATTTCCGATTAAGGAAACCCTCCCCTTAATCGCAGAAATGCTTGTTGGGAAGTCTCCCAAACCCTCTTCCTTTACGAAAGGACGGAACGCCGATGGCAAACAGAACGCGACCAAATCAGATACTCTTCTTCGTCTCCGACGATGAGAAAAGAATCATCAAGGCAAAGATGGCGCAGCTCGGAACAAAGAACATGGGAGCATATCTCCGGAAGATGGCGATTGACGGCTATATCATCAAGGTGGATTACACGCAGCAGAAGAAACTCGCCGCCGCTGTCAGCCGTGTTGCCTCGAATATCAATCAGATTTGCCGCCGCATAAACTCCACTGGACACTTCTATGCGGACGATATTGCAGAGCTGAAAGAAAGGCAGGGTGAGATATGGCAGTTACTAAAATCAAGCCAATCCGAGGAACTGTAAACAAGGCTCTTGCCTATATTCTCGACCCGCAGAAGACCGACGATGCCTTCTATGTTTCCTCCTATGGGTGCGCTGCAAGCGACGCGGCAGCAAAAGAATTTGAATGGACAAGAAACCTTGCAGTGCAGCAAGGAATGCAGATGCCGAAGGTACTTGCCCGTCATCTGATTCAGTCCTTTGACATCGGTGAAGTGACACCGGAAGAAGCGCACGAAGTCGGGAAACAGCTTGCGGACGAATGGCTCAAGGGCAAGTACGAGTATGTGATTGCAACCCACATTGACAAGGGGCATTGCCATAATCACATCATCTTCAATGCTGTGAATTATGTGGACTTCCATGCCTACCGGAGCAACAAGAGAACCTATCGGGAGCTGCGTCAACTCAGCGATGAAATATGCAAAGAACATGGGCTATCTGTGATCCCTCCGTCGCAGAACAAGGGCATGGACTACAAGGAATACACCGAAGCCAAACGCGGCACGAGCTGGAAACAAAAGCTCAAGCAGACCATCGACCGGCTTGTCATCACTGCGAAGGACTACGATGACTTTCTGCGGCTCATGCAGGAAGCCGGTTATGAAATTAAGACCGGCAAATACATTTCCTTCCGCGCTGAAGGTCAGGAGCGATTTACCCGCTCTAAAACCATTGGAGAGAACTACACCGAGGAACGCATCAAGGAACGGATTGCCGGACGGACACCCCGAAGAAGCCAGAGGCAGACCATGCAGAAGGGCATCTCTCTCATCGGAGATATTCAGGAGCGGATCAGGCTCATCGACAGCAAGGGTTACGAGCATAAAGCAAAGCTCACTATCCTCAAGGAAGCGGCACGGACACTCAACTATCTCACGGAAAACAACTTGCTCCAATACGCCGATCTTGAGAAGAAGGTCGAGGACGTTCACAGCTCCTATGACCGCACCGGCAAGGAGCTGAAAGACGTTGAGGCACGTCTGCGGGAAGTCCAGCCGCTTATCAAAAACATCTCCAACTACCAGCACCTAAAGCCCGTATATGACGCCTTCCAGAAGGCGAAAGACAAGCCGAGTTTCAAGGCAAAGCACGAAGCAGAGCTTGTGATCTTTGAGGCGGCGCGGAGTACACTGCTTGCCATGCAAGGCGATGAAAAGCTGCCGAGCTTGAAGACGCTCCAAGCGGAACAGCAGAGACTTCTTGAAGAGCAGCAGCGGCTTTATGACGAACGTGCGAGGCTCAAAAAGGAAGCTCGGATGATCGACACTTTGAAGGCAAACGTGGACGATTTCCTCAAGCCAAGCGCAGAGCGCGACCAAGAGTATCAACGCAATTCTCAGCGCGAATAAAGAGAAAAGGAAAGGCAGTTTTCATGAGTAACTGCCTTTCCCTTTTTGAAAATCAAAACCATCAAGAACTTGCATCTTTTTTGTGAACTTGTGCATGAGATAATTGCATTCAAAGAGGTTTTCGTGTATAATAGAATGGAAGTCATGATTAACGGATGAGTAAAGGGGTGCGTATCATGGGAATCAGCTACAAAAAACTTTGGATGCTCCTGATAGAACGAGACATAAAGAAGTCCACCTTCCGGCAAGAGCTTAACCTTGCATCCGGAACATGGACGAAACTGAATAAGGGGGAAGAAGTGTCCCTCTCTATTTTGCTGCGCATCTGCGGCTATTTGAATTGTGACATTGGAGATATTTGTGAGGCTGTGCGGACGGACAACTGATAGGTCCTTTTTCCGTGCGGCTTTTTTATATACCAGTGGAGACGAATTAAATGTTTGTGCGTAGCAGGACTGTTACAAAAAAAGGAGGATAACAGATGGACATTGGCGTAACGATAAGCAAAGTCCGAAAAGAATACAGAGAATACTTACGGGAAACTCACCCGGACTGGGCTGACACGACTATCAGCACCCATGTTTCCGATGCGTTCTATCTGTATCAAAACACTATTGCGCTGTCCTTCTGGAAGTGTTTTGAAAGTGATGCCTCTATGGAGAAAGCGAAAGGCGAAATCTTCGACTACCTAAAACAAGAAGTAATGTCTGATCGAGCAGACGAACGCACTGCACAGTATTATAGAGATTTGAAGCGGCTGAAAGAATTTATTGATTCTAAGGGCGGCGTCAAGACGTATATCGGTTATGAATATGACTGCGAAGTCATTGTCTACAAATATGCTAAGATGGTTTATGATGGCACAATGGAGATGGACGCTGCTGTAAAAGCCATGTGTCAGGAGGTCCCGTGCTTTGGAGAAACCTCGCACAAGCTGACGATCATGCTCTTTGCGTCCATGATGAAGGGCATAAAATACACTCGCAGGTCCAACACTGAAACTACGGTTTACTTCATCGTCCACATTGGGAAAGACTACGGACAGGAGCAAATGGTCAATGCTCTAAAAGCCACTCAGGAGAACATTAAATATTACTACGAGCAAACCGGCAACAAGTCTAACAGCATTCGTAGAGGATGCAAAAAGATCGTCGAAGAGAACAACATTGATATATCCTTCGACGATGAAATCTTTGATGGAATCATTCCGAAGGAGAACACAGATACAGCTCTTTCATCCGACGCTACTGCAACACACTATTGGCTGTACGCAGCGGGTGATGGCTCCGCAAATTGGGAGAATGATTATGCCGAAGGGATTATGGCTATCGGCTGGTCTGACCTTGGCGATCTAATGGAATATAGCTCCAAGGAAGAAATGCGGGCAAAGATGAAAGAGGTCTACGGGGATACTGGCTCATATAAGAATCAGGTTCTTGCTACATGGCAATTTGCAAACGAGCTGAAACCCGGTGATGTCGTCTTTGTTAAAAAAGGCAGAAAACAGATCCTCGGTCGCGGGTTGGTCGAAGGCGAATATGTTTTTGATCCTGAACGCGGTCAATATGCCAATACCCGAAAGGTACGCTGGACAGATAAGGGCGAGTGGGAATTATCAGATCAGGGTGCTATCAAAACGTTGACGGATATTACGTCCTACACAGATTACGTCAAGAAGCTGCAAAACATAATTGACGGAGACAAGCACGAAGACAGCTTCGACGATGCCGCTGACGAGGAAATCACTTTCGAGCCATACACCGCTGATGATTTTCTGACTGATGTGTATATGGACGAAGATCGGTATAAGGTTCTCAAGTCGCTGCTTCTAACCAAAAAGAATGTAATTCTGCAAGGCGCACCGGGCGTGGGAAAAACCTTCGCAGCAAAGAGACTGGCATTTTCTATCATGGGAGAAAAGGACACTAACCGTGTGAAAATGGTTCAGTTTCATCAGAGTTATAGCTATGAAGATTTCATCATGGGTTTCCGCCCGACGGAGACAGGATTTGAACTGCGAAAGGGCGTATTCTACGAGTTTTGCAGACAAGCGGCTGAGGATGATCGTCCATACTTTTTCATTATCGACGAGATCAACAGAGGCAATCTCAGCAAGATTTTTGGCGAACTCTTCATGTTGATTGAGAGTGATAAACGCGGTGTCGAATTGCAGCTTCTATATGCAGATGAGCAGTTCTCCATTCCAAGTAACGTCTATATCATTGGCATGATGAACACTGCTGACCGTAGCCTCGCCATGCTGGACTACGCACTTAGACGTTGTTTTGCTTTCTTTGAGCTTGCTCCGGCATTTTCGTCTGCTGGATTCAGAGCATACAGAACGAAAGTCAATAACCCGAAGTTTGACCGGCTCATTGCAACAGTTGAGCAGCTTAACGACGTAATTGCAAACGATGACTCGCTTGGTGAGGGGTTCTGTATCGGACATAGCTATTTCTGTACAAACGCAACCATCAACGATGAATGGATGCGGTCTGTTGTCGAATATGAACTGATACCTCTTTTGAAAGAATACTGGTTTGACGAGGCAGTTAAAGTGAAGGATTGGAGCCGCACATTACGCGAGGTAGTCAAATGATCCGTGTCCAGAACGTTTATTATATGCTGGCTTATGCGTTCCAAGTGCTGCATGAGCAAGGGTATAAAAATGTCGCCACCGAAGAGGTTGATAATGTGGCTGAACTTCTGTCTGCTATTCTCTGCCGTGGAGTATCTGTCCAGATAAAGAGAGGCTTAATCAGACAATACATTTCAAGAGAGGAAGCACTTGCGTCTCCCCGTGGGAAACTTGAAATTGGTGAATCCATAAAGACACAGGTTATTCGCAAGAAACAGCTCATTTGCAATTATGATGAGTTTTCGGTTGATGCCTACCCAAACCGAATCATCAAAACAACAATGGATTTGCTGCTTCGTGGAAGTATTTCAAAAGCCAGAAAAAAGGAGATCAGGAAGTTGATGATTTTCTTTGATGGCATCAGCATATTGGACATCCATAGTATCAACTGGGACATTCAATATGATCGCAATAATCAAACATATCGGATGTTGATAGCCGTTTGCCGATTTGTGATAAAAGGTCTTTTGCAGACGACAGCCGATGGCTCAACAAAGATTATGGATTATGCAGATGATCAAACAATGGCGAAGCTATACGAGAAGTTTATTCTCGGATACTATCAGCGTGAGCATCCAGAGTTAAAAGCATACTCTCCACAGATTGCGTGGCAAGTCACAGATGGGTACAGAACGCTCTTGCCGACGATGCAGTCCGACATTGTGATTACGAATAAGGCAGCAAAGAAAACGCTCATCATCGACGCCAAATACTACACGCACAATATGCAAATGAAGGCCTCGTACATGACGCAGACACTTCATTCCGGAAATCTGTATCAGATTTTCACCTATGTGAAGAACTGGTCTGCCGCGCCGGATGAGGTCGTTTCCGGTATGCTTTTATATGCGGGAACAGACGATGCGATTCAGCCAAACAATGATTATCAAATGAGCGGGAATCAGATCAGTGTGAAGACATTGGACATGGACTGCGACTTTTCTAAAATTGCAGCGCAGCTCGACAGCATTGCTGATCGGATAAAGTAGAGCGTAGGCACTGGACAGCCGTTCTTCTAATCTCACCGCTTCTTAAACAAGCAGATACGCTCTCCGTGGAAAGGAGCAATCATGAGTATACTTGAAAATCCCATACCGAATGAGGTGTTGGATAATGCAACAAGCCCTCTCACCGATGACAGGGCAGCGTACAAAGACAGCACCTACGAGATCGTTTCAAAGGGGGCTTACCTGATTGGTGTGCCAAAACGCATCTTTGACAACGAACATGAAGCCCCAAAAGTTGAAGTATACAATCGGTTGGACAGTGATAAAACAGCTCGGATTATAAGACATCTTTGCATTGTACGAACTGCGATTGAGCGCAATTTCAAGCGCATCAATGAACGCATGAGATTCCAGTATGAGACCATTCTGAGTATGCCGGAATATGTTCCGCAGGAAAGCATAAACCAGCTAAGTCTTGACGGAGTGAACTTCATCAAAAACACCAGCAAAAAACTGTGCCAACACGTTGTCGAGATTAACAGGTTGATTTGCGATAGAATCAACAACTGCAAGAAGCTCTTTCCACTCTGGATAAATTGGGATTACATTAAAGCACTTTTCGTCATGCCTGATGGTTTGAAGGAAGATGGTACAAGAGAGGCTGCCGACATTTATTACTCTCATTTGCTTTTTTATCCCTATCAGATGTACATAAACTGGCAGCCGGAGGAAGTCGGCAACATTCTTTACAATGATAAGAAGTTCGTTACCTTGCTGTACAGTTGGAACAACGACTATTTCACCGAATATAGCAAAGTCTCAGATGCGGGGAGTTATATCAAAGGAAGTATTTATGAGTTTATTGAGAGCAGCGAAAAGACTGTTATCGTTGTCGATTGTGAAAACTCTGATCCCTACAAGCTGTGTGCTACCTTAAAAAACCTCGATCACGAGTATACACAAAAAATTGCGTCGATCATTCTCTTTGATGATGTGCATACCGCCTCCGCATGGAGGATATTAGACAGCTTCACCGCAATTCATGTTGAACACATGATGATTGAACGGGTGAAGCAAAGCAAGTCACTCGTTGATGTCATGCTTATTGCCCGAACTTGTCAGGAACACTACAAGAATAACGTCGATTCCTTTATTCTTGTTTCCAGCGACTCCGACTACTGGGGGTTAATCTCGTCTCTGCCGGAAGCACGTTTTTTAGTTATGATTGAACGAGAGAACTGCGGACCGGACTTGAAGAATGCACTTCTGAATGCAGGGATATTTTATTGCTATATTGATGACTTCTACTCTGGGAATGCCGAGGACATCAAGCTCGGCGCACTTTTCAAAGAAATGGAGCGTTATATTGACCAAACCGTCAGGCTCAATATCAACGAGATGTTCAGTGCCGCTTTGAAGGCAACGCGCATTGAGATGAGTTCGTCTGAGAAAAAACAGTTCATCGCAAAGTACCTAAAAACAATGCAAATGGAAATTACAGATGATGGTGACGTGGTTTTGCAGTTGAAACGAAAATAAGTCCGGTATTTGGGACACTTGCTATGATAAAATAGAAATGAGGACAGGCTGGCAACCAACAAATGATCCTCAAGTATTGGAGATGAAGATATGGCATACCAAAGCGAAGCGGCTCTTGAACAGCAGTTTATTGAGCAACTGAACAAGCAGGAATATACCACAGTCGCAATTCCTGATTATGACGCGCTGGTGGAGAACTTCAAAGTTCAGTTTGAAGCCTTCAATGCGCCAAAGCTGGATACGCCTATCACCGATAAAGAGTGGGAGCGTATCTTCAACCTCATGCTCGGAAAGTCAGTTTTCCAGAGTGCAAAAATCATGAGGGATAAGTTTGTCCTTGAGCGTGAAGATGGTACAAAGGTATATCTGTCCTTCTTTGATCAGGACCACACGAAGAACATTTTCCAAGTTACTCATCAAACGACCGTGGTTGGAAAGTACGTCAATCGTTACGATGTTACGATTCTCGTAAACGGCTTACCCCTGATCCAAGTAGAATTAAAGCGCCGTGGCATTGACATCCGCGAGGCAGTCAATCAGGTCATGCGTTATAAGAAGCACTCCTACAACGGGCTGTATCATTTCATTCAGCTCTTTATTGTCTCCAACGGTGTTGACACAAAGTATTTTGCCAATTCCGACAGAGACTTGATGTATAGCCTTGCTTTCTTCTGGACTGATTTCAATAACGTCCGCATCACCAATTTGAAGGACTTTTCGATTTCTTTCCTTGCAAGGGATCACATCATTAAAATGCTGACACGCTACACCATCCTAAATGATACCGATAAGATTTTGATGGTCATGCGTCCCTATCAGGTTTATGCCGTAGAAGCACTGATCCGTCAGGCAACACTCACAAACCGGAATGCGTATATCTGGCACACAACCGGTGCGGGCAAGACGCTTACATCCTTTAAGACGGCGCAAATCCTCGCAGCAAATCCGAACATCAAGAAAGTCATTTTCCTTGTTGACCGAAAAGACTTGGATTCTCAGACAACCGAAGAGTTTAACAAGTTTGAGGCTGGTTCCGTTGATGTGACAGATCGCACCGATGTCCTTGTCCGCCAGATGAAGGACAAGAACAGGCAGCTTATCGTCACCACGATGCAGAAGATGGCAAACGCTGTAAAGCGCCCTCAGTACGAGAAAGTAATGGACGCATACAAAGACGAGAAGGTTGTCTTTATCATCGACGAGTGCCACCGCAGCCAGTTTGGGGATATGCACAAGGACATTGTGCGGCATTTCAGAAAGGCACAGTTTTTCGGCTTCACGGGGACACCTCGGTTTGAAGTCAACGGTAAAACTGAGGGTAAAATCACGCAAACAACAGAAATGCTCTTTGGTGAGTGTCTTCACAATTACCTGATTAAAGACGCCATCTTCGATAATAATGTTCTGGGCTTCCACATCGAATACATAAAAACAATGGAGGGTGATTTCGACTGGGATGACCCGACACTCGCGGACGCGATTGATATAGGCGAACTCTATATGTCCGATGAGCGAATGTCTCTGATCGCCAATCACATCATCCAGAACCACAAGGCGAAAACCCGAAATGGACAGTATACGGCTATTTTTGCCGTGTCCTCTATTGATGCCCTTGTTAAGTATTACGACATTTTCAAGAAGATCAAGCATGACCTGAATATCAGCGGCATCTTCTCCTACGGGCAGAATGAGGATGCCGAGGGCAAGGACGAGCATAGCCGTGATTCGTTGGAGCGTATCATCAAGGACTATAACGAGATGTACGGGACCAATTTCTCCACAGATACGTTCTCGGCTTATCACAAGGACATCTCTGACCGAGTAAAGGGAAAGAAAACAAAGTCGCTTGACATTCTCATTGTCGTGAATATGTTCCTGACCGGATTTGACAGCAAGCAGCTCTCTGTCCTTTATGTGGACAAGGATTTGAAGTATCATGATCTGCTGCAAGCCTATTCCCGCACAAACCGTGTTGAGAAGGAAACAAAGCCCTTTGGCATTATCATTTGCTACCGCAACCTCAAAAAACGCACCGATGACGCGCTGACACTCTTCTCTAAGAGTCAAGATACTTCCGGCATTGTTGTTCCGGGGTATCAATACTTCGTGGAGAAGTTCAACGAAATGGTGATGAAGCTCAAGGAAATCGCGCTGTTCCCTGAGTCCGTGGACACAATGCAGAACGAGGACGATCAGAAGAAGTTTGTCGTGACCTTCCGTGAGCTGACAAAGTACCTCCAATCGTTGCAGACCTTTATTGAGTTCAGTTTCGATCAGGATGCTCTTATCATGTCCGAGCAAGAATATCAGGACTATAAGAGCAAATACCTCATGCTCTACTCAAGGCAAAAAACTGACCGCGAGGTTGTCTCCGTCCTGAATGACGTTGACTTCTGCATCGAATTGATGGAGAGTGACAGGATCAATGTCGCATACATCATGAACCTGATCCGTAACATCCACTTCGATGATCCCAAACAAAAGGATTACGATATTAAACACATTAAGGACGAGTTGGGGAGAACCGATAATCCGCAGTTGCTCCGGAAAGTCGAAATCCTGCAAGCATTCTTGGATCGTGTTGTTGTCGGCTTAGAAAGTGCGGATGAAATTGATGCAGCCTATAACGACTTTGAAAATGAAGCAAAGCGCGAAGAGATCGTTGCCTTTGCGAAGACCGAGGATATTGACGCATCCATGCTGACAGATATTATTTCGGAATATGAGTTTTCCGGCACAATGGATGCAGGAAATATCCGAGATCGGATTGAGAAGCCCTTGCCGCTTTTGAAGAAACGCTCCCTTGTAAATCGGATCGTTGATTTCATCCGACAGCACACAGAGAAATACCAATAAGGAGAGAGATAAATGGATAATTCGATTCAGGCTCATCAGAAGGAGCTTTGCAATAAGCTATGGGCAATGGCAAATGCCTTGCGCGGAAACATGGAGGCGTATGAGTTCAAGAACTACATCTTGGGCATGATCTTCTACTACTACCTTTCTGACCGGACAGAGAAGTATATGGCGAATCTTCTCAAGGATGACGGTATCGGTTATGAAGAGGCGTGGGCAGACGAAGAGTACAAGACCGCTGTTGTCGAAGAGGCGTTGCGCGATCTCGGCTATGTCATCGAGCCACAGTATTTGTTCCGCAAGATGGTCAAGATGGTAGAAAACCGTTCCTTCGACATTGAGTTCTTGCAGAGCGCAATCAACGCGCTGATGGAGTCCACAATCGGAAACGATTCTCAGGAGGACTTTGACGGACTGTTTTCTGATATGCAGCTCGATTCATCGAAGCTCGGTCATACTGTCAAAGATAGAAGTGCTGTTATGGCAAAGATCATCGCTTCGCTGGACGAAATCAACTTCGGCGTGGATGATACCAAAATTGACGTTCTTGGTAACGCTTATGAATATCTGATCGGTCAGTTTGCTGCAACTGCTGGCAAGAAAGCCGGTGAGTTCTATACGCCCTCCGGTCCTGCCGAATTGCTTTGCCGTCTGGCTTGCCTCGGTCTCACGGATGTCAAGGATGCAGCCGACCCCACTTGTGGCTCTGGTTCGCTGCTGCTGCGCCTCAAGAACTACGCCAATGTGAGAAACTACTATGGACAGGAATTGACCTCCACGACTTATAACCTCGCCAGAATGAACATGATTCTGCGCGGAATCCCATATCGCAACTTTAACATCTACAACGGTGATACCTTAGAGCATGACTACTTCGGAGACATGAAGTTCCGTATTCAGGTTGCCAATCCGCCTTATTCTGCAAACTGGTCTGCCGATATGCACTTCATGGAGGACGAGCGTTTCAATGAGTATGGCAAACTTGCTCCGAAGAGCAAGGCTGACTTTGCCTTTGTTCAGCACATGGTTTACCACATGGATGAGGACGGACGAGCCGTCGTTCTTCTGCCGCATGGCGTCCTGTTCCGTGGTGCTGCTGAGGAAGTAATCCGCAAGCATCTCATTCAGAAATTAAATGTTCTGGACGCGGTAATCGGTTTGCCTGCAAATCTGTTCTTTGGTACGGGCATCCCCGTATGCGTCCTTGTTCTCAAGAGAGAGCGAAACGGTAACTCTGACAACATTCTTTTCATCGACGCTTCCAGCGACTTTGAAGCCGGAAAGAACCAGAACATCCTTCGTGAGTGCGACATTGACAAGATTGTTGAGACCTACGAGCGCCGTCAGGATGTCGAAAAATATGCTCATGTTGCGACCATGCAGGAGATTGAAGAAAACGGCTTCAACTTGAACATTCCTCGCTATGTTGATACCTTTGAGCCGGAACCTGAGATTGACTTGAATGAAGTTGCCGCTGAGATCCGTAAGCTACAATCTGAAATTAAGGATATTGATGCAGAACTGAAACCGTTTTTTGATGAGCTGGGGCTGGATTTCCCCTTTGATGTGGAGGGCAAATAATTATGGCAAATGTATCCTCAAGTAACGGTCTTGAGAAGCGTCCGAAGCTCCGCTTTCCGGGCTTCGATGAGCCGTACAAACAATGTCGTATAGGTGATATTTACGCAGAAAGAAGTCAGCGAGGGGCTTCTGACATGGAACTGCTTTCTGTCACGATGAACGATGGCGTTATGCCTCGCTCAGAGATTGAAGGCAAAGACAACTCAAGTGAAGACAAAAGCAATTATAAGGTTGTTCTAACAGGAGATATGGTCTATAACTCCATGAGAATGTGGCAAGGAGCGAACGGCATCTCTCCGTGTGATGGTATAGTTAGTCCTGCATACACAGTTCTAATGCCTAAAATCCCGATTAGTAATGGATATTTTGCAGCTTTCTTCAAAAGCCCTAACCTGATCAATGAATTTAGAAAGAATTCTCAAGGCATGACCTCTGATACATGGAACTTGAAGTATCCTCAGATTGAAACAATCAAGGTCTGCATACCGGCTCTCTCAGAACAAAACCGGGTAGCAGATATGCTCCGTACACTTGAGCGGAGGATTGCAAAACAGGCACAGCTTGTCGATAACCTCAAGAAGTATAAAAGAGGATTGCTTTCCCGCGAATTTGGGCAACAAGAAAATGGCGATCTAAACAATAGATATGTTGGGAAACTCAAAGATTACTTTCATTTATCTTCTGGATCAACACCGAGCAGTACAAACAGGGCGTTTTACTCAGGCAATATTAGGTGGGTGTCCAGCGGAGAGCTGAAACCAAAGTATCTGTGTGAAACCAGCCAGCACATTTCATCCGAAGCTGTATCCAGTTGTAACCTTCGAGAGTATCCAGCAAATACGTTACTCGTAGCGATGTATGGGCTTGAAGCAGCCGGAGTGAGAGGAACTGCATCAATTCTAAGTGTTCCAGCAACCATAAGTCAGGCGTGTATGGCAATCCAACAAACCGGGGAAATAGACATTGAATACCTTTACTATTGGTACATCTACAATGGTCAATGGATCGGCATACGAATTGCCCAGGGGACAAAACAGCAAAATCTTAGCACCGATACTTTAGGCAATCTGAGAATCCACGCACCGTCGTGCAGCAAACAAAAGAAAGTGTGTAAACTCCTATCTCAGATCGATTATCTTATTGAAAAAGAAGGTCAAAAAATTGATTTGCTTTCTTCTGCAAAAAGGGGATTGTTGCAGCAACTTTTTATATAAAGAGCTGCTGCAACAGAGCCTTTTGCATTGTACGCAAATACGTCAGCTCATTTTCGGCACTTTTGATTCTTGCGCCAACAGTCTCAAAAACTGAAATCATTTTGCACTGCGTGTTGTAGTCGGGGTAACTAATTTCTATCTTTGAAATCTCACTTGCCTGAATGTGAACGACGGACTTTCCCTGCGCAATCCGAGCAATTTGCCCGTTTACGATATGATTCAAAATATAACTCATAATCCGCCCGTCAATTTTTGAACTGCGGAATATGTTGAGGTCACCTGCGAGAATTATATCTGGCAGCATAACACACGCTGCGGTTGATATTTCTTCCGGTGTCTCACCGGAGGTGGGAATGATCACATCTCCAACATGGCTATAATATTGCTTTTCTGGTTGAGCTTTGGTTCTGCGTATAACCGAATTTATTACCTCATGGTATGTCGTGTACAATTCACCATATAGGATAAACGGAGTTCCATCAGGTGTTATGTCTGCTTTCGATAATGGTGCGCCTTTTGTAAATGAGCCTAAATCGCCAATCTTAGCCGTAGTCCATGTTGTTTCTTCAATACAACATGAATCAGGGGACAACAGTGTGCGAACGACACCTCTTTTATACTTCTGATCAAGAAAGCAGAAACAGCTATATGACAGACGAAATCCCTTGCAATAGCGGAAAATCTCTGCTACTGCAAGGGATTTTACTTTTGGTTCATACCGAAATGAGGTCTGAAAATAGACCTCAAGTAACGGTCTTGAGAAGCGCCCGAAGCTCCGCTTTCCGGGCTTCGATGAGCCGTGGGAGCATAAAGAACTACTATATTATCTCGTTGAAAACACCGACCGCAATAAACAATTAAAGTTTGGAAAAGAAAATGTTCTTTCCGTCTCAGGGGAATATGGTATTGTTAATCAGATAGCGTTTCAGGGACGATCTTTCGCTGGTGAAAGTGTTGCTGATTATCATGTAGTCGAAACCGATGACATTGTATATACAAAGAGTCCCCTCAAAGCAAATCCTTATGGGATTATCAAAGTCAACAATGGTGTTCCCGGTATAGTGTCCACCCTTTACGCTGTGTACCACCCCTTAAAAACTGTTGTTCCGAGGTTTGTTGATTTCTATTTCTCGAACGATCTTCGACTTAACAAGTTTCTAAAGCCACTGGTTAATATTGGCGCAAAACATGATATGAAGGTCAATAATACATTTGTACTAACAGGGATGGTAGTTTTTCCTCCTTTGCGTGAGCAACAGAAAATCGTTGATTTTCTAACCATACTTGACCGTCGAATTGATGTTCAGCGAAAAAAAGTAGAAGCTCTCAAGAAGTATAAAAGAGGTGTCATGCAGCGCATTTTTCGCCAACTACCTTCTCAGAATGGCACAGAGTGGACTTGTGTTCGACTGGGTGATATTTTCAAAAAAGTTTCGCGCCGTAACACAGAAGGAGTAATAAAAAATGTAATTACCAACTCTGCGGAATACGGACTAATTCCTCAGCGCGATTTCTTTGACAAGGATATTGCAGTGGACGGAAACACAGCAAATTACTATGTCATCGAAAATGGAGACTTTGTTTACAATCCGAGAAAGTCAAATTCTGCGCCATACGGACCGTTCAATAGATATACTCTCAGTGAGCAAGGTATTATCTCGCCGCTATATACCTGTCTTGTGCTGCAAGCAGATATTTCTCCTTCATATCTCGCTTGGTACTTTAAGAGCGACGCATGGTACAGGTACATCTATGATAACGGCTCACAAGGCGTTCGTCATGATCGAGTATCTATGACGGATGATTTGCTTATGGGTATTCCTGTTATGTATCCCAGCCATGTGAAACAACTTCTGTATGCAGATATTCTTGATATGGTGGAGGCACGGTTGCAAGCGACCCAAAAAACACTTGACCTTCTGAGTAAAACGAGAGACGGCTATATGAGGCAGCTCTTTATATGAAGAGCTGTTGCAACAAGCCATTTCGCATTTGGGATAATAACGATAGTTCTTTTCCCTGAACATCTACATACTTTTCGAGTTTAGCCAGCTTGTCGATTATGCTTTGTTGCTGGTCAATGTTAGGCGTTGGTATTTCAATGTTTAAGAAGGAATCCATCATGAGACTTTGTACAGTTGTTCCGGTTTTCACAAGGGTTCTAATGATATTGTCCTCTTGCGACAGAATTGCATAATAGAGGTAGAATGCATTGCAACCATGTACTTGCAATGCTTTGATGTCCTGATTTATCGTTGCATCTACTTCGAGAATAGCGAGAGGCAGCGAATGTTTCAAGATACCACTCCGCGCAACCAACAATAATGTCCCCGGATGATAAAGCGTCATCTCATTGAGCGCCAGATTTGTTATCTTTAGCTCGCTACCGGAAATTCTACTACTCTTCATGTCTTTGGAGGAAATCCAAACGATGTCTCCGTTCCAATAGAGCGAATTACTCATACTTGGCGTTTTGCCTCCTGAAACGTGAACAAGCTCACGAAGTTTTCTGCGCTGAGAACCTTTCGAGATTGCAGAAAAAATTTGATTGAGCAATCCTCTTTTATACTTCTGATCAAGAAAGCAGAAACAGCTATATGACAGACGAAATCCCTTGCAATAGCGGAAAATCTCTGCTACTGCAAGGGATTTTACTTTTGGTTCATACCGAAATGAGGTCTGAAAATAGACCTCAAGTAACGGTCTTGAGAAGCGTCCGAAGCTCCGCTTTCCGGGCTTTGATGAGCCGTGGAGAGCAGAGAAATTGTCTGATTTTGCAGAACGAGTAACACGGAAAAACAGCAACAATGAAACTGATCTACCCCTGACAATATCCTCGAAAGATGGTCTTGTCGATCAGATCAGTTACTTCAACAAAACCGTTGCAAGCAAAGACATGAGCGGATATTACCTTTTGAGGAATGGCGAATATGCGTATAACAAGAGCTATTCCGTAGGTTACGACTTCGGTTCAATAAAGCGGTTAGACCGCTATCCTATGGGAGCGTTGTCTACATTATATATCTGTTTTGCGCTCAAGAAGCACGATACAGATTTCATTAAGGTGTACTTTGATTCTCTCAAATGGTACAAGGAAATCTATATGATTTCAGCAGAAGGAGCAAGAAATCACGGATTGCTTAATGTCCCGACAGATGAGTTCTTCGCCACAAAACACTATCTGCCGGAGAATACTGCCGAGCAAAGAAAGATTGCAGACTTTCTCATTGCCTTGGATCGACGTATCGACGCTCAGCAATCTCTTGTAGATGCCCTCAAGAAGTATAAAAGAGGTGTCATGCAGCGCATTTTTC
>OHEI01000438.1_pt1 | contig 16723 bp, 14 predicted proteins | sample 1567241 | NCBI WGS metagenome assembly OHEI01 (sample SAMEA3879565, study PRJEB24766) | human gut metagenome | biome: human-associated habitat; feature: feces | place: USA | collected 1985/1987 | reverse complement strand
GATGACGGACGTGTTTCCAGCGTGGATGCTGTCAATGCCGCAGGCGAGGTGGAACGCTTCACCGCTGACTGGGTCATCTCCGACATTCATCCTGCGCTTACCGTCGGGCTCATCGAAGAGTGCAAGCAGGTAAAGAAGGTATTCCGCAACAGGATGTCCCATCTGAAGAACTCCTACGGCGTGTTCACGGCCAATGTCATCCTGAAGCCGGACACATTGCCGTATATGAACAAGAACCTGTTCGTGCATACCCATGACGTGGATTTATGGGGAACAGACTATAGCCATACAGACAGCATCATGGTGCATTTCTATCCTCCGAAGCAGGGCAAGTATGCGGAATGCATTGACATACTCTCTCCTATGGACTGGAGCCTTGTCGGCGAGTGGGACGGGATGAATCCTGGCACGAGGGGTGCTGAGTATGAGGCGGTCAAGCAGAAGAAGCTGAATGAGTGTCTGGACCTGCTCAATGCCCGTATCCATGGCATCAGGGACTGCATTGACAAGATCTATATGAGTTCGCCGCTCACCTGGCACAGTTATACGTCGTCTCCGAACGGAGCCGCTTTCGGTGTGGTGAAAGATTATCACAATCCGCTCACGACGTTCCTTTCGCCGCGCACCCCTGCTCCTGACCGGACAGAGCCTGAATCTGCACGGCATTCTCGGCGTTTCCAAGACATCCGTAATCACCTGCGGTTTCATCTTGGATGCCGAATCACTTGAAAAAGAGATTTTGGATTACTAAATTTACGCTTTTGGAATAAAAAACATTGACAATGAAAATAGCATTGGTTACAGGCGGAAGCCGCGGAATCGGAAAGGCCGTGTGCCTCAAACTGGCATCTGAAGGATATCACGTGATAATAAATTATGTGTCGAACGACGAGGCGGCACGCGCGACATTGGAGCAGATTACTGCTGCAGGCGGTTCTGCCGAGCTGCTGAAATTCGACGTCAGCGACAATGAGGCGACAGTCTCTGCCCTGAAAGCATGGCAGCAGGCGCATCCGGACGAGTTCGTCGAGGTGCTTGTGAACAATGCCGGTATCCGTCGCGACAACCTTCTCCTGTGGATGGAACAGGACGACTGGTACAAGGTGATGAAGACCAATCTGGACAGTTTCTACAATGTCACCCGTCCTCTTCTCCAGCCGATGGTGGTGCACAAGAGAGGCCGCATCGTGAACATGGCATCATTGTCCGGACAGAAAGGCCTGCCGGGCCAGACCAACTATTCAGCGGCCAAAGGCGGAATCATCGCTGCCACAAAGGCTCTCGCCCAGGAAGTCGCGGCCAGAAAGGTTACTGTCAATGCTGTTGCACCGGGATTTATCCGTACTGATATGGTAGAGGGGCTTGATGAGGCTGAACTCAAGAAGACCATTCCTGCCAAACGCTTCGGTGAGCCGGAGGAAGTGGCCGAGCTCGTGGCGTTCCTCGTTTCAGACAAGGCTGCCTACATCAACGGCCAGACTATCGGAATCAATGGCGGTCTTTATGAATAGGATCAATATGAGATGCATGTCCATTATAGCTGCTTTTGCAGCTGCAGCATTGTCCTGCCACGCATCTGTTGTCTCTGCTGCTGAAGGTCAGGCGGTTGCCGCAGCTCCTGCGTCTTCGCCTGTGGTAGCCAAGATATTGAAGGCCAATGCTTCTGTAAAGAATATCGAGAGCAAATTCACTCAGGTAAAGACCATCAAGGCGTCAGGCCGTAAGATCGCATCTGAGGGAACATTGTACTTCACTCCTGACGGACATCTTACGATGCGTTATTCCAAACCTGCCGGCGAACTGCTGGTGGTGAACGGCAACAAGTTCCATATGAACAAGGGCGGAAAGGCCATGACCTTCGACACTTCCAAGAACGCGCTGATGGGGAGTCTTGCAAATACACTTGTGAACTGTATCAAAGGCGATCCTGAGACTGTGGCTGCGGCCAACAACGCGAAACTTGCCGCTTCTGAAACGACTGAAGGCTACGTGGTTACGCTCACTGCTTCGGCTGCGGGACACAGAGGCTATTCCAAGATTGTCCTGACCTACCGCAAATCCGACTGCGTATTGGTGAAGATGATTATGGAAGAGACCGTGGGCATCACCAATACCTATGAGATGAAAGAGGTGAAGAAGAACACCTCGCTTCCGTCTGACGCCTTCCGCATTCCTACAAAGTAGAATCCTTGGCATCCTCAGAAACTTTATCTCCGCGAAGCTGATACTTTCGCGGAGTCGTTCCTGTTGCAGCCTTGAAATACTTGCAGAAGAAGGACGGGTTAGGGAAGTTAAGCTTGTCGCTGACCTGCTGGATGGAGTATGACTTGGCGATAAGCAGGACCTTTGCCTCAAGTATCACATTGTCCTTGATGATGTCGCCCGGCTTCCTGCCCATCGCGTCAGTGATGATCTTGGCGAAGTACTTGGGTGACAGACAGCATCGCTCGGCGTAGAAACTCACGCTTCTTTCCTTGTTGCAGAATTCGTGTACATCATTGAGGAACTTCATCACGAGGTCCTTCTTTCTCGGAATCGAGAGTCCGTGCTCGGTTTCGCCCGTCTGTTTCAGCCAGGATGAGAACAGTGCCAATGCCGTGTGCAGGAAGCAGATAAGTATCTCGTTCCTGTAATCCTGATGCGCCAAATCGTAAGTCTGTCTGAAGCATTTGTATCCTGACAGGAATGAACTGCAGATTTCATCAGGGAAATGTATCACGGAAGGTTCCCCTTTCTGTATCATCCATTTACGGGCAGTCTCAGTGCCTTTCATCGGAGATTTCCCCAGGAAATCCTGAGCGGTCGCGATGACGATCATTTTGCATTCTCCCGACATTGAAATATGCTCCGCAATGAAGCCCGGCATTCCGAGAAGACAGTCATTCTTCTCCATATGGTACTCTGTCTGATTCAGTTTCAGGTCAATGCTCCCGTCAATGCACATCAGGCAGATGCCTACCAATATCTTCGTCGGAAGCGGCTTGTTGACAGGTGCGCCAATCCGCTTGTCCTTCTGTCCAGGGTCCAGATTGTCATCTATTATGGCTATCTTGTCGAATATGATGGCGTGGTCCGATGCCTGAAGCATACCGAGCTTGATCTGAGGCAGGGTTGAATTATGTATTTCCATTCTGTTTCATATTTACTTTGCCATTCGGCTCCGATTGTAAAGGTAGATATTTTTAGTAAATTTACCATTTGATTTTGAAGCCTTCATCTGTTATGTGGAGAACGGTACTTGTCATATTCTCATTGCTTTCGACACTCTGCCAGGGTGCTGAGCGGCATGTTCAGGACAAAATCACATTGTCTGACCTGGACAATGTGATCCGCCACGCAAGTGAATATGACAAAGTGAGGGAAGATCGCCTGGATTCTTGCAGGACGGCCTTGGCGCATAGTAAAACATTGGAGCAGAAGTACTTGCTGTATTTTACAATGCGCCGGACATTCGACAGGTACAGAACGGATTCCGCGACTTTCTATGCTGTCAAGTCTCTTGACGCGGCCAAAGAACTCGGCCGTCAGGATTATATGAGCGCATCATTTCTGGCTCTGGCCAAGCAGTATATGACTTCGGGAATGAGTTATGATGCCCTGGCAACTCTGAACCGGGTGAACCGGAGTGCATTGTCCGAAAAAAGCAGGGAGGAACTGTACCTCTTCTATATGAGCATATATGAGTCGCTTGATGGACTCAGCATTGATCAGAGCCTGAAACAGTATTACAGTTCCAAAGCATCCGTGTACAAAGATTCCATTGTCAGCCAGTTTCCTGACAATGATGATTCGGCTCTTTTGCCCCCGCCGTGTGCTGATCTGGCCTGTTTGCCATCCTCCGCGATTACCTGCTGGAGGATTCGCCGATTTCGAGGCGGGGTTCCAGATAGACGTCGTGACCCGGGGCAGAGTGGAGCATCATGTCAGTCAGCATGTTGAACGCCTGCTGGGCAGTTTCGAGCACATTCTGAGTGAGCTGCGTGATGGTCGGGGTGATGATGTGGTAGGTTTCACCGCCGTCGAAACCCATCAGAGCGAGCTTTTCAGGAATCGGAATGCCCAGGCGTTTGGCACTCTTGCAGACATAGAGCGCCAAGTAGCCACGCGGAACAAAAATGGCATCGGCCCCGCGGCTGACAGCTTCGGACAATGCCGCGTCCACTTCATTGTCATCCGCTTCATTTACAAAAGTAACGCGGCAGAACTGCTCCATCCCCATCTCACTCATAGCCTGCCTGTAACTGTCCTCCCTTATGTTCAATGTCGAGAGTTGGATATTGTTCGAAATCATCTCGATATGCCTGTAGCCATTGGCAAGCAGATGCTCCAGACCCATACGGATGGCCTTGTCATTGTCCAGCAGCACACGCCCGGCGTTTTCCAGCTCTGGCAGATTTCGGTTCATCAGCACGACCTTGATGCCCAATGAGATAGCTCTTCGGAGCTCGTCTTCGCATCCGTCGCAGGGACTTATGAGGATCCCCTTTACGCCGTCAGCGTGAAAAGCATCCACCAGCCGGCCGATTTTGTCAATGCGGTCGTCAGAACTGCCGAACAGGACGGTGTAGCCGTTGTCATACGCGATGTTCTCGATATTTCTGGAAACATTGGAAAAATAATGGTTGGCAAGATCCGGCGTGATGACTCCGATGGTCTTCTGGAAACCGATTCTCAGAGACGACGCGGCCTTGTTCGGGGTATAGTTGAGACGCTTTACCACTTCCATAATGGCATTGGCCGTCTTTGCATTGACCCCGCTCCTGCCGTTCAGCGTCATCGAAACCAGGCCGACAGAAACGTTGGCCTCCCGCGCTATATCCTTGATTGTGATCTTTCCCATTGCTGCTTGTCTGTGTGGTGGATTCGCCCGATATGGAGTGAATCAGTATCGGGGCATTGTCCTAAGTTGTAGCGTTTTCGCCCGATTACACAAATGTAATAAACATTTTCCACACGTCAAACGTGGTCTTGCTGAAAAAAAACACCCCCGCGAGAACTGCGGAGGTGTATATGTCAGGTTCGGATTCCTGCGGCCCAGTGACTACATCATCGGAGGAGGACCTCCCGGACCGCGACCGCCCGGGCCACCTGGACCCCTACGTCCTTTGGCGGCATTGTTCATGTTGCCGAATCTCCACGTGAGGGAGAGAATCACGTAGCGGCCGAGCGTGTTGTTCCAGGTCTCGGTGTGATAGTTCGCGGAATCGCTTACGGAGAGGTTCTTGGACTGGTTCAGCAGGTCGTAGGCCTTGAGCGAAAGCGTGAATCTGTTCTTGAAAAGCAGTTTCGTGAGCTCTGCATTGAGAATGTACTCATCATCCTGTGCACTCGCATAGCCTCGATACCAGTTGTAGTTGAACTCGGATACCAGACCGACGCCGCCCGGAATCGTCCAGTTCATAGATGCTGCGAACTGGTTGTTCCTTGTGACATTCATCTTTATCGATGATATCGTGTACCAAGACTTGGCGATATTTGAGCGACCAGATGCAGTAAGTTCCACAAAATCATTTCGGTAAGTGAGCTTGAGCCTCTGCATAATACTCATTGTCTGAGTCGTGTTCTTCAAGAAGAGGTCACTCTCGTCCAAATTCGGGAAATCAGTGTGGAATTTCTCATAATCGAAGTCGCCGCCGGTTCCGTAGGCGCTCATGTCAAGCGAAGTCTTTCCTACATAAGAAGACGATTCGGACCAGCTTCCTCTGGTTACAGAAGAAATGCTGAAATTGGATTTTCCGATAGGGGCATTGATAAAAGCCCTTGCGCTGGCATTGCCGGAAGTCGGACCGTTGACAGGGATTGAATACGAAACACCGTTGGTATTGTACCAGCTCGCATATACAATCGGTGACTGCACGAAGCCACCAGCAATATGGCCATAGACAGAGAAGAATTTCTTCTTGTTCGAATATCCGATTCTGGTGCGTATGTCGTGAGAGAAATACGGCTTCAGGTAAGGGTTACCAAGCGAAACGTTAAGCGGATTGGTATTGTCCGGAACAGGCATGAGCTGTGTCGTAGTCGGCTGAGAAGAACGTCCGAAATAGAAACCTCGTATGTTCGTGTTGTCATTCACATCGTACCAGAGCATGGCAGAAGGCGACCAGTTCACGACAGTATTGTCATAACTCTTGCCGTTTGTCTCATTGTGCGTAATCGTAGGAATTACAGAAGCACCGACCTGGGCTCTGAATTTGTCCTTCTGGTACATGAAGTTGAAACCTGCACGGTGAGTCTGGTACTGGTTCAGCACATCATTGGAATACTGGGCATTCCTCGTCTCGCTCACGGTGATGTCCTTTCCGCTGCTGTCCTTTCCTGTTCCCGTGGTGAAGTAAGGATGGTTCGCAACGCTGAATTCCGCACCAGTTTCGGCAGAATCGTAAGTGTCCTTGGTGGACTTGTTCTGGCTCCATCTATACTGGTAATTCGCCTCAAGATAGAACCCGGCGCCCAGCGGCTCAGTATAGACAAGCCTGCCGCTTATCGAAGAAGACTTGGAATTCTGATCGTAGCGCTGATTGACTATTTCATTGACATCATCAGAGCCGTCACCTGCGGTCCCGAAGGATTTTGTCAATGACTGGTTCAGTCCCCGCAAGTCGTTGTTGCTGAAGTTATAGTCAATGTTGAGGGACAATGTCCTTCCAGGAAGTCCCAACTTCTGCCTGAACAGGAGGAAACCGTTTGCAGTCCAGTTGTTGTTGTCGCCCGTATTGTTGTTGAAACCTTCATTCTTGTTCACTGCAGCAGCATCGGCACTGCTTCTGCTGTCTGTGGAGAATTTCGAGAACTCGGTGAAGTCACCCTTTCCGAAGTTGAACTGAGGCTGGAAAAGGATGGACGTATTGTCCGAGAACTTGTGCTCCAGGCGCATACCGAAACGGTGCCCGTAGGTGTTGTTCAGACTGTATCCGTCGTTGTTGGAGATAAGGCTTGAACCGTCATCCAGGAACGTGGTTTTATTACTCTTCTCCTTGACGTCGGTCTTTGTTCCGTTGAAAAGGTAGTTGGCACCGAGGTCCATCTTGTCGCCGAAGAGGTCCCAAGAACCGTTTACGCCACCCATCCACGAGGTGGTGATACCATTGTTCTTGCCCCAGCCGCCCTGGCCACGGCCCATACCGCCGCTACGCATGCCTCTCATCATTGACCCTGCAAGGTCATTGAATCCGCGGTTGTTCGTGTTGTTGCCGTTCAGGATGATGCTGAGTTGGCTCTTGTCCGTGAATCTTCCGATGAATGCTGCGCCCTGGTATCTCCAGTCGCCGTCCCCGTTAGCGGTGTTTTCTGGCCAGTCGTGTCCGCCTCCGGCCATCACATTGCCGAAAAGCCCGTTCATCATGCCTTTCTGCACAGTCAGGTCAATGACGGTCTCTTCCTGTCCGTCATCTATACCTGTGAACTGAGCCTGGTCGGATTTCTTCTGGACCACCTTGACCTTATCCACAATCTTCGCCGGGATGTTTTTGGAAGCCAACTGGGGATCGTCCAGGAAAAATGTCTTGCCGTCGATTGTTATCTTGCTGATTGTCTGTCCGTTGGCTGTAACGGAGCCGTCTGTGCCCACTTCCACTCCCGGGAGTTTCTTCAGCAGGTCCTCAAGCATGTCATTGTCCGTGGTCTTGAACGAAGTGGCGTTGTACTCTATGGTGTCCTTCTTTATTACTATAGGATTGCCGGTTGCAGATACGCTCGCCGCATCCAGCACTTGCTTGTCCGGATCAAGTTTCACAATCCCCAAGTTTACAGCGTCCTTCACCGTGATATCCTTGGTAAATGTCTTGTAGCCAAGCAATTCGGCTTTGAATGTGTAAGCCCCGGCCGGCACCTTCTCAAGTGTCGCCTTGCCCTTGTCGTCCGTGAGAGCGTATTTGCTCGCAGAAGTTGCTCCCGGTTTGGTGAGAGATACTGTGGCATAACCCACAGGCTCACCGTTTCCTGAGTCCTGCAGCACAACTGTCACAGTCCGTGTCTGCGCAGACGCTCCAAAAGAAAGCAAGAGCATTGAAACCAGCCCGCACACCATAGCAATGATTCTCTTCATTGTTCGTTCATTTTACAAAATAGATGGGCCCCAATCAGACCCAAACGACAATTTAGACGCACCGGCGCCGCATAAGTTTAAGAGCCCGGTGAAAAAATATGGAATAAAATGCCGTTATTTCACCCTGTCGGGATTCTGGGCAATGAATTTCTCCCAGGAAGTGGAAGATTTTATTCCTGCCAATGGTGAAAGCAGCTGATAATGATGGCACATCGCGATAGCCAGCGCGTCAGTCGCGTCTAGATGTTTTTCCTCAATGTCGATTCCGAGCGTCCTCTGAAGTATGTTGTTCACCTGCTCCTTGGATGCTGCGCCATTGCCTGTAACAGCCTCTTTGGCCTTTCTCGGGGCATATTCGGTAACGGGAATGTTCCTGGTGGATGCAGCCAGCATTGCCGCGCCCTGCGCTCTGCCGAGCTTCAGTATCACCTGCGCGTTCTTTCCGTAGAAAGGCGACTCCAGGGCCATCTCATCCGGAGAGTGCCTGTCGCAGACTTCACCTATTTCATTGAAAATGCGCACGAGCTTCCTATAAGGGTCTTTTTCCTTTCTCAGGTCAATGACCCCCATCTCCACGTACTCGGCCTTGCTGCCTTCTGTACGAATGACCCCGAAGCCAAGAATGTTGGTTCCGGGGTCTATTCCCAATATCGTCTTCACTTGTCTTAGTCAATGTAGTCGAACCCGGTATATGGGCGGAGAACTTCAGGGATGACGATTCTGTCCTCTTGCTGGTTGTCCTCAAGCATTGCCGCAACGACACGTGGAAGAGCAAGTGAACTTCCGTTCAATGTGTGGCAGAGCTGCATCTTGCCGTTCTCGTCCTTGTATCTGAGGTGCAGACGGTTTGCCTGGTATGTCTCGAAGTTGGAAACTGAAGAAATCTCCAGCCATCTTCCCTGGGCTGCAGACCACAGCTCGAAGTCGTATGTGATGGCAGATGTGAAACTCAGGTCACCACCGCAAAGACGGAGAATCCTGTACTTGAGACCAAGTTTGTTTACGAGGCTCTCTACGTGTGCAATCATCTCATCCAGAGCCGCATAAGAGTCTTCCGGCTTCTCGATTCTGACGATTTCCACCTTGTCGAACTGGTGAAGTCTGTTCAGGCCCCTAACGTCTTTTCCGTAAGAGCCTGCCTCACGACGGAAGCAAGGAGTGTAGGCTGTCAGCTTCTGCGGGAACTGGTCATTGTTCAGGATGACATCCCTGTAAATGTTGGTTATAGGCACTTCAGCTGTAGGAACCAGATAGAAGTCGTCGAGACCTACGTAGTACATCTGGGCCTCCTTGTCAGGGAGCTGGCCTGTACCGAAACCTGAAGCCGCATTGACCATGATAGGAGGTTCGATCTCCTTGTAGCCTGCGGCAGTATTGTTGTCGAGGAAGAAACTGATCAATGCCCTCTGGAGTTTCGCGCCCTTGCCTTTATATACAGGGAAGCCCGCGCCTGTGAGCTTTACGCCGAGGTCGAAGTCGATGATGTCGAATTTCTTGGCGAGTTCCCAGTGCGGAAGCGCGTTCTCCGGCAGTTTGATTTCAGGGCCGCCCATCTTGACCACCTGATTGTCCTCGGCTCCTTTTCCAGGGACTACCAGGTCGCATGGAATATTAGGGAGGAGAACAAGCTGTGACTCAAGTTCTTTCTCTGTAGCGTCAGCCTTTGCAAGAAGCTCTGTAGAACGTGCCTTGAGTTCGGCAACCTCTTTCTTGGCTTCTTCTGCCTCTGCCTTTTTGCCTTCTTTCATAAGTCCTCCGATGAGACCTGCCTTCTGCTTCTGCTGAGAAAGAAGACCGTCGCTCTCAGTCTGGAGAGCTCTTCTCTGTGTGTCAAGTTCGAGAACCTTATCGACGATTGCTTTTGCGTCGAAGTTTTTGACTGCAAGCTTCCTGACTACGTAATCCGGATCGTCACGAAGCATCTTAAGTGTCAACATGATATTTATGATTTAATTTTGTCTGCTATATGCTTTCCAATGAAAAAAGGAGGACCGCACACCGAAACTCGAAGTGCAATCCTCCAATGTCTTTCAAGACCCTTCGAGTTTAGTTCTCAAAAGGGACAACCGACACGTATGACTTGTTCTCTTTCTTTCTTGTAATGAGAACTGTTCCGTCAACGAGGGCGTAAAGAGTGTGGTCTTTACCCATACCTACGTTCTTGTCCGGGTTGTGGACTGTGCCTCTCTGGCGAAGGATGATGTTACCGGCCTTTACTACCTCACCACCGAATTTCTTGAATCCGAGACGTTTGCTCTGTGACTCACGACCGTTCTTAGAACTACTTTGACCTTTTTTATGTGCCATAATTCAAATTCTCCTTTAATTTAGCGATCTGTAAAAAATTAAGCGATAGAGTCGATGCGGATCTTTGTAAGCTTCTGACGGTGACCGTTTGATTTCTGGTATCCTTTACGACGGATCTTCTTGAAAACGATAACCTTCTTTGCCTTTACGTCATCTGCGAGAACTGTTGCCTTTACAACTGCACCCTCTACGTAAGGAACTCCGACCTTTACTGCTCCTTCGTTATCGAGGAGAAGAACCTTGTCGAACTCTACCGTCTCATCCTTCTTCGATGCGAGGCGGTTTACGAAAATCTCTGCACCAGCTTCTACTTTGAACTGCTGGCCTGCAATTTCAACGATTGCGTACATTATACAAAAACTTATTAAGTTTCGGCTGCAAGCGTCCGTTTCTGCACGGAACTTATAAGGCTTGTCAGTCATCTGATTTTATTTTGGACTGCAAATTTAATGGATTTCTGCCATTCCGCAAAATTTTTTACTAATTTTGTTTTCCGGAAGTCGTTAGTGCAAAACCCGTTGGGCACTTTTTCGACGATTGCTTGGTAATCCTGCCAGGCAATCCTGCTTGTGCAACTCGAAAAATTTAAACGTATGGATACTCCATTCCAGTTTGCTGACTATGTGACCGGTAAGTATTTCATCGGGCGCCGTTCTGACTGCATTACATTGTCAAATCTCTTGACCCAGGGCGAAAGCATCGCCATCTGGAGTCCTCTGAAATCAGGCAAGATGTCCGCTGTCCAGCAGACTCTGCTCAATATGAGGACTTCCGGCAAGCAGTTCCTTATGTGCAGCTTGGACCTCACGAATATCCACGATGCCGAGCTGTTCATAAGGCGGTTTGCAGGTGCCGTGATTTCATCCGTTTCCACAGTCCCGCAGGACTATCAGGACAATGCCTCCAAGTATCTGTCAGGCACATCTCTGGAGTTTGACGCACAGTCGTTTTCTGTTACGGGAAGAGTCTTCTCTGACAATGCCCCTGTCGGCGCGGCTGAGATTTCCGCTGTGGCTGAGCTGCCTTTCCGCATTGCCGAAGAAAAGAATGTGCAGTTCATCATTGTCCTCAATGAGTTCGAAAACATTGACTCGGACGAGGGTGAGAAATTCTTCAGTGTGTTGGACGCGTCGATTTCTGCCCGCATCCAGGCAAGGACCCCTCGCTGCTCCTTCATTTTCTTAGGTTCCAGAGTCAATGCGATGGAGAGTATCTTCATGCGCCGGAAGTTTTTCTGGAAGAGCGTGGAAAAGTATTCATTGTCAATGATTTCCGATGCCGAAATAGCGGATCATGTGCTGAAAGGCTTTTCTGTGGGCGGCAAGGTCATCGAGCGTGACCTGATACAGGTGGTCTGCGGGCTGTTCCGCAACAACATATGGTATATCAACAGTTTTTTCTTCATCTGCGATGCATTGTCCAAGGGCTATATAAGTGAAATCACTTTCAATGATGCGCTTTCCTGTATGGTTTCTGCCAATCTGCCGAGGTTCAAGGCCATTATGGACGACCTTACAGGATTCCAGGAGCGTTTCCTGAAGGCGGTGCTCGACGGCAATGTCAAGTTCAGTACGACTGAAGTCATTGAAAACTACAGACTTAATTCTTCGGCCAATGTCAAGAGACTCAAGGAAGCTCTTATGAAGAAAGAGGTGCTTTCGTTCAATGACAAGGACGAGCCGTCCGTGCAGGACCCTCTTTTCGAGTATTGGCTCAGAAAATATTACTTTAATTCGTAAACTGTTATGAAACAGAAACTTGTGGTGCTTACAGGCGCCGGTGTGAGCGCCGAGAGCGGAATCAGCACGTTCCGTGACAATGGCGGTCTGTGGGACAATTACGACCCGCAGCAAGTCGCATCCATCGAGGGCTGGTACAAGAATCCGGGCCTGATGCTCGACTTCTATAATATAAGGAGGCATGAGCTCGAAGGGGTAAGACCAAATGACGCACACCGTGCCATCGCTTCGCTTCAGGATAATTTCAATGTCAATGTGATTACGCAGAATGTGGATAATCTGCACGAGCGTGCCGGGAGCACGCGCATCATTCATCTGCATGGTGAACTGACGAAGGTGTGTTCCAGTCGTGACCCTTACAATCCTCGCTACGTAAAGGAATTGAAACCGGAAGAATATGAGGTGAAGATGGGTGACAAGGCGGGCGACGGTTCGCAGTTGCGTCCGTTTATTGTTTGGTTTGGTGAGGCGGTGCCGGAGATAGAAACGGCTGTCGACTATGTAGAGAAAGCGGATATCTTTGTGATTATAGGTACTTCGATGAATGTATATCCGGCAGCGGGACTGCTGAACTATGTGCCTCGAACGGCAGAAGTATATCTGATTGATCCGAAACCGGTGGATACGCACTCAATGAGGCAGATACATATCATTCAGAAGGGTGCTTCGGAAGGAGTGAAGGAGCTGAAGAAACTATTGTCTGTTTGATGCTATCAGTTTCTCCGTTTGGAACTGTAAGTTTCATGCCGTGAAACTTCCTGTTTCAATAGGTGAAACCAACAGTTTCATGCCTTGAAACTGTGAGTTTCACGGCATGAAACTAAGACTTGAATGCGGGGTTGCGGATTACTTGCCGTAAGGTGTTGAAAGCCAGGTACTATTTCTTCAGCAGCAGACGGAATACAAACCATGCATGGTGCGCCACGGTACTTATCAGTCCATAGTGCTTCGCCATGATGCGGAAGCGTTCCCGCAGGGAAGCCTTTTGGTTCTGCGTCGTCATACCTTCTTCCAGATAATCGATAAGCGTGAGATGCGTGTTATGCAGCGTCCGCGCTTTTTTCATGATGCGGATGCACCAGTCGAAATCTGCAGAAAAGCGATATTGCAGATTATATGGTTCTACGAGCGTGTGGCGGGGGAAGAATGCCTGGTGGCAGACTAACATTCCCTGTTTGAAACTTTTCCAGGTGAGCGTTTCAGGGGCGGACAATCTGCGCATCCGCAGGAAATGCCTGTCCTTGTCTACGATAGCGGTTTCTCCGTAAAGTATATCGGGCAGTTCATTGCCGTTGATGGTGTGCACCATTTGTTGCAGCGTATCATCCTCATGAAAACAGTCGCCTGCATTCAGGAAACAGAGATAATCACCGCTGGCAAGGGCGATGCCCTTATTCATGGCGTCATACAGCCCTTTGTCGGGTTCGCTGACGACGGTGTGTATGCGTGACCGGTAGCGGTTGATAATAGAGAGAGTCCCATCCTTGGAAGCTCCATCCACGATAATATATTCTATATGATGATAGGTTTGTGAAATAACACTTTGAATCGTGTCTTCCAATACCTTTTCAGCATTGTATGTCACCGTAATGATAGAGAACTTGGGAGTAGGATGGACACTATGCATATTTCCCCGTTATTTTATTGTAGACATCTGTATATTTCTTTGCAACGATACTCTCCGAATAATTACCCAGAACCTTGCGGCAGGCCTGTGCGGAGAGTTCATTGTATTCCGGTTCCGTCAATATCCAATGTATTCCGTTGGCAAAATCTTCGGAAGATTTGTATTGTGCCACGTAGCCGTTGTGCAGATGATCGATCATTTCGGGGATACCTCCCACATTAAAACCGACACAAGGCACTCCACAGGCCATTGCTTCCATAATCATATTAGGAAGATTCTCTTCCAGAGACGGGATGGCGAAGAGATCTACGGCATTGTAGATATTCACCACTTCATGCTCATTCTTGATATAAGGGAGCGGGTATACATGGAAAGGAAGTTGTTCCTGTAACTGCTGCGATTGGTTGCCGAATACAACTACACCCAGTGAGTCTTTCCATTCCGGATGCTTTTCTGCCAACAGTTTACATGCTCCAATCAGATAGTCGACCCCTTTTCGTTTGTCAGTGATCTTTAACGAGCCAAACAAAACCAGTTTCTTACCTTCCGGCAACATGAATTTGGCACGCGCTTCCTTCTTGTTCATGGGTTTGAACAGGCTGGTGTTGATAGCATTCGGAATATTGGTGACGCTTTTCCCTTCAAACAATGCACTGGTCTGGGCTTGTTCCTTCAGCCAATGGCTGCACGTGACGAAATGAATGGGAGCATAGCTGTATAACTTCTGTTTTTTGCGGAACGTACGATAGGATAAATCCTTTCGTCCCCCGCCTTTGTAGATGTACGGACAGTCATGACATTCCTGCTGATAGTTGTTGCACTCCCGTGCGTAATGGCAGATGCCGGTACATGGCCACATATCGTGCATGGTCCAGACTACGGGTTTGCCGGAGGTCAGTATCTTTCGTATATCGTTCAGTGAGAGCATTCCCTGGTTGATCCAATGCAGGTGGATCACGTCGGCCTGGCGGAATTCCGGGAGTGAGGTGATGTCTGTACCTGTGTTGGCGATGTCTACGTCAAACAAATGGTAACGCCGGAAACGGTTGGCACTCCAGATCACAATCCGTTCCCACATGAACTTCCACACTTGCAACCAGTTACTTTTTAAGCGGACAACACTGATTTGGTCGGTCTGTTTGTCACGTACCAGCATTTTGGCTTTGATGCCGTTGTTTTTCAGTGATTCCATCAACCGGCTTGCTGCGATGGCTGCTCCTCCTATTCGTTCAGATGTATTTATAATCAGGACTCTCATGGGCAAAAGTTTATGCAAATGTACGGTTTTTAGAGGAAATGTTTGATATTTCCAGCAAGCTTTCTGCTATTTCGCGTGAAAAGATTTCGAGGTTGAAACGTTCTTCCGCCAGTTTGCGGGCATTCTCTCCCATGCGCCGTGCCTCTTCGGGGTGGTCGGCGATGTAGCGGATAGCGTCTGTCCAACCCTGCACATCGCCGTATTCTACGGTAATGCCGATTCCTTCCTTGTCGATGTCAATTTCGAAATTGGGGTTACGCGAACAAATGACGGGAATGCCGAGAGCAAATGCTTCTACGAGTGTGGTGAGCCCTACGGTATAGGGAAAGTCGAGGCAGCAGATCACGATACAACTTTTGCGTGCCACCAGTTTCCCCAGTTCGTAGGGAATCACTCCGTCGGTATAATGGATGCGAATGGAGTCGGGCAATGCATACGGGTCGATGATCTTTTTATAGTTGATGTTACCGCATGAGACGGCAATGTACAAATCCAGTTTTTCGTTCGTTGCGGCAAATGCCTGGAGCAAGGTGTCTACGTCCCGGTTTTCTTTGCCGGTGGAGATAAATCCTTCGGGCTTCCGGTCGGGCATTTCTGCAAGCAGGTGGTCGTAGAAAGAAAGATCCGGTCCCCAATGGATGAGTTTCAGTTTGTGGGACGGAGCTTTCCGGGTTTTCTGCGAATCCTGAATCAGTTTCCGACTGAACAGGAACATTTGGTCTATACCTTTGTAGAAAAGGCGGGAGATTTGTTCGCGCCACGGTTTGGAATTGGTCACGACTGCCGTATGATGCCAGATCACGATGGGTTTGCGATACAGTCCCAGGGCACGGAGGAAGATGACGGGCTCTATGCCCCGGAAAGAGGTGGCGTAAAGGACGTCGTATTTCTCCTTGCAGAAGAGAATCTCTTTGGTGGCGTAAAGCATCAGTTTCAGACGGCCGGAGAAATATTTGCATTTGTGCATCACGGAGCGTATTCCGTAATTCTCCAGTAAAGGAAGTCCGTATAAGATGTGTCCGGGGAATTTATATTCTTTCCATTCCTCGTAGCTTTCCCGCGTGAGGCGGGTATGGTAAAAATAAATAGTAAGCAACTTATTTAGTGGTGCTTGTTTCTTTTCAGCCATTTGTTGATTCGGTTTTTGACAGCTTTCGTAATGATGGAGAAATTACCGTATTTCAGGTTGAGGAACAGTTCTTCGAACGAACGTCCGATCTTGATCCACGGATGATCCCAGCCCATGATGCGGTAAACGCTCTCTTTGTAGGCAACGTTTTCGATGACGTAGCGGGGATGTTTCAGTGGAAAATCCACCTCATAGCGCTTCATCGTGAAGATGCGGCGGTAACCTTTGGGCAGGGTATGAATCGAGCCGGCGAAATGGGTGGAATCTGCCGTTGCTCCCAGGTTGTTAATCATGTTGCGGGTAGGCACGATGCTTAGCCCGGAGTTGAACAATATGGAGGCGTGGAAGATCGTTTCATAAAAGGCTTTCTGCTGTTCCCGGTGACGCTGGCACATGTAGATAAAGTCGCTCCGGAATTTACGTTCCTTGATAAGCTGTTCCAGTTGTTGCATATTGAAGGAATCGTCCAGGAAGCTGTAGAACTCATCCCATTGGTCGACTACCCGTTTCCAGCTCGCCCATCCCCAGATGGAGAAGGTGGTGGTAAAGAAATAGTCGTAGGGCATGTCTTGGGTGATTTCTTCGGGGTTAAATCCGGCAATCATGCTGATGCGGG